>OKUS01000716.1_pt1 | contig 13724 bp, 10 predicted proteins | sample 1606591 | NCBI WGS metagenome assembly OKUS01 (sample SAMEA3882509, study PRJEB24775) | human gut metagenome | biome: human-associated habitat; feature: intestine environment; material: feces | place: Netherlands | collected 2009/2010 | reverse complement strand
CGAAGTGTCACCAGATCCTCTTTCGGGAAATATCCTCTCTCAGCCAGTACAGAATACAGACCTGGTGCAGTATGACCTTTGGAAAGGACAAAACGGTCGCGATCTGCTTTCTTCGGATCCTTAGGATCAATATTCATTTCCTCAAAATAAAGATAAGTAAATAAATCTGCTGCTGATAAAGATCCGCCTGGATGACCAGCTTTAGCAGCATGCAGTGCTGTTACGATGTCTTTGCGGACTTCGTTGGCAACTTTCTGAAGCTCTAAATTCTCCATTTTCAATTCTCCTTATTATTTTCCATGATATCATGATGTGCGAATCACAACCGGATTGAATTCTTACGTAAAATAATTTCTCGGTTAATTATTCTCCAAATACAGCCTTGTAATCATTCTGGAATTTAACAATACCAGCGTCTGTCAGCGGATGATGAGTCATCTGCTCAAGTACTTTAAATGGTACAGTAGCGATATCAGCACCTGCAAGTGCACACTGTGTTACATGCATTGGATGACGAACACTTGCTGCGATGATCTCGGTATCGATGCCTGCAACTGCAAACATATCAGCGATCTGGCGAATCAGCTCAACACCGTCTGTAGAGATGTCATCCAGTCTTCCAAGGAATGGAGATACATATGTAGCACCAGCTCTTGCTGCAAGAAGTGCCTGGTTAGCGCTGAAGATCAAAGTTACATTTGTCTTGATACCTTCTTTTGAAAGAACTTTAACTGCTTTCAGACCTTCGCATGTCATAGGAATTTTTACAACCATGTTCGGATGGATTTTGGCAATCTCGCGTCCCTCACGGATCATTCCCTCTGCATCTGTTGTAGTAGCTTTAACCTCGCCGCTGATCGGTCCATCGACGATCTCTGTGATTTCTTTGATTACTTCGTTGAAATCTCTTCCCTCTTTCGCGATCAGGGATGGATTTGTAGTTACGCCACAGATAATTCCCATATCGTTAGCTGCCTTAATATCTTCTACTTTTGCTGTGTCAATAAAAAATTTCATGATTTCTTCCTCCTAAATGAATTAGACTAGAGCGTTGCAGCGCTTCCTTTGTCTTGCACTGTTCATATGCTTTCATTATAGCAGACTTCATTTACAGGTCAAGGCAGAGAGCAAATTATTAATAAAATTTCAATTAATAATTTCATCTATTATTAATCATTCTATAGTTTGTTAGTATGGTATCAATCAATTTCCCACTGTATCAATCAGCTTTTCCAGCAATTTTACCAGATGTTTTTTCAAAAATTATTAGTAATAATTTCCAGCAAATTATTTATTTAAACTTATTTTCTTCGGATTTTTCGTTTATGGGATCCGGTTTGTCCATACGTGCATAACCGGTGGTTTTTCGCACAATAATCTTGGGATTATACTCAATATTATATACACTTGTGGGACGGATGCCTTCCCCGAAACGGATGCCTGTATCGATTTTCCGGATGATAATGTCACAGGCATCCCTGCCCTTCAGATCAACAAAGTGATCAATGGTAGTCAGTGACACTCTGCGAATTCCGGAATAAAAAATATTGTCGCAGCCGATCACAGATACATCTTTCGGCACTCTCAGACGGGCATCCTGAAGAGCATCCACAGCACCAATGGCCATCATGTCATTCTGTCCGGCAATGGCAGTAAATCTGCTGCCATCCTCCAGAAGAGACCTGGTCAGGGCATAGCCCATAGAATACTCGGAATCCGTCTTAGGATTGCGACGGTCAACGGATTCGTCAGCAGCCCGGATGATCACATGTCCGGAAAGCCCAGCCTTCTCAAACTCACGGACAAAACCATCCACTCGTTTAGAACGCTGCCACTGTCTTCTGGTAAGCGGCGGCGTAATAAAGGCCACATCCCGATGTCCCAGATCCAGCAGATGCCTCGCCATAAGTCGTCCCACTTCTGTGTTGTCCTGATTAATAGCATCTACTGTACTGATTTTTTCTTTGTTGCTAATGATGACCAGCGGAATGCTTCTTGCCATCTCTTCTACCTGGCTGATATAGTCCGGGTGGGGATTGCAGGCATAAATGATCCCCTGGGGTGCCATGGCGCGTATCATGCGCAGATACTTCTCTTCCAGCCTGGCATCGCGCTGGGTATTGCAAATGAAAACTCCGTAGCCACGCTCGTTGGCTACCGCCTCGATTCCCTGAAGGAGCATCACATAGTAAGGGCTGGTAATAGTTGGGCAAAAGACAACAATCATTTTTTCCTTTTTGTTCTCTTTTTTATTTTTGTGGCCCGGAAGCTGATAGCCCAGTTCTCTGGCCGCGCTTTCCACTTTTTCCACTGTTTCTCGGGAAAAAGAAACATTGTACTTATGGTTCAGAACCATGGAAACTGTTGCCTGGGAAACTCCTGCTTTCTCTGCCACATCTGATGAAGTCACTTTTTTGCGTGCCACAAAAATCACCTCCTGCCATCTTACAGTTCTACCCTTCCCTCCAGTGCCCGAAGCAGGGTAACCTCATCAATGTATTCCAGGTCACCGCCTACCGGCACACCACTGGCAATACGGCTGACCTTGATCCCAGTAGGCTTGATCAGCTTACTGATATACATTGCTGTAGTCTCCCCCTCCAGACTGGAGTTGGTTGCAATGATCACTTCTTTTACATCTCCCTGAAGTCGCATGATCAGCTCTTTCAGCTTGATATCATCCGGACCAATTCCCAGCATAGGGGATATTGCGCCGTGAAGTACATGATAAACTCCGTCAAATTTACCGGTTTTTTCATAAGCAGCAAGATCCCTGGTGTTCTCCACTACCATAATCGTACTGTGATCTCTTTTGGTGCTGGCACATATAGGGCATACTTCTGAATCTGTCAGGGTACAGCAGTATTTGCAGTAGCGAATCTTTTCTCTTGCGGTAACAAGTGTCTGTGCAAGATGATGTACATGCTCTTCAGGCATATTTATGATGTGAAAAGCGAGACGCTGTGCTGACTTACTGCCGATACCAGGAAGACGTCTGAGTTCCTCAATAAGGTTAGTAATCTGCGTACTATAATAGTTCATTAAAATCCAAATCCTCCGCCGAGGCCGCCAGTTAACTTGGACATCTGAGCCTGGGAGTCTGCTTCCATAGCGCGGAATGCTTCGTTAGTAGCAGCCATGATAAGATCTTCTAACATTTCGATATCATCAGGATCAACTACTTCTTCAGCGATTTTGATAGCAGTAACTTCTTTTTTACCGGAAACAGTAACAGAAACAACACCGCCGCCTGCGCTTGCCTCGTAGGATTTCTCCTCTAATGCCTTTGTGGTCTCAGCCATCTGCTTCTGCATCTTCTGAGCCTGTTTCATTAAGTTATTCATGTTACCAGGCATACCACCTGGGAATCCACCTCTTTTTGCCATAATAAAATCCTCCATTTTAATAATTATGTACTCTCGGAGTCTTTCCTGCACTTGCCTTTGCGGCTGATTTTCCGCCAGTTGCGCCCAAATTTTTGAGGCGTACGCACTGCATATGCCTTAAAAATTTGGACATAGCTGAAAAAAATCTTCTCACAAGATCAGGCACAAAAAGATTCCGGGAGCACATTAACACGCTTTAATGTGTTTATACACCAGAAATAATATTTTGCCAATAATTAATTACTCAAAAATAACCGTCTGGTGAATCTTGCTTAAATCAATATAGTTAGATTGTTCCGTTGGTTGATGTGTACTGGATGTACATTCAAAAGTTACGACCTTACCTGTCTGTTCTGCAACAAGTTCAGATAAAAGATCCAGATTTTTGTGATGTTCTCGCTCAAAGTATTCTTTTGCCAGGTCATTATTTGTAAAGACAAGCTGCAAAATAGTACTGCTGTCAGCTACCGCAACTCTGGCGGCGCGAAGAAACTGCTGCATCGGCATGGATGTTTGATTTACAATATCGTTCCAGTGACTTGCAATTTCTTTCAAGTCATCAGCTTCTGCTGGGGAAAAACGCTTTTCTAATGCTTCTTCCGGTGAAATCTGTCCTTCTGTTCCCTGCGGAAATGCACCAGATACGGCACTGTTTCCAGTTCCATTAACCATACCTGCTGTTCCTGCACCTGCTGCGCCGGAAGTGCCAAGAGGCTGCCCGGTATATGGATCATAGGCAAAAGTACCCTTGCTGGTTATCATCCCGGCATTCCCTGGTCCATTTGCAGGAATCATTGGGATGCCTTGTGCAATTTTGTCTTCTAACTGTCGGATACGCTCCGAAAGACTTTCCGTATCGGATTCCATTTCGGGGCGGCAGAGCTTAATGAAGCCAACCTCCAGGAGAACACGCTTCTGTGTGGCAGTCCGAATCTGATTAGAAAGTTCGGAAAGCAGCCGGATATAGCGTAAAAGTGCAATAGTATCTACCATAGAACACTCTTCCTTTAGAGCGGCAATCGTTTCTTTTGACATATCAAGACTTTCTTCAGCACCCTCCTGATCTTTTAAGATAAGAAGATTTCTCAGATACCAGAGAAAATCGGAAAGTAACTGAGAAAGCTCCCGGCCCTCTGTGATCATGCTGTCAATGATATCAAGAGCGGCGATAGAGTCATGATTTAAAATATTACGAAGTAGTGCGCTGAAAACAGAAGTGTCTGCAGTACCAAGTACTTCGAGAACATTGTCATAAGTAAGCGTCTGCCCAAGATAAAAAGCGATGCACTGGTCAAGAAGACTTAACGCATCTCGCATGGAGCCGTCTCCTGCCTTGGCCACGTACCTTATGGCACGCTCCTCGACCTCCACCTGCTCCTGCTCCATCAAATCGCTGAGTCTGGATGCAATCGTATCGATGGAAATCCTGTGGAAATCATAGCGCTGGCATCTGGAAAGAATGGTTACGGGAATCTTGGCAGATTCAGTGGTCGCCAGAATAAAGATGACGTGGGCGGGCGGCTCCTCCAGCGTTTTCAGCAGGGCATTGAACGCTGCCGTGGAGAGCATGTGCACCTCGTCGATGATATATACCTTATACTTGCACACGGCAGGCAGATAGGCGGTTTCATCGCGCAGGTCACGGATGTCATCCACGCTGTTGTTGGAGGCGGCATCAATTTCCGATACATCCAGAATGGTGCCCTCATCAATGCCTTTGCAGACAGCACATTCACCGCAGGGGTCCGGGCTGGTGGTATCCAGGCAGTTGACCGCTTTGGCAAAAATTTTGGCGCAGGTGGTTTTGCCGGTGCCGCGGGTGCCGGTAAACAGGTAGGCATGGCCAATGCGCCCGGCGGCAATCTGGTTTTGCAGGGCCGTTACGATGGCTTCCTGGCCAACAACATCCGCAAACTTGCGCGGACGCCACTTGCGGTACAGCGCACGGTACAATGCAACCACCCCCTGTAAAATATTTTGCGGCATAGAAAAAGGGACAAGGCCCGCGCGGGGTGTGCCCCGCGGCTGCGCTGCTTTGCATACGAATGCGGACTGACCGCAGCACCAGGAGACCACCGCTTAATGCTGCTCGGTTCCCCGCCTGACATGGTTCACAGGCTGCCCACGCGCGGGACCTGCATCTGTACGCGAAACAGCGCAATTCAGCCCTGTCCGCTTTTAGTATTATACAATAAATTTGGAATAAATGCAAGCGTTATCTTATATTTCGGGCATCTCGGACATCAATCTTCCTGCAGGCGCTGGACCATCTTGTAAAGGGCCTCGGCGCTGTTGAAGTTCTGCGGCATGATTTCGGATGCGGGGATCGAAATGTCGTATTCCTCATTCAGGGCCGAGATGATCTGCAGAATGTCGAAAGAGTCCAGGATGCCGTCATCGATCAGTGTTGTACAGGTGGAAAAGTCCACGTCCTCTTTGATTTCGCTTAAAATTTCCAGTAAACGTTCCATTGGTATTTCTCCTTTTCAAATTATCTTACACAGCGGGTGTGTTGATGGGATAGGTCGGCGTTTCGCTGCGTACCGGGTGCGGCGTGCCGTTCTGCCACAGAATGACCTGCGGCAGGTCGCGGCTCAAAAACAGACCAAGTCCTTCCGTGACAGAGTAGGCACCGGTGTTTTCAAAAACAAGCAGGTCGCCGGGGCATAGTCCGGCCAGCGGCATACTGCGCACAAGAACATCGTTCGTAGTGCAAAGGCTGCCGCAAAGTGTCCAGTCCTGTACGGAAGCTGCCCGGGCAGCAAAATGGCGCAGATGCGGGCGTTTCATACCCATGATCTGGCCAAGATAATTCAGGTGGTTCATTCCACCGTCCACAATGCAGTAGTGCTGCCCGCCGTGGTCCTTGCAGTCCATGGCGGTGGTCAGGTAATAACCGCATTCGGCGGTGTAAAAGCGGCCCATCTCAACGGTCAGATGGACCCAGCTGCTGGCTTCGCGCAGTGCTGGCGCAAGGTCTTTGGCCGGGGACAGTGTGTCGGTAAAATCGTCGCCGTCAAAATACGGCACCGCCAGACCTGGGCCGTATTCCAGTTCCGGCAGACGCAGGCCGAAGGTCTGCTCAATTTCAGCGTACAGTTCCCGCAGCATGGCCAGCTCTTTTTGCTGATTGACCAGCTTTTTGCGCTGGGTCCCGACAAAGTAGTGAATGCCGATAAACTCCAGATCAGGTGTTTCCCTGCGATGCGCTAATGCGGTGAAAAGATCCTCCTTTGACATGCCGAACTGACTGCCCGCGTTCAGCCGCAGCACCACGGGCAGCCGCTTGGCGGCCTTGCGCGCAGCATCCTGCAGATAGCGGACCTGCAGCAGAGATTCCGCTGTGCAGGTGCCGACGCCGTCGGCCACGGCGCGGGCAATATCCACGGGCGTCTTATTAACACCCGAATAGATAACACGTGCATCCGCAGCATGCAGGCTCTCGCAGAGCGAAAGCTCTCCGGGACTGCATACTTCCAGCCGTGCAGTGACCTGCATCATGGCAGGCAGCAGAAATGGGTTGGCTTTGATGGAATAGCAAAGGTCGATTTCCCTGCCCCAGATTGCCTGAATAGCGCGCACGCGGGTCTGCAAAGCGTCAGTGTCAAAGACAAACGTCGGTGTGCCGTAGGTGGCAGCAATTTTTTGTAAAGAAGCGTCGGTCATTTATGGGCTCCTTTTTTCGTCAGGGCAGCCAGTGCCGTGCGGTCAATTTTGCCGTTTTTATTCAGCGGCATCTCGTCCAGCTGCACAGCAGTATTCGGCTGCATAAAAGGCGGCAGACTTTCTTTCAGCGCAGCCAGCAGGGCAGCTTTCTCACAGCTGCCCGTGTAAAACAGGTGGAGCCGCTGGCGTTCGGCATCAAACGTGCAGCAGGCACGGGTCACAGCGTCGCAGCGCATAGCGGCAGCTTCAATTTCGCCAAGCTCTACGCGGTGTCCCATGTGCTTGATCTGGAAATCCCGGCGGCCAATATAATACAGGCTGCCGCTTTCGTCGTAGCGGGCCAAATCACCGGTGCGGTAAATACGTTCATACCAGTTGGTGTTCAGCGGATTCTGGGTAAAGGCCTGCGCTGTGCGCACAGGGTCAGCAAAGTAGCCGAGGGCAAGCGCCGTACCGGAAACGCAGATCTCCCCTGCCTGCCCGGGCACGGTGACAAGGGCGTCGTTCTCGTCCAGCAGAAAGACCTTCTCATTTGGAAACGCGCGTCCGATGGGCAACGACTCATCCGGAGCAAAATCGCGGTTCGGCAAAATGGCGTAGGTGCAGTTGCAGGTAATCTCTGTTGGGCCGTAGAGGTTCACAAACCGGGCGTGCGGCAGAGCAGACTTCCACTTCATCAGGTGCTTGATGGGCATGACTTCGCCGCTGAACAATACCTGCCGCACGCGGGAAGGTATACGGTAGCTGAAGCCGTTCATGATGGAGACAAAGCACATGGCACTGACGGCCCAGACAAGTATGGTGACCTCATGGTCTGCCAGATAGTCCATGAGTTTTGTGGGCTGACTGAAATAAGCGCGCGGGATGATCTGCACCTTAGCCCCCGTGTACAGTGCCGTGTACAGGTCTTTGACCGAAACGTCAAAGTCAAAGGGAGCCTGATTGCCCAGAATATCGTTTTGTGTGATGCCGAAAATTTCGGCAAACTGCGGGATAAAATCCAGCACCGAGCGGTGGCTGACGGTGACGCCTTTTGGCACACCGGTGCTTCCGCTTGTAAAGTTGATATACAGAGGGTCAACGTCCACAGCCTGACGGCGGCGGTTTGCCAGCAGTGCAGCGTCCGCGGGTGCGGCCAGCAGATCGTCAAGCCGGATGATTTGCCCGCTGTACCCCAGCGCGGCGGCTGCGGCAGCGTGGGCCTCGTCCGTAACAAGAAATGCAGGGGTCAAAGTATCCAATACCTGCAAAGTGCGGGCAGCGGGCTGGCGGGTGTCAAGCACCGAGTAACAGCAGCCCGCGTAGACTGTGCCAAGCATGGCAGCAAAGGCGGAAACGGATTTTTCCAGGTAAAATGCCACCGGGCGGCGCGGCATCGTGCGGGACGCCAGAAAGCTGCCGGCGCGGCGGGCCGTGTCGGCCAGTTGTGCCCAGGTACAGTCTGTCTGGTCATCCCCCACAGCGGGGGCATCCGGGCAGCGGGCGGACGTGGCTTCAAGCCAGTCCAGAATGTTTGTTTGCATAGAAAGCTCTTTTCTTAAAAGTTGGCATAGAGGAAACCAACGGTTTCATTGACGCAGATAAAGCTGAGGAGTACCATGAAAATAAGAAGATAGTTTAAACCCCAGCGCAGCGCAAGCGGCAGCCGCTGTACCTCTGCGTAAGGGTCGCGGCCTTGTTCTTTCAGCACACTATGGGCAAAGACCAGAAGGGTACTGATGATGACAAGCCCCCAGGCCGGGCCGGAGACTGCCGCGAAAGCGCCGGGTGCATTCGCGGCCAATGCGGACAAATTGAAATCCGTAAAGGTGTTGCGCAGGTAGATGCACCCCTGCACAAACTCATTGCGGTCAAAGTACCAGCCGATGTTGACGATGATAAAGGTCCGCACGATGCGAAAAACGTGCCAGCCGCGGCTTTCGGTAGGAATGTGCAGCGCCGTGTTGAGCTTTTTGAACGCGGGCTCCAGCAGGTCAGCCAGCGCAATGACAAGACCGTTATACAGACCCCAGGCAAGGTAGTGCGCCTGCGGGCCGTGCCAGATGCCGACTACGGCAAACACAAGCAGGTTGGCGACTGCAGCGGGCAGCACACGGCCAAAATGCTTGCCCCAATGCGACGTGGCCCACTTGCCGAAGCGCTGCATCGGCTTGGTCAGTGCAAAGGGATAGAACAGGTAATCACGCATCCACGCACCCAGCGAAATATGCCAGCGCCGCCAGAAATCCCCCAGCGAGGTAGAAAAATACGGCTGCCGGAAGTTGGGCATCATCTCAATGCCGTACAGCTGCGCAACACCCAATACCATATCAATGCCGCCGGAAAAATCTGCATACTGCTGCAGCGAGTACAGCAAAATGGCCAGCAGTGCCATAGAACCGGCCAGCTTGGGGTCATTGCCGTCGAGGATGGCGGCAATCGTCGGGGCGGTCAGGTTTGCGATGGCATATTTCTTCATTGCGCCGAACAGAAACAGGAACAGTGCACGTTTGGTACGCTCCCAGTTCCAGATGTGACGGGCAGTGAGCTGCGGGGCCATCTCTCCGTAGCGGTTGATGGGGCCCTGGATCAGCTGCGGGAAAAAGCTGATGAAAAGCAGAAAGCGGACGTAGTTTTTCTCTGCCGGGTGCCGACCACGGTAGCAGTCAATCAGATAACCGACGGCCTGAAACGTGTAAAAGCTGATGCCAAGCGGCATGACCAGCCCCAGTGAGGACGGCGCTGTGGCCGAAAATGCACCGGAGAGCAGCTCCGCAAAATAGGACCAGTATTTGAAGTAGCCAAGCACAAGAAAGTTGGCAGTCAGCACAGCAGCAACAAGACATTTTTTGCAGCGCACCGCCTGTGCTTTGATGGCCTTTTTTTCGTCCTTGGTTATGCCCGGAGCCTTTCGCCGCGCGGCGGAATCGGCATCCAGCTTTGCCAGCTGCAAGCCGCCGAGCCAGATCGTCAACGCAGTGAAAAGCAGAAAAACAAGGCCCTTCCAGCCGCTGGCGGTAAAAAACAGCAGGCTCAACCCCAACAGGCAGATCCATTGGCAACGGCTGAAAACAGTATAATATAAAATGAGTCCAACGCTGACCAGCAGGAAGAAACTCAGGGAATAGATTTCCACACTACACCATCCACAAAATCAAAAATCGACAGAACATTCATAATATCGCTCAAAATCGGCGGAAGAACCAACAATACGGGCATTCACGCGGAACTGGTAGGTGCCGTGCTCCGCCGCTGCGTACTCGGTCCAGGAGCGGGTAGAATACGCGGAAACCCGGCTGTATTCGCTCTCCCCCGGCGCTTTGACCCAGAACTCGTATTCAGCCTGTACGGACGGACCGTGGTAGGAACCGGCCAGCAGCAAAATCTTGTCCGGGTGAACCTCTGGCGTCAGGTAGACGTTGGTGATATAGTTTACAGCAGCCAGATATTCTGACGGCGTCTCGAACAACGATTCCACATCCTGCCCGGCGTCCAGCATGGCCAGAAACTTTGCCATGCTCAGGCTGAACGCATGCCCGCCGACAGCATTCATGTGGGTGAAATCCTTGTGATAGTCAGGCTCTTTGTTCTCAAACAGCTCCGGCTTTGCAAGGTTAAAGTCATAATAGGAAGCCCCATACTGTGCTGCCAGCTGCTTGAAGTAGGCGTAGTCGTCAAAATACGTCTCGTAGCTCACGACATCCAGCGTGGTCTTGGGCGCGCTGATGAGCAAAAGACGCGTGCCGTTCTCCTGACAGAGCTGCAGCATGGAGGTCAGCTCCTCAATGTGCTGCGCGCTAAAGTCGTGGGCGTTCTGGTTCCAGGTGTTCTCCGCACCGACAGTGTCAAAGTTGATGACCGCGGCATCCTCCGGCTGGGCATGGGCCGCACCGCGCCGGTGCGGCAGACGATTCAGTACGGCATTCCATTTCTGTTGGATCGTAGCGGGCCAGTCGGCGGGCCAGCTGCCGCTCTGCCAGGGAAAAAGCGCATTCAGGGAATCTGCACCTGTAAAGTTATCACGGCTGGTCATGTAGCGCAGCAGGTCAGCGGGCTTATCCTTCCAGGAATCCGTCTGCAGCTCTGCATATAAAAAAGCCTTTTGGGCTTTGGCATAGGGTTTGCCTGTCATGTTGGTCAGATCCATGACAAGGATCACATACCGGGGAGAATGCTCCCGAAGCAGGGTCTCCAGCGCGATCTGCGACATATCCAAGCTTTGGGCGTTTGTTGCCATCAGTGCAACGGTCTCCCCTGTTGCGGCGGCGAGTTCTTCTTCGGGCAGGGCGCAGGAAGCCAGAGAAGAACCAATGACGGCAATGTCAATGGACTGCTTTTGGTGGTAGCTACGCCACATGTCAAGGCTGGAACCGTTATCGGGCGGCATAAAGCCGCAGAGAATCAGATTTATAATCAGAAAAATCGCGGTGAACGCTGCGATTTTGGCTATGTGCTTCAAAAGATACGCTCCTAAAACAGACAAATAAAGGAAAATGTCCAAAAACAGTAAACACAACTATTATACATCAATTGGAACTTCCCTGCAATGGTGATTTGCTGACAAAGGTGAGATTTTACAATTGTGCAAAAAACCGCGTTTCTTCGTGAAACGCGGCTCTATACAATCAGCCTAAAAGCTGCTTGGCCAAATCAGCGCTGGCCTTGGCGTCCTTGCAGTAGTAGTCGGCACCGATGTCCCGGGCGTAGCCGGGCGTCAGCACCGCGCCGCCGACCATGACCTTACAGTCAAGGTGCGCGGCATGCAGGGCCTCGATCGTGGCCTGCATATTAGGGACGGTGGTCGTCATCAGGGCCGACAGGCCGACGAGCTTTGCGCCGGTCTGGCGCACGGCCTCTACGACACGCTCGGGGTCAACGTCGCGCCCGAGGTCGAGCACGTCATAGCCGTAGTTTTCGAGGATGACGCGGACAATGTTCTTGCCGATGTCATGCACATCGCCCTTGACTGTGGCAATGACGATCTTGCCCTTACTGCCCTGCGCCTGGCCGGAGGCGGCAATTTTGGCCTTGATGGCCTCGAACGCAGCCTGCGCGGCGGTGGCGGCCTGCAAAAGCTGCGGCAGGAATACCGCGCCTTTCTCAAAGCCGTCGCCCACGGCGTCCAGTGCGGGGATCAGTGAGACATTCACTACGTCCAGCGGTTCGCGCATTGTCAGCGCGGCGTCCGCGGCGGCGCGGGCCTCGGCCTTCAGGCCGCGGCGCACAGCCTCAAACAGGGCGTCCCCGCCCGGTGCGGCGGCGCAGACCTCGGCCACGGTGGCGGCGGACTTGCTCGTCTGCGTCGTCTGGATCTGCACATCGGCATAGGCGGCAACGTAGTCGGTGCTCTGCAAATCCTGCGAGGTCAGCACGCGGTAGGCGCGCACGGCAGCCATCATTTCCGGCGTGTTGGGATTCATGATGGCAAGGTCGAGCCCGGCAGACATGGCCATCGTCAAAAACGTTGTGTTCAGGTAGCCGCGGCACGGCAGGCCGAAGCTGATGTTCGACACGCCCAGCACAGTGCGCACGCCCAGCTCATGCTTGCAGCGGGACAGAGCCTCCAGCGTCTGGACGGCACCCTCCTGCTGGGCGCTGGCGGTCAGCGTCAGGCAGTCAATGTAGATGTCCTCATTCGGGATACCGGCGGCGTTGGCAGCGGCGACAATGCGTTGAGCAATCGCAAAGCGGCCCTCGGCTGTCGGCGGGATACCGCCCTTGTCCAGCGCCAGGCCGACGACGGCGGCACCGTACTTTTTGCAGAGCGGCAGAATCTTTTCCAACGTCTCCGGCTCACCGTTGACCGAGTTGACGATGGGCTTACCGTTGTAGATGCGCAGCGCACGGGACAGGGCCTCTGGATTCGAGGAGTCGAGCTGCAGCGGCAGGTCGGTGACGGCCTGCAAATCCTTGACAAGCTGCTCCAGCGTGGTGGCCTCGTCGATGCCGGGCAGGCCCGCGTTGACGTCGATCACCTGCGCACCGGCCTCGGCCTGGGCCACAGCCTGAGTGCAGGGGTAGGCGCTGTCGCCGTCCTGCAGGGCCTGCTGCAGCCGTTTTTTGCCGGTGGGATTGATGCGCTCCCCCACCACAGTGATGCCGTCGACCTCCACAAAGCGGACCGGCGTGCACAGACAGCTGCGGCGGATGGGAATCTTGTCAGCCGGGGTCAGCGGGCTGAAGGTCTCATGCAGCCTGGCGATAAACGCGGGCGTCGTGCCGCAGCAGCCGCCGACCATCGAAACGCCGATGGCGGCGTATTCCTTCATCTCGGCGGCAAATTCATCCGGGTTGAGATTGTAGCTGCCGTCGGGGTTCGGCAGACCGGCGTTCGGCTTGACAAAGACCGGAACACCCGCGGGCACGCTGCGGCAGAGGCGCTGCGCGAAAGGCAGAATCTCCTTGGGGCCGAGCGAGCAGTTGATGCCCACGGCGTCCGCGCCGAGACCCGCTGCCGTGACGGCGTAGCTTTCGACGGTGCAGCCCGTGAAGGTGCGCCCGCGGCTCTCAAAGCTCATTGAGGTAAAAACAGGCAGATCGCAGTTTTCCCTGGCGGCGAGGATGGCGGCCTTCAGCTCATACAGGTCGGTCATCGTCTCCAAAAAGACGAGGTCAGCCCCTGCAGTCGCACCGGCACGGATGACCTGTGCAAACTCATTGTAGGCATCCTCAAACGCCAGCGTGCCCGCGGGG
>OKUS01000711.1_pt1 | contig 13802 bp, 15 predicted proteins | sample 1606591 | NCBI WGS metagenome assembly OKUS01 (sample SAMEA3882509, study PRJEB24775) | human gut metagenome | biome: human-associated habitat; feature: intestine environment; material: feces | place: Netherlands | collected 2009/2010 | reverse complement strand
TATTGGAACTACACCCATTGTAAATAATTTCACACCTAAAGCTACTGCTATGATTATTTGAAACGCAATCAGAATATAATCTATTTTTTTTATTATGCTTTGTTTTTTCTTATTTTTCTCTAACATTTCTCCACTTCACCAAAACTAGCTTCAATTCTTATTTCTATTAAACTTATTTAATAATACACTTACACTTATCTTATGTAAATTACAAAAACCGCCATATTTCTACATTTGTTTCTTCCATATTTATGCATTTTTATAAATTTTATTGGTTAGTTTTACTTATTTTCCATATGATTTTCTTATCCATTTGTTTTTCATAGTTTCTCGCTAAAATTTGTTTAAATCATAATTTATATTCATGTTTTAAACACCATTTATAATACACATCTCATTTGATTATGTCAACAGAAGAAACTTACAGTTTATTAACATACCTCTCTCATTTTTTATTCAGCTTCGCATTTAAAACGTATCTCGCACATACCTTTTAAACTCACTATTAAATTACGTTTCCATTGTGTTTTATTTCTACGTTTTTTTCGCAAGAATATGATACAGAGAATCACACACAATAAGAAACAAATGAGAAAGGGGAGTTTTTATGAACCGAAAAAGAGAAGCATATGACCGTTTAGCCGTTGGCGACCGTATTCGAAAAAAAAGAGTCCAGTTAGGATTTTCACAGGACGAGGTTGCCGAGAGAATAGACCGTGCACCGAGCGTGGCACCTGTGGAATGTCCACAGAAACAATGCTTGCGATTTCTGAGTGTCTCGACATGAGCCTTGATTATATGATGTTCGGGGAACAGACAGACGAAGAGGCAAGACGGCAGGAAAATGATGAACTTGCAGTGATCCATATTCTCTCAGGCTGTTCAAAGCAACAGCGTGATTATGCGATCCGGCTTTTGAAATTATATATTGCATCTATGCAGATTTCCCAGAATCCGTTATAATGAACCATGCGCCTGGTAATTCCGGGCAGATTTTTTTAGAATAAGAGGTGCACAAAATGGCTCTTGATGGATTTGTGATTTCCAATATCGTATATGAATTAAACCAGACAATTTTAAATGCAAAGATCAGCAAGATCGCGCAACCGGAAAACGACGAACTGCTCTTCACCTGTAAAGGAAGCAACGGGCAGTTCCGTCTTGCCATGTCCGCAAGCGCATCCCTGCCTTTTTTATATCTGACTGACCAGAATAAACCAAGCCCTATGACCGCGCCAAACTTCTGTATGGTGCTGCGCAAGCATATTGCAAACGGAAGGATCGTAAAGATTTACCAGCCGCATATGGAACGTATCATTCACTTTGATATTGAACATCTGGATGAAATGGGCGATCTCTGCCAGAAAACGCTGATTGTAGAGCTGATGGGAAAACACAGCAATATCATTTTCTGTAACAGTGATGGAAAAATTATTGACAGCATCAAACATATCTCATCGATGATGAGTTCCCTGCGTGAAGTGCTTCCGGGGCGCGACTACTGCATTCCTGCCACACAGGACGACCGCCTGAATCCGCTGGAAGTCACGGAAGAAGCCTTTCTGGACATGGCTATGAAGAAACCGGTCTCCATTGCAAAGGCTCTCTACTCTTCTTTTACAGGCTTAAGTCCCCTGCTTGCCTCCGAAATATGCCACCGCAGTTCCATTGACGGAGATATGCCAGTCGACTCGCTGGATGATGATGGCAAAAAGCATTTATTTAACAATCTCACATGGATTGCAGATGATGTAAAAAATCATACCTACAAACCGAACATCATTTTTAAGGGAAAAGAACCGATTGATTTTTCCTGCGTTGAACTCACACAGTTTTCGGATTACGAAGCAAAGAATTTCGATTCCATCTCGCAGGTTTTGGAGGAATATTATGCTTCCAAAAATGTGTATACAAGAATCCGGCAGAAATCCGTTGATTTGAGAAAGATCGTTTCCACTGCCCTAGACCGCAACCGCAAGAAATACCAGTTGCAGGAAAAGCAGTTGAAAGACACAGAAAAACGGGATAAATACAAAGTATACGGCGAGTTGATCCACACCTACGGCTATGGTTTAGAGGAAGGTGCAAAGAAGTTAGAGGCACTGAACTATTACACCAACGAGATGATCACCATTCCGCTCGACTCTCAGTTAGACGCCAAGGGAAACGCGCAGAAATATTTTGACAGATACAACAAATTAAAGCGTACTTATGAGGCGCTGTCCGAGCTGACCTGCCAGGTCAAGGAAGAGATCGACCACTTAGAGACCATCAGCACAGCACTGGACATTGCCCTGAAGGAAGAAGACCTGGTGGAGATCAAGGAGGAACTGACCCAGAGCGGTTACATCCGCCGAAAAGGCGGCACGAAAAAGGCAAAGATCACCAGCAGGCCCTTCCACTATTTAAGCAGCGACGGCTTCCATATTTATGTAGGGAAAAATAATTTCCAAAATGACGAACTGACCTTCAAATTCGCCACAGGAAATGACTGGTGGTTCCATGCCAAAGGCATCCCCGGCTCCCACGTGGTAGTAAAGACCGAGGGGAAAGAGCTGCCGGACCGTACTTTCGAAGAGGCGGGCAGACTGGCTGCCTACTATTCTAAAGGCAGGGAACAGGAAAAAGTGGAGATCGATTACGTCCAGAAAAAACAGGTCAAAAAGCCTGCCGGTGCCAAGCCGGGATTCGTGGTCTATTATACGAACTACTCCCTGATGATCGACAGCGATATCTCAGGTATCGAAAAGCTCAGCGACTGACCAACCTATGCATCCGGTGCCTAATTTTATGCATATTTATACTGTATATTTTCCGATTTATACATTTATGTGCATATTTTAATTTGTTTTATTCATTTTTATGATTTATTTATGCAACTTTTCTGCTTGCTTTTGCGAATATAATGTTGTATAGTAAATGTCAGAGCGTAACACACGATCCCAACATCTGATGCATTACGGATTGCTTCGTGCTTTGCACTCTCACAATCCTGGCATCATACACACTATAAAACGGAGGATTTTATCATGAAGGAAAAAGTAGTTTTAGCTTATTCCGGCGGTCTGGATACTACCGCTATCATTCCCTGGCTGAAGGAGAATTTCGACTACGAAGTTATCTGTGTCTGTGTCAACTGCGGACAGGCAGAGGAGCTCGACGGTCTGGAAGAGAGAGCCAAGGCCTGCGGCGCTTCCAAGCTGTATATTGAAGACGTTATCGATGAATTCTGTGATGATTATATTGTTCCCTGTGTCCAGGCTCATGCCGTATACGAGAACAAGTACCTGTTAGGTACCTCCATGGCAAGACCTCTGATCGCCAAGAAGCTGGTAGAGATTGCCAGAAAAGAAGGCGCTGTAGCTATCTGCCACGGTGCTACCGGTAAGGGTAACGACCAGATCCGTTTCGAGTTAGGTATCAAGGCTCTGGCTCCCGATATCAAGATCATCGCTCCCTGGAGAAGCGACAAGTGGAACATGGACTCCCGTGAATCCGAGATCGAGTACTGCAAAGCGCATGGTATCCATCTTCCTTTCTCCACCGATTCTTCCTACAGCCGTGACCGTAACATCTGGCACATCAGCCACGAAGGTCTGGAGCTGGAGGATCCCGGCAACGAGCCCAACTACGAGCATCTGCTTGTCTTAGGCGTAACTCCTGAGAAGGCTCCCGATGAGGGTGAGTATGTGACCATGACATTTGAAAAGGGTGTTCCCACTTCCGTTAACGGAGAGAAGATGAAGGTATCCGATATCATCCGTACCCTGAACAAGCTGGGCGGCAAGCACGGTATCGGTATCGTAGATATCGTAGAGAACCGTGTTGTAGGTATGAAGTCCCGTGGTGTCTATGAGACTCCCGGCGGCACCATCCTCATGGAGGCTCACCAGCAGCTGGAAGAGCTGATCTTAGACCGTGATACTTATGCATTCGAGAAGGAAATGGGTGCAAAGTTCGCAAGCCTGGTATACGAAGGCAAATGGTTCACTCCTCTCCGTGAGGCTGAGCAGGCTTTCATTGAGAAGACCCAGGAATATGTAACCGGTGAAGTGAAATTCAAGCTCTACAAGGGCAACATCATCAAGGCAGGAACCACTTCTCCTTACTCTCTGTACAATGAGAACCTGGCTTCCTTCACCACCGGTGATCTGTATGATCATCACGATGCAGAAGGCTTCATCAATCTGTTCGGTCTGTCACTGAAGGTTCGTGCCATGAAGCTGCAGGAGAACGAGAAGAAGCTTGGCAACTAATAATTATTCGGCGATTTTGTGAATAAAGCTATGAAATGATACAGTAAGAGGTGTCTATGATTACAATGCAGACAATTACTGCCATAGGGCTGATCTATCTGATCGGTATCAACCTGGCAGGCTTCATTATCATGGGCGTCGATAAAAAAAGAGCCATCCGGGGTGCCTGGCGCATCTCGGAGGCTTCTCTTTTTTTAACGGCGCTATTGGGCGGCAGCCTGGGATGTATTCTGGGAATGCAGCATTTCCGGCATAAGACGAAGCACTGGTATTTCAAATACGGAATGCCGGCGATCCTGGTGGCACAGGTACTGCTTTTTGTCCTTTTATTCAGGTAGGAGTTATGCTATACTGATTGTATATAAGTTCAGTCTTTCATAATTACAGAGGAATAACTTACACGGAGCAGATTCCGGATATCTGTCTCTGCGTGTATTTGGGAGGTGTCGATATGCATATAGCAGTATGTGATGATAATGTAGCCGACAGAAAACAGTTAGAGCGCTTGTTAAAGCGGGAATCCGACAAACGTGCTGCATCTACGGGGATCATTTATACCGATTCTTTTGGTAATTCTACCGCACTGCTGTCCAATCCCATGCAATACGATGCCTTTTATATCGACATGTGTCTGACAGAAGGGACCACCGGTACGGATGTGGTCAATGCCCTCACAGCACAGGGTGTCAACGCTCCCATTATATTATGCTGTTCCAAGATCAATTACAGGGAACAGACCTATCCAGCAAATGTCATCTTCCTAGATAAGCCCATCAAAGTAGCAGAGCTGGCGCAGAGCATTGACCATGCCCTGGAGATCATGGCGAAAGCAGTTCCCCTCATCGAGCTTCGTGAGGATGAGGATACCATCTATGTGACCGAACCGGATATTCTCTACGCTGAGGAAGAAGGCCGCAATGTCATCGTAACCCTGAAGGACGGCCGTACCGTAAAAGTCGCTACCACCGCCATCAATTTATTCTCCCAAATAGAAAATCATCCCACCTTCTTTGCCCCTACCGTTAGGGCCATCCTCAACGGCAGATACATGGAGAAGCTGGGATTCTGTAAAGTCATTATGTGCGATGGGAAAAAGTTCCCGCTGCACAGAGACTGCGTTGCTTACGCAAAACAGCTTTTGGCAGAGTATCATGTGTAACTTGAAAGTTAGTGAAGAAATGCTTTCGAATCCCCGTAGCTCGCATTGGGGCTAAGAACCGCAGACCCGCTTCCGCTTCGGACGCAGACCGTAGCGGTACATAAGCGAGGACAATACCCTCGCTAAGTACCGACGGCTGCTTAGAGTCTGCTTGTCCTTACCCCAACTGCAGGCTACTGGTTTCCTCTAAAACAGCCTTAAACTAATGAAAATGGTGGAAAATGAATAGAAAAAAGTTCTATAAAAGAAGCAATTCCTCTGTTTTAGATCTTTTCTGCAATTATGGAGGAAATTATTTACTCCCAAAACAATAATTCCACTATTTCCTGTTATTCGATGGATTTTAGTGGAATCAGTAAACAGAACGCCCACGGTGGACGGAATGTCCTTCCGAAGATGTTTGTCGGGAGGTGGTGATATTTTCTCGAAAAGTGTTGAAAGACAGGGTGGAGCGAACAGGACGTTCGCGACAGGCGGATGTTGCCATGGATGGCAACTGGAGCCGTGCCCGTACGGATTAGAACCGCTACTCACTTTTCGTTAGAAAATTCCCACCGGGAGACCTCACATCGAGGAAGGACATTCCGTTCGCCGTGGGCGTTCGTGGGGTTTACGGCAGCCCTACGTTACGAGCCATGCACTCAATTCATAAATGTGTCGCAAAGGGCACTCCACATTTATTTCATTGACGGCTGTCGAGTGTGTCCGTTGGACGCACGGTATAAAAATAGAACGAAACAACCTCTTGTGTTAGCAAGCTCCCACCGAGGTATTCCGTTCTATTTTTGCATGGCTCGTAACTCTCAAGTTAATATTTCTTCCAGCAGGACGGCAGCAGGATCACGAGCATGGGGAAGAGCTCCAGTCTTCCAGCCAGCATATCGAACATCAGCACGCATTTGGACAGGGGACTGAACAAAGCGAAATTCTGGGTGGGACCGACTAATTCCAGACCGGGACCGATATTGTTCAGGGTGGCCAGTACTGCGGTAAAGTTTGTGCTCAGGTCATATTCGTCCAGACAGACGATCAGCAGGGAAACGAAGAGTACGATAAAATAAGCCGTCATATAGACATTGGTGGAACGAAGCGTCTCGTGGGACAGATTGTGTCCGTCCATCTTGATCTTTTTCACCATCCGGGGATGGATCATCATGGACAGCTCCTTGCGGATCGCCTTGAAGAGGATCAGCACACGGGATACCTTTATACCGCCGCCGGTACTGCCGGCACAGGCGCCGATCATCATCAGGAGCAGAAGGATCGTCTTCGACAACTGCGGCCACATATTGAAATCCGTGGTGGCAAATCCGGTGGTGGTGATGATCGTTCCTACCTGGAAAAAGGAGTGTCGCAGTGTCTCTCCCAAAGTTGCATAGAGCGGGCGGATATTCCAGGCGATCGTCAGAGCACTGGCGAAAATGATCAAAAAATACCAACGGACTTCTTCGATGGAAAAAGCTTCCTTAAACTGCCTGCTTAACAGACAGAAATATACCGTATAATTGACACCGCTTAAGATCATCAGTACCGTTACGGCATTCTGTATCAGTGGAGAGTAACCGCCGATACTGCTGTTTTTGATACCGAAGCCACCGGTGCCGACACTGCCGAAGGTCGTACACAGGGAATCAAACAGCGGCATACCACACAAGCATAGCATGATCACGCCCAGAACAGTGATCGCCATATAAAGTCCATAGAGGATTTTCGCAGTATCCCGGACTCTCGGTACCAGCTTGCTGACGGAAGGACCGGGGCTCTCCGCACGCATCAGGTTCATGGTGGAGCCTCCCATCATCGGCAGGATCGCCATAATGAATACGAATACGCCCATACCGCCGATCCAGTGAGTGAAGCTGCGCCAGAACAGGCTGGCATAGCTGAGTGCTTCCACGTCGGACAGGATACTGGAACCTGTGGTAGTAAAGCCGGAGATCGTCTCGAAGAGAGCATCAATATAAAAAGGGATCTCTCCGGTGAGAACGAAGGGAATAGCACCGAAAACAGACATGACAAACCATCCCAGTGCAACGGCGGTGAAGCCTTCCCTGACGTACAATTCCTTAAAACGTCCTGTGTGCCTGAAGCTTAATAATTTTCCCAAAATGAAACAAACAACTGCGGTCGCCAGATAGATCAGTGCCACATGATATTCTCCGTAGATCATACCAACGATCCAGGGAAGCAGTAAAAATAAAGCTTCAAATTGTAAAATAAATCCGATAATAAAACTCAATATCGCAAAATTCATGATAATGTCCTTTTATAAAATTACCCTTCAATAATATCTTTAATATCATTCAGCCGTGCATGTGTCAGTACTACGACCACATAATCGCCTACATGGAGTTCATCCTGACCACTGGGGATAATAGCCTGTCCTCCGCGGACGATGGAACAGACCAGGATATTTTTCCGGATGTGCAGACGGTTCAGAGGCACATTGGTAACGGCAGAATCCTCTTTGATGTAGAATTCCAGTGCTTCCGCATGACCGTCTTCCAGCTTATACAGATTCTCCACATTACTGTTGAGAGATTCGTTCATGGACCGTGCGTATTTAATGATCATATCTGCAGTCACCAGGCGTGGATAGGAGATCGTATCCAGCTTGATATCACTTAAGACCCCACTGAAGTTGATACGGTTGATCTTGGTGACTACCTTTGCATGGGAAGTCCGTTTCGCATACAGTGACAGGAGGATATTTTCCTCATCCAGCCCGGTCAGCGCAGCAAAAGCATCTACGTTCTCCAAACCCTCCTGTATCAGAAGACGTTCATCCGTACCGTCGCCGCAGATGATGGAAGCCTTGGGAAGCAGCTCGCTCAGATGCTCACAGCGGGCGGGATCCTGATCGATGATCTTGGTATGGATGCCGACTTCTAAAAGTCTTCTTGCCAGATAATAAGCAATGGTTCCACCACCGACGATCATGGCAGTACGTGCCCTGCCGGCGCCGATACCGATCTTTTTGAAGAAATCATTAGCCTTGGGAGGAGTGGACACAATAGCAACCACATCGCCTTCCCGGAATACAAAATCACCCCTGGGGATCAGCACCTGATCACCTCTGGTGACCATACATACCAGTACATCACATTTTAAGGTGGTACGGATATGGATCAGTTCATAATTATTTAAGAGACAGTCATGGGTCACGCGGAAATGCAGAAGCTCGATCCTTCCCTTGGAAAAAGTATCGATCTTAACTGCGGAAGGGAACTGGAAGATCCGGGCGATCTCAGCTGCACTGGACAGCTCCGGGTTGATGATCATGGCAAGCCCCAGTTCTTCCCGCAGAAAAGCAATCTCATTATTGTAGATTGGATTGCGGACACGGGCGATGGTCTTACAATGTCCCGCCTTTTTCGCAATGACACAGCACAGAAGGTTCTGTTCATCGGATCCGGTCACGGCGATCAGCAGATCAGCATGGTCAATGCCGGCCTCGGACAGTGTCTGGAAGCTGACACCATTTCCTACGATGCCCATGGCATCCAGATCATCCGTGATGGAATTCACTTTTTCCTCATTTGTATCAATTACGGTGATATTGTGATTTTCACCTCCCAATTGTTCTACCAGGGTGTAGCCTACTTTGCCGCAGCCCACAATGATAATGTTCATAAATATCCTCCAAAATGAAATTCATAAAGACAATATCAATCATTATAGCACACTATAGAAAAAAAGAGAAGAATGGAAGGAATATCTTGTCCGCGGAAACATATATTGAACTATTCAGAAACACGATACATGGAAATCATGGGAAACATCGAATCAGAAATATCAGCCGGGATGCGGGGAAAAGCACTGATTTGCTATGGGAGGTGGAACATGGACAGCCTGCTTCGGATCTTTCCGCAAAAGAGAAGAGATTTTTGGAAAGTGACCGCGGACAAAGCACAGGAGGTATGTGAGATCAGGCTCCGGGTGGACAGGCCGGTGATCATTGAAACTTCCCGGGGAGATTTTTTTCTGGATCATAGCGGAATCTGGCGGGAGGAACCATATGGGGCATACTCCGTGACGGAGACGGAGATCCGGGACCTGATCGCCTATTTGTGTCAGGATTCCGTCTACGCCTACGCGGATGAGATCAGACAGGGATTTCTTACAGTGGAAGGGGGACACAGGATTGGTTTAAGCGGACAGGCTGTGCTGGAAAATGAGAATAGTCTGCGGACACTGAAAAATATATCCTTTGTAAATATCCGCGTAGCTCATGAAATCAGGGGTGTCGCAGATAAAATACTTCCACAGTTATATCGGGGCGGCCGGTTTCAAAATACACTGATCGTATCACCACCGGGATTCGGCAAGACAACACTGCTCAGGGATCTGATCCGGCAGCTGTCCGACGGCAATGCTTACGGACCGGGACTTCGGGTAGGAGTGGTAGATGAGCGCTCGGAGCTGGCCGGGTCTTACCGGGGGAGACCCCAGAACGATCTGGGTATGCGGACGGATGTGCTGGATGCCTGCCCGAAAGCTTTGGGGATGTTATTGTTATTACGGTCAATGTCACCGCAGGTGATTGCTGTGGATGAACTGGGGGAAGAACAGGATCTGAGAGTGCTTCACATGGCCGCATCCGGCGGCTGCAGCCTGCTGGCTACGGTGCATGGGGCAGGGGAAGAGGATGCAGCCAGACGTCTGGGTGGAGAATATATGAGAGAAATGTTTGCCCGCATTGTGATCTTGAAAGGGAGGGGGCGGATGGAATGCAGATGCTTGGAGGGGGGATGATCCTCTGCGGCTGCCTGGGGCTGGGTATGTGGTATCGCGGGCAGTTTTTGATGAGGTTACATATGACCAGGGAACTGATCTGTCTTCTGGATCAGTGGATCAGTGAGATCCGTTATAACAGATCTACACTGCCGGAAGGATGCAGACAGATCGGCAGACAGCGGGAAGACCGGTTGGGAGAGATCTGTAACAGGGTATATCGGGAATACGCAGAGGCGGGAGGAACCGGTTTCCTGGAAATCGCCGGAGAGAGTTTTCGCAGGCAGTTGGAAGCGTTGCCGTTAAAAAAAGAAGAAATCGATCAATTCCTGATTTTTGCGGGAAAAGAAGGGTATGCGGATGAGACCATGCAGATTCGGGCGATGGAATTGTCCAAAGAGGGATTGGAGCGGACAGCCACAGCACAACAGCGGGAAATTACGCAGAAATGTCGGCTGGCGGTAGGACTGGGTGCTATGAGTGGGATGTTTTTGGTGCTCCTGTTGCTCTGAAAGATAAAAAACAGGACAAAAAAGGACGGGGAAAGATGGAAATAGGACTGATCTTTAAAATAGCAGCGGTAGGGATCCTGGTGACGATACTCAGTCAGGTCCTGAAACACAGCGGCAGGGAGGAACACGCTTTTCTGATAAGTCTGGCGGGACTGATTCTGGTCCTCAGCTGGATTGTTCCTTATATTTATGATCTGTTCGATACCGTGCAGACCCTGTTCTCGTTTTAGGAGGAAAAATGGCAGAGATCATCAAAATCGCATTGTTGGGAATTGCCGGAGTATTGTTTGCTATTCAATTCAGGCAGCAGAGACCGGAATATGCATTACTGATCGGTTTCGCACTGAGTATTCTGGTATTTTCTTTTGTGTGCCGGATGGCGGGAAATTTGTTGGAAGAGTTTCGGGGATTGCAGCAATATCTCGGAGATTCTAAGGGATACCTTGGGATTCTGATGAAGGTGGTGGGGATTACTTATCTGTGTGAATTCAGTGCCGGTATCTGCAAGGATGCCGGATTCTCGTCTGTCTCGGATCAGCTTGAAATCCTGGGAAAGCTGTCGGTGCTGTTTGCGGGCCTGCCGATCCTCCTGTCGGTGATCCGGCAGATCTACAGTATGATGTAGGAGCGCGGAGACAGATGGATACGATGTGGCAGGAATATGGGATAGAGGAATTGGAAAAGGGAATGCAGAAGCTGTTCCCGACGTTTCGAATCTCTGTGACAGATCTGATGACGCAGATCCTGCAGGGAGATATTCTGGGGGCGGTGGGGTGTCTGTTGAAAGAAGTCATACGGGAAATGAGCAATTCCGCCACCGGTATCAGAAATATATTGATCTGGTTGATAGTACTGGGGATTCTGTCGGCATTGCTGATTCATTTTGTGGAAGTATTTGATAAACACCAGATCGCCGATCTGAGTTTTTATTTTATCTATCTGTTAATGGGTGTGATTCTTCTGCAATGTTTTTCGGGAGTATTGGAAACGGCCAGAGAAACGGTGGAGAATATAGTACTTTTTGTCCGGCTGATGGTGCCGACCTTTCTGTTGACCGTAGGCGTGGCTTCGGGACCGGTTACGGTGGGAGCCGGGTACCAGCTTATGCTATTGTTGATCTACGGCACGGAGAAAATTCTTCTGGGAGTGGTGCTCCCGCTGATTTACAGCTATTGTCTGCTGACGATGATCAACGGAATCTGGGTAGAGGAAAAACTGGCACTTTTGGCGGATTTACTGGAAAAGCTGATCGGATGGATCCTGAAGGCTTCCCTGGGTGTGGTCACAGGAATCAGTCTGTTCCAGTCGCTGATCACACCGGTGGTGGATTCCTTGAAAAATTCCGCAGTGGAGAAGGCTGTCTCGGTATTGCCGGGGATCGGAAATGCTGCGGATGGGGTTCTGGAGCTGGCGCTGGGATCGGCAGTTGTGATCCGGAATAGTGTAGGAGTATTGTTACTGTTACTGCTGGTGGCAGGGTGTGCGGTTCCCTTATTACAGATTTTGTTCACGGCAGGATTTATCAAATGTGCCACGGCATTTATGGGAATCGTCAGTGATAAAAGAATTACCAATTGCACGGATCGTATGGGAAATGCCATGATGCTTTTGTTCCGTACCGTGGGAACGGCGCTGCTGTTGTTTATGGTCACACTGGCGCTTCTGGCGATCGGCAGCAGGGGGATATAGAAAATGCAGTGGTTATATCATGTGATCGGACAAGTGGGGATTTTCCTGATCTGTGCGCAGACATTGATACATTTCAGACCCAGAGAGTCCTATGAAAAATATTTAAAACTTTTGTTGTCGGTCATGCTTCTGATCCAGTTATTGCAGCCGCTTTTGACGGTGCTGGGAGGGGATGAAATCGCAGGCACCGACGTGCAGGCGGCGGAGTTCGCAGAGGAAATCCGGACCGTATTGGAACAGGCGGCTGTGCAGGCAGAACAGACAGAAGATGAGATACAGGCGGTCACAGATACTGCGGCGGAAGTAACGGAAGAAACGGAACCTCCGGACGCTTCGGACCCGGTGAAGATCCGGGTGGAAATCCCGGAAATAGAGGAAGCAGAAATAAAAATCCGGTAGAAAGAGGACGGGAAATGATGGAAAAATTATTGGAAAAAAAATGGTTTAGCAGAGATAATCTGTTGCTGCTGGTCCTGCTGGGAGTCCTGTTGTTCGTCATTGCACTGCCGGTAAAAAAGGAAGACAGCGGAAAGGGGCAGGAGAAGGAAAATGCAGCGGCGATGCTGGAAGAGCTAACGGCATCCACACAGACAGTGACCGCCGGCAGCACGGAAGAATATGCGGCATATCTTGAAGAAAAGTTAAAAAAGATGCTGGAAGCGGTACGGGGACTGGGGGAGGTCGAGGTCATGGTCACACTGGAATCTTCGGAGGAGAAGATCGTGGAAAAAGATATGACGGCAGAACGGTCCAATACCGAGGAACAGGATGCTGCCGGAGGAGCCAGGACGGTAAATACCTCTAATACAGAGTACCGGACGATATACCGGGAGGATACGGGAGGGGATCCTTTTGTCGTGAAGACCATTACACCGAAAGTGGAGGGGGTACTGGTCGTAGCGGAAGGCGCGGGGAAGGGCAATATGGCCGGTGAGATCACGCAGATCATCCAGGCACTGTTCGGAGTGGAAGCGCACAGGATCAAGGTGTTGGAAAAATAAAGAGCGGGAAACATATCCGGCGAAAGGGGTACATACAATAGAGTATAAAATCAAGAAGGCAGATACAGGCCTTTGGAAAAGGGGAACGCAGTGAAAAACTTAATCAAGAAAAATCAGCTTATGATTACCGCACTTGCCATTATGATAGCCATTGCAGGTTATCTGCAGTTTGCGGGGACCAACCTGGAAAAGGAGTATCTGGCGGCGGATGATGCGGATACATTAAGTGCGGTGGACTCCACGGATATCGTTACCGATATGGAAAGTCTGGATTCCGATATGGATATTGTAATGGAGGATTATCTGGAGGAAGATATGCAGGTGGCGGAAGCAACACCGGAGGAAGGAGAGATTCCCGGGGAAGCAGTGTTGACCGGAACGAACGGTGTGGAGGTACTGTCTGCTGCAAGACTTTCCAAGGAGCAGACCAGAGCCCGGAATAAAGAGACCT
>OKUS01000665.1_pt1 | contig 14535 bp, 19 predicted proteins | sample 1606591 | NCBI WGS metagenome assembly OKUS01 (sample SAMEA3882509, study PRJEB24775) | human gut metagenome | biome: human-associated habitat; feature: intestine environment; material: feces | place: Netherlands | collected 2009/2010 | reverse complement strand
AAAAAACAGCCGACAGCCGATAAAGCGGAAAACAAAACGAATGCCGACAAAGCCGGAGACAAGTCCCCCGACTGGTCCCTCAAAGAAAAAGAATAAGAGGATAACATGAACAAATTTGACACCATTCCCGCCTCCACGCTTGAAGTCTTTAACATCGGTAAAAAATATAAAAACCGTCCGGTTCTGCGCAATGTTTCGCTGAATGTCAAACGCGGCGAAGCCGTCGGTTTACTGGGGCCGAACGGCGCCGGCAAAACCACCTGTTTCTATTGCGTTACCGGGCTGATTACTCCGGATTACGGTGATGTCCACATTGACGGACATGACATTACCAATCTGCCGATGTACCGCCGTGCCCGCATGGGAATTGGCTACCTGCCGCAGGAAGCTTCTATCTTCCGCGCACTGACCGTCGAAGAAAACATTAAGGCGATTCTTGAAATTGTTATTGATGACGAAAGCCAGCGTGAAAACATGCTGGAAGAACTGCTGTCCGAATTCTCGATAGCCCACCTGCGCAAATCTCCCGCAATTGCTCTTTCCGGCGGTGAGCGTCAGCGTATTTCCATCGCCCGCGCTTTCCTGAAGGATGCGCCCATCATCCTGCTGGATGAAGCCACCGCCAGCTTGGATGTGGAGAACGAAACTGCCATTCAGGAGGCTCTATCCCGACTGATAAAAAAATAAAACCGTCATCATCATCGCCCACCGGATGCGCACTGTTTCCAGTGCAGATAAGATTGTGGTGCTCAAAGATGGAGTAGTAGCAGAACAGGGATCGCCTGCACAGTTGCTGCATACGATGAAACCACCATCATTGAAGATTTGAATCTGGAAATCCCGGCTCACAAGGTTAGTGGTGATCATTGGAGCGAACGGTTGCGGAAAATCCACCCTGATGAAAACCCTTTCACGATTGTTGAAACATGGAAAAGGACAGGTGGTTCTGGACGGAAAAGCAGTTCACGGTTATCCTTCCACGCAGCTGGCGCAGATGCTTGGACTTCTTCCCCAGTCTCCAACGGTACCGGAGGGAATCACGGTGGCAGATTTGGTCGCACGTGGACGATATCCATACCGGAAGTTCATGCAGAATATGACCAAAGAGGATTATGCCGCAGTTGAGGATGCTCTGGAACGGATGGGGATCACAGAACTAGCCAACCGATGCGTGGATGAACTTTCCGGCGGTCAGCGGCAGCGAGTGTGGATTGCTCTGGCACTGGCGCAGGAGACAGACATTTTGCTGCTTGATGAGCCGACAACCTATCTGGACATTGCCTATCAGGTGGAAATTCTTGATTTGCTGACAGAGTTAAACCGCAGAAAGGGAACGACCATCGTAATGATTTTGCATGATGTGAACCTTTCTACACGATATGCGAATCATTTGTTTGCGCTCTGCCGTGGAAAATTGATTGCAGAAGGTAAACCAGCAGATGTCATTACAGAAGAGTTGATGCAAAAGGTGTATCAACTTAATTGCATTGTTATGAAGGATCCACTTTCTGGAGCACCACTCATTGTTCCAAAGGGAAAATACTGATAAACCAAATAATTAGGCAAACCTCTCCTGACCATGTGATGGCCGGGAGGGGTATTTTGGGGCCTGTACCTGCCGCACAGGAGGCAACTGAAATTTTCTGAGATGTTCAGTATAACCTTTGAAGTTAATTTCAAGTCAATCCCTTTTTGAAATTTTATAGAAAGACATCCCGTCTGAGGGCAAAGCGAAGGTTTTGCTTTTCAGGCGGGATTTTTTTGCTTTTTGGGACTGTTGTATACAATATATGGACTAAGAGGGTGGGTGACTTGGACTACGAGTCCATAAACTTTTGCTCGAAAGTACGATACACTATTGTCACGGCAGCGGCCCAGCTCCGAAAGGGAGCGGGAGCCGCAGCCGGGCGGACCTTGAAAATTGAATATGCAGCTTCAGGTACTTCCAGATAATGATACTTCCGTAATTCGCGGCCCGGTCATAAAGAAGACGGGGGGGCCGAGAGGCCAATGGAGTGGTGCAAATCCAACGCCTGAATGTTTCCCTTTCTCAGGGGTGCCGGGGGCAAATTAAGAGAAACCATACAAAACCTTTTCCAAACGCCGTTCGAGGGGAACCACGGACGGCTTTTTTATATATCAGCGAAAAGGAGTACGCACATGAACCGCAAAACCACAAAAAAGGTGGATGAATCCACCCTGACAACTTTGTGCGCCGTCTGCCGAGGGGCATTTTTGGACGCAAAGGGCGTCCATCTCCGCAGAGCCGACCCCAGGCAGCTCGTCAAGGATGTCTGCACGTATTGCCAGACACGATATGGGTTTGACTACTACGTTCAGCCCATTGTCCGTAAATCGAAAATGACCGGAAAGGAGAACCGACGTGAAACTGAGCCAGCTTAAAATTGACCCGGAGTTCCAAAGCAAAATTCCGCCGCTGCAGTTTGAGGAAGAACAGCAGCTTGAGCAGAACATCATTGCAGAGGGTCGTCTTTCTGAATCCCATCATCACATGGAATGGCTACATTCTGGATGGGCAGAACACGGTAGAAGCACGTCGAACCTGCAACGGTGGTATGGAATTGCCCATCCGCTGCAAAGTCTTCTACGGCCTTACCAAAGAAGACGAAGCAACGCTGTTTGCGATTCAGACGGGCAATGCTACCTGCCTGACGGCGGGCGAACGCCTTCGTGCAAATCTGGTGGCCGAAAACCCGGATGCACTTTACTTTGTGGGGATCACGTCGAATGCCGGTGTGGAATTTGCCTATGACGGAATCCGGGCACCCTGGAAAATCTACTGCATCGAAACGGCATACGAACTGTACAAGCAGTATGGCTGTGAGCGCTACGTCGAGATGCTTCACATCATCAACGAGGCGTGGAAGGGCAATGTGGACGCCTACCTTGCCGGTGTAATCCGGGGTGTGGCCCGCTTCATCTCCGTATACGAGGGCGAGTACAGCCGGGAGCGGCTGGTGCAGCAGCTGGCAAGGACACACCCGAAAACCATCACGCAGCTGGCTCAGAAAGACACCGGCAGTTCTGCAAACCGCCACATGCGGCAGATTCTCCGCATCTATAACGGTGCCAGCCGTGAGATGAGTCTGCCGCTGAAAAACTGACAGTTTCGTTTTACCTCCTGAACAACAGCCGTCGTGGTATCCGTCTGCGGCGGCTGTTTCTTACATAAAAAGGAGGTTGATTTTTATGTTACCGAACAATTGGAGATATCTCAGAGGGGACATCTACTATGCAGACATGGAGCCGCATATCGGCTCGGAACAGGGCGGGAAACGCCCTGTGGTAGTTCTGCAGAACAACATTGGAAACCGTCATTCGCCTACATTGATCGTTGCAACTGTTACCACCCGGACGGAAAAGAAGAAAAACCAGCCCACCCATGTGCTGGTGGATTCCAACCCGGCCTTTGAAGAACCGTCCATGATTCTTCTGGAGCAGATCTTCACGATCGATAAATCCCGCATCGAACGCTTTATGGGCTATGCCAGCAAGGCTGAAATGCTCCGCATTGATATGGCTTTGCTGGTCAGTCTGGCTCTGAACGTTCTGAGCGGAAACCGCAGCGAATAGCGGACAACCAGTAACCCGTAAAAATGAGGTGATAGCGATGTAATCGGAGGTGAGTGAGCCATGCGAAAGAGTGCCCCCATTGAAGTGGTGGTACATTACCCCAAAACGAAAGAGGGATGGGACGAACTCGGAAAACGGGTCGCAACCGCCCACGCCAACTATGTGATCGAAAAAATCGACCGTCTGAACTGCCCCACATGGCAGAAGCTCGAATTGCTGCAGGCGGTGATCGATACTACCAAAGGAACTTACAAACCCAAGGAACACCAAAAGCCCGGCTGGCAGCCGAGCCGATAAACAAAGCCCCACGCTCAACATATGCTTTTCTGCTCCGACCAGAGACGGTCAGATTCAGAGGCAGTGTTGAGCGTGGGGCTTTTTGTGTTACATAAGTTTTTGGAATTTTGCTGACAAAATAAAATCATTGATTGTTGGCGGCCAATATGGTATTCTTTTTGCAAGGGAAGGTGAAGTGCATGAATCGTCGCAGCGTGAAAATTATGAGAAGAAAAGCCGGGGGAACAGCAGGAAAGAATGCAGAAAAGTATTCGCTCAATCTCCCGGCAGGGTGGCTTCATACAATGGGACTTTCAAAAGAGGACCGGGTAGAACTTTCTTTTGACGGTGAAAAAATCACCGTCCGACCGCTTGCATCAACAGACTCGGAACTGTTCCGCAGAAATGCAGAACAGAAAGGACATCAGCTGAAAGAATATCGGTATTATGACGGAGATACGTTGTGTACCGTGATTTTGGCAGATTTTACAGCGGAGCAGATCTGCATTGAAAACAAAGTTGACGAAATACTGGATACTGCGTTTGGTGTGAACGAAACGCCCTCATGGGAAGACTTCCTGGCCTTTCTGGCAGACCGATGCATTCCGAAAACACGAAAGGGCTTGGATTACTATCTGGATGCTGTTGGCGTTCCGGAATATGACCCGGTTCTGCTTGTTGAAAAGACGCAGGGAAGAATGGCGGAGGATCACAAATGGCTGGAAATTATTTGACGCTGCATATTACCCAAAACAGTTCCGCTTTTTGCTGAAAGAGCGTATCGAAACCGTCCTGATGGAGCAGCAGAAAAAGCTTTTTGAAAAGTAAAAGCTCTTGCGTCCCGTGAAAAAAGAAGGTAATATAAATACAGAGCAAGACACAGAACGCAGGGAGGGATGAAAACCATGTTTTACGAGATCATGCACCGGGAAAGCTGTGTGGCACAACTCAGCACGACAGGGGAATGCAGGGTCTGCCTTGAGGATTTCATGCCCTATGATCTGGTTCTGGTGGAATCGGATGATTTTGACGAGCGCATCAATAATGTAACGAACTTTTACTATTGGTGCGCCTCCCGGATGTTGACGTTGGATCGCACCTACGCCAAGGAAATCCTGAACAGTATCGGTGCATCTCAGAGTGTTACGGACAGGGAACGAGCACAGATTGCATTATCCTACCATTGTTTGTCTTTGCTGGATGTGTTCTGGGTGAAAGAAGAAAACGAGAAGATTCGATTCGAGGATATCAACCTTTTTGCACACTCCTTAAGCAATGCGCTTGTGGATATTGCGCTGCGGGGGCACCAAATGACGGTGACAAACGCCCATCTTCTGGCAAATGACCTGTCTACGGGCGGCTTGTACCCCAAGGCGTGGGTGCGAAAAGAGGATGGCTTCTATCTTTACAAGGATGGTGGCAGAGAAGCAGTGGAACGTGAAGTGCTGGCAAGCAAAATCTGCCGGTGCTTTGACTGCCATCAGGTACTGTATGAGCAGGGGATGTTTGAAAATGAGCCGGTTTCTATCAGCAAAATCATGACATCTCAGCGATACAGTCTTGTGACCTATGCAGCCTATGACGTCTACTGCACGAACCGTGATTGGAATACGCTGGATAAGATCTTAGAGCTGGATGCTCCCGGCTACTATATGATGAACATTCTGGATTATCTGGTGGGCAATACAGACCGTCATTGGGAAAATTGGGGTCTGCTGGTAGACAACGAAACCAATCAGCCCATCCGTCTGCATGACCTGATGGACTTCAACCGGGCGTTTCAGCAGTACGACACGCCAGAAGGCGCAAACTGTCTGACCGTGGGAAAACGCCATCTGAGCCAAAAAGATGCTGCAGTGGAAGCGGTGCGGAACATCGGACTGAACCAAGTCCGTCAGGTGGAGCACACCGTATTCTCCGAGCATCCGGCATGGAAAGCAACGTTTGAAGAACGACTGCGTGTTTTACGGAACGCCATGTAAGTCAGAGCAAATATCAGGATAACTGAAACAGAATGATTCCATAACGAAAGCCCGTCTGCGCTGCCACATATCGTGGCTTGCAGACGAGCTTTTTCGTTTGGCCGGAGAAAAATTACCATACCTCACATGCGAAGCATAGATGGAAAATCGGAACCAAGGTTTTCCACCAGATGGCAAAAGCACTTCTGACTGATGGTCTTTTGTCCGTTTTCCCAGCAGCGGATGCTTGTCCTGCTGACCTTTGCATGGTCGGCAAGCTGCTGACGGCTCCAGCCTTTTGCCTCCCGGTATCTGCGGAGGAAGTCTCCGCCGCCCCGGTGCAGAAACAGGGTGTAGTCGTCCAGAATGTCCTCCACCGGGATGCCGTAAAGGGCGGCGAGCTTGTCCGCAAGTTCCGGCGTAAAGCTGCGGTGAAATGCGCCGCTTTCCAGATCCCGATAGAGCCATTCCTCCATGCCAACCATGGCAGCAACCTCTTTTTGCAGCAGGTCAAGACCATAGCGGCACCAACGCAGACGGTCCCATGGGTCCGGGATGTCGGCGTAAGAGTGGGGATTCTCTTTTCCATCTGAAAGTGCGCTGGGGAGAGGATAGCATTCTCAATGCATCGGCTGGCGTAAGTCGAAAATCTGGCCCGGCGGGTGGAGTCGAAGGTGTCCACGGCCTTCATCAGGCCGATGGTGCCGATGGAGATCAAATCGTCCTGCTCACCGGGGAGAGCGTAGTATTTTTTGGCGATGTGGGCCACGAGGCGCAGGTTATGACGGATGAGCTTTTCCCGGGCGGAGGGGTCGCCCTCCCGCAAAGCGGAAAAGGTCTTGATCTCCTCCTGCGGGCTGAGCGGGCGGGGAAAGCTGCCGCTTTCCAGATGAAGCGCAAGAAACAGAAACTTTGTGGCAAAAAACTGCAAAAGAGATAAAAACATGACGAGCCCCTCCCCAAAGCATCATAAATTGTTACTATAATTTATGAAGGAGGGCTTGCCCTTTTTCCTGACGTCGGGCAGGCACACCGTCAAAAATGGTCGCCCGCTCCAGTTCTTCAATCAGGCTGGAAAAGTCGCTGATGTTGCGGCTGATGCGGTCCAGACGGTAGACCACAATGGCCTTGAATTTCCGTTCCTTGGCCGCAGTCATCATCTTTTTGAAGTCTGGGCGGTTCAGGTTGCCGCCGGAAAAGCCCTCGTCCTCAAAGACAACGGTATGTTCCGCGGCAGCATCGCCGTAGTGAGTGCGGATATATTCGCGGCAGAGGTCGATCTGATTTCCGATACTTTCGCCCTTGCCGGTGTAGCGGGATTTGCGGGAATAGATGGCAATGGTGTCGGCAGTTTTGGCCATAAGATACTCCTTTCCTGTTGTCCGGTGGCCGTAGATGCGGCTATTGTAGCATGGCAGGCCATCTTTGCAAAGAAAAATAACGATAGTCATACATAGCTGAGCCAACTCAAGGCGAAATGCGATATGCCGGAATGCAATCCCACAAAGTGCCGGAAGGGGAGAAATGACCATGCAATTTAACCATGATGAGCTGATGCTGATGATGCTCTACAATACCGGCACCCGGCAGGGGCTGGTGCGGGAGCTGCGGCTGATGCAGTGCTACCTGATGCCGGATGAAACTGCTTTGCGGGAACTGTCAGAGCAGGTCATTGAAAAGCTGAAACGGCTGACGGATGCCGAGTTTGCAGGACTGGAATTTCCAATGAACTGATTTTTGCCGCCTGCGGGCGGCGTACATAAGAGCTTTCGCATCCTGCAAAGGTATGATATACTGAAGCTGACAGCTTTCAGGTCGCAGATAAAAGATGAGAGGTGCTTTTTATGGCAGGTTTGAAGGGAAAGGCCGGTATCGTCACCGGCGGCAGCAGCGGAATCGGTTTCCAGATCGCAAATGTGCTGGCTCAGGCCGGCGCGACAGTTTATGTCATCAGCCGCACCGGCAAGCCCAAAGAGGGTGTAGGCGAAAGTGCACCGGGCGTTGTCCATCTGCGGGGTGACATCGGCAATGCAGAAGCTATGAAAACACTGGTGGCGGAGCTGGCCGCAAAGCATAACGACTGTCTGGATTTTCTGGTAAACAACGCAGGCGTCAGCTATAAATGCCGGGCCGAGGACTTTCCCATGGAGCAGTTTGACAACATCATGAATGTGAACGTCAGATATCTGTTCCAGATGAGTGTGATTTGCTACCCCTATCTGAAGAAAAGTGCGGACAAGGGCCGCATCATCAACATCACCAGCATGAGCGCCCATCTGGGTTTCAGCGAGGTGGTGCCGTACTGTGCCAGCAAGGGCGCTGTGCTGGCGATGACCCGCGCTCTGGCCGTGGAGTGGGCGCAGGACAACATCACCGTCAACAGCATTGCGCCGGGGTGGTTCCGCAGCAAAATGAACGAGCAGGTAGTGGACGCAGCCCGGGAGCAGAAAATTCTGAACCGGATGCCGCTGCACGCCTACGGTGACACCCGCGACTTGGGTAAGATGGCCGAATTCCTGGTGGGCGATGGTGCCGCTTACATCACCGGACAGGATTTTGCCGTGGATGGCGGCGCACTGGCTTTCGGTTATTGAGAGGAGCTTCTCTGCAATTTTTCGGCAGCTTCGCTCGTATTCCAGATAAAGGAACCGAATTTCGTTGGCATAACGGAGGAACCATTATGGCAATCTTTGAAAAGACCATCCGAAACAAAAACTTTGACAAGCTGCTTCGGAAGCTGGAACAAGAAATCCCGGACAGCAGTTGGTCGGCAGATTTAGAGGCAGGCAGTGATTTCAAAGAGGGCGATGCCCGGTGCAGTGTCCGTGTGTTTGAACGGTACAGCATGATGGGCGGCAACCGCCTGAGTCTGACACTGACCATGTTCCAGAATGCGGACAGTCCGATTCGGCTGTCTGCCATCACCGCAGGAGGCAGTCAAGCGGTGTTCTTCAAGGTGAACACCCTCGGAGAAGAATCTTTTCTGGACGATGTAAAGGACCTGCTGGAAGAAATTTTGGAGGAGTAAAATGTTTTTTGGATGGTTTGACGCTATATTCAGCTTCATTTTCCCAATCCTGTTCCTGCTTTTTATTGGAATGTTTTTCTTTGCTCTAATTTCAAATCTCCGCACATGGAACAAAAACAACCACTCGCCGCGGCTTACCGTTCCGGCAACAGTGGTAGCAAAGCGCACCGATGTTTCGCATTCCAGCAGTGCCAATGCCGGCGATATGTCCGGTGCGCACGGATACGACACTAGCACATTTACATCGTACTATGTGACTTTTCAGGTGGAGAGCGGCGACCGGATGGAATTTGAAGTGGACGGAAGCGATTATGGTCTGCTCGTGCAGGGCGACATCGGAAAGCTGAGTTTTCAGGGCACCCGCTATCTTGGGTTTGAGCGGAGCTAAGTGTTTCTTACATTATATAGTATGGAGTGCTGTATGAACGATTTGTTTATCCAAGGGCTGACCATCGACTGGAACAGAGTTCGCCCATACAATTATGTTCGTCAGATTCCTGCCATCAGTGGAATCGACACTTTTACATTCCATAAGCCCATTACGTTCTTTGTTGGCGAAAATGGAAGTGGAAAATCTACGCTTCTGGAAGCAATCGCTGTTGCTTACGGCTTCAACGCAGAGGGTGGAACGAAGAACTATTCATTTTCCACATACAACTCCCATTCGGAACTATGTGAGGCTATGACGATTTCCAAGGGGTATCGCAGACCAAAGTTCGGGTATTTTCTCCGAGCAGAGAGTTTCTATAATGTAGCCACCAAGGAAATCGACTATTCCGATGACGATCATCCCTCCAAAGGCTATCACCAAAAATCACACGGTGAAAGTTTCCTCGCCATTGCGCAGGACTACATGGGTGCAGATGGAGTCTATATTTTTGACGAGCCGGAAGCCGCTTTATCCCCGCAGCGGCAGCTCACGTTACTGATCAACATTTATCGGTGTGCCCAAGAAGGGGCGCAATTCATTATCGTATCACATTCACCCATTCTCCTCGGAATGCCTGATGCTGAAATTTTTAGCTTCGACAATGGCACGATTCATCCTTGTCAGTATGAAGATACGGACAGCTACGTTATCACCAAAACATTTGTAAATAATCGGCAGCATTTTTTGAACCAGCTTCTGAACGAAGAAACGTAATGCCGGGAAAGGACATTCCATATGAGTGATTCTACGTTGAAAGAGCTTTGGCAGCAGGTCGCTGAAAAGAAAAGCTGCGAAGCAAAACAGAAAGAACTGACCGCCCAGAGAGATACGCTTGCTGATCGCCTGAAAAAGCTGGAAAAATCCAAGCTGGCAGAGCAGGCTGATGTGGACCGTCTGGAGGGACACAGCCTTGCCGCATTTTTCTATCAAGTGATTGGAAAAATGGATGAAAAGCTGGACAAAGAACGGCAGGAAGCCTATGCAGCCCGTGTCAAGTACGATGCGGCTCTCCATGATCTTTCTTCCGTTGATGCCGACTTGGAGCAGATTCAAAATAGACTGGAACGGCTGTCCGATTGCGAAAGGCAGTATCAAGCTGCTCTTTCCGAAAAAATCAAAAGCATCAAAGCATCTGCCCACCCTGCCGCACAGCAGGTTGCGGAAAGTGAAAGCCGTATTGCCGCACTGAAAGTCCAAAAGCGGGAGCTGCTGGAAGCCATCAACGCCGGAAAGACCGCCCTGCATACGGTCAACGAAGTTCTGGAAACCCTCGACAATGCCGAGGGCTGGAGTACATGGGACGTGATGGGTGGTGGTCTGGGGGTGGATCTCGCCAAGTATGCGGAACTGGACGATGCGCAGGAACAAATCGAACAGCTTCAAGTGGAACTGCGGCGGTTCAAAACTGAGCTTGCCGATGTTGAGATCACCGCAGACCTTCAGGTTACGGTGGACAGCTTTTTGAAATTTGCGGATTTCTTCTTTGACGGCCTCTTTGCAGACTGGGCAGTTCTGGATCACATCAATCAGGCACAGAGCAGAGTGGAGAATACCAAGGATCAAATCAAGAGAGTCCTTGCACTTCTGAAAAAGATGCGCGAAGATGTTGATGTCCAAATCGCTGATGAAAAAGAGAAGCAGGAGCAGCTTGCAGTGGAAACTGAGCTGTAAGTTTGAAGCATCCACTTATGTGATATGACTCGATAAAACCGAATTTACAGGAGGTGTTTCGATGAAAACAAGAAAGTTTGCCTTATGTCTGGCAGCGGTTTTTCTGGTGGCGATTTATATCAATATTCAGAGAAGCCATACTTTCACCCTTTCAAACGATGAAGGCACCATAAAGACAGAACAAATACAGCCACTTTGGGGAACTGTAAAAGTGAGCGGTGATTGTGATACTGAGGTGGTCTTTACCGATGTAGAGACTGGAGAAAAATACAGAATCGAATATATTACACAGGGCGTAACGGAAAGAATCAAACTCGAAAGAGGCAAATGGTATAAGGTGGCGGGCGGAGGCAACCTTACACTGAATCCGGTAAACATTCGAGTCGAATAAATGTAAGTTCCTTGCGGGCAGCTATGAAAGCTGAAGCTGAGAAGAGAGTTTTGAATATTCACATATGAAGGAGTACAGTTCTATGAATTACGGATGGGCAACTGTTTTCACTTTAGCGGCATGGTTTGCAGGGCTTGTGATTGATGTAAATGTGCGGGTCGGCGACCTCGGTTTACGAACCGTGCTTCCCGTCATCGTGATGGGCTGCTGCATCATGAAATTCATAAAGGACAACAATATTCAATAATCGATTTTTATTACATCCCTTGCGGGCGACCCTCAAAACGGTTGCCCGCTATTTTTATACCCTAAAATCTGAAGAAGGAGGCCAAAATGCCAAGCAAAACCGAAGAATATCTCGCCCTTGCCCAGCGCACAGCCAACGGCTTGACCCGGTACTGGGAAAGCTGGACGGACTACCTGACCACCGCATCCCGGCTGTACAAGTACCCCTTTGCAGACCAGCTGATGATCTACGCCCAGCGGCCCGATGCCACCGCCTGCGCCGACTTTGACATCTGGAACAACCGGATGAACCGTTATGTCCGGCGCGGTTCTAAGGGCATCGCCCTGCTGGATGAATCCAGCGGATTCCCGCGCCTGCACTACGTTTTCGATGTGTCGGACACCGGGGTGCGCCGCAATTCCCGTGACCCGGAGGTGTGGCAGTTTAACGACGACCTGAAACAACCGGTTTCGGAAATGCTCGCCGCCACCTACGGCATCAGCGGAGAGCGTGTCAGCCAGCAGCTTGCGGATGTTGCCGGGAAACTGGTGGCGGATTACTGGGACAACAACGGCGGGGACATTCGTGCCATCGTTGACGGTTCGCTCTTGATGGATTATGATGAAGCCGGGGTGGAGATGCAGTTCAAGTCCGCCGCCGCCATCAGCGTCACCTACACGCTGCTGGAACGCTGCGGCTTTGAGCCTGCCGGTTGGTTCGATAAGGACGATTTTCAGGCAATCTACAATTTCTCTACCCCGGATAGTGTCTACGCCCTCGGCGCAGCCGTCAGCGACATGAGCCGGGAGGTGCTGCGGAACATCGAGCGCACCGTAAAAACAACCATTCGCCGCCGCAATGCAGAAAGGAGCCAATATGAATACGAACAGCAGGAACGTGACCTACTCGACCGTCGGGGACTACCAGCTCCCGAACCTGATCCTGAACCAGCCCCGGAAGCCGCTGGGCAAGTACGGCAGGCTGCGCCGGACGTACCTGATGAACCATCGCCCGGTACTGTACAACACGATGCTCCTGAACGGGAGCCTGTACCCGCACCTGATGGAGGTGGAGCAGACGGCAGAGAGCCAGATGCAGCAGACCATGCAGGGACTGCTGAAGCAGAACCCGGCTCCGGACAAGGAGCAGCATCAGATGGGGTGGGTGCAGCACATGAACAGCCTGCGGGTACAGGCAGAGGAACTGGTGCTGACGGAGCTGATCTACAGCTAAGTTTTCTGGATGCGAACATCCCCACCGAAGCCCAGCAAATTGAAAAAATCGACCAAGCGGAGAGCGAAAAAACGCCCTCCGCTTTTGTTTTGTCGCAGGCTGAAATTGAGAACGAACTGCGTAAGCACGGTTCAGGATTTGCAGGTGGTAAGCAGCGCATTATGGCACTGTACCAGACCCAGCCTGACCGCAAACTCCGTGCCAAAGCACTGGCAAAGGAGTACGGCATCGGTGGGCACTCCCACGATTTTCTGGATGGCAGCAGAGGCTTTGTGAACCACGACTGGAAGGGTCTGGAATTCGACCACTATCCCGACCACCAGAAAATCACCCTGAAATGGGCGCAGGTGGAAAAGTATATCGACCTGATGATCCAGTCCGACCGCTACCTGACCGACAAGGAGAAGGAACAGCGTACTGCCAGACAGGAAGCTGAGTGTCAGCTTCCGATGCTGGATGGCACTGTTGCCGCAGAGTACACTGCTCTGAAAAAACAGTATCCCAACACCCTCGTGGGCTTTGAACTGAACGGTAACTATCTGTTCTATGACAAAGATGCCGTTGCTGTGGAGCGGATTCTGCGCACCAATCTTCTGTCACAGGAAAATGTGCTTGGCAAAGTCAAAGTAACTGGTTTTCCGAGTGAGCAGTGGGCAGCAGAATCTAAAAAGCTGTGGGCAGCGGGCAACAACGTCTATCTGGCTGGCTTGAACGAAAATGGCTCCCACCACCAGACAAAATATCTCCGGGAAGCGGATTATCTGCCAATCGGCAGCATCATCAAGCTGGATGGCCGGGATTTTCGGGTGGAACACGTTAATTTTACGTTCAAATCCGTCAGCTTGCAGGACATGGAGCTGACGAAAAACAGACTGCCCATTTTCCGCAATGAGCATCTTCCGCACATCAGGGAACTGTACGAAGAACAGCAGGCCGCAGCCAATGATCTGGTTCCCGAAAAAGAGGTCAGCTATAAGGTCGGGGACGAAGTTGTAGTAGATCTTCCCACCAGAACGATTGAAGGAACAGTAGGCTATATCGGTGATACCGATGTGCGCATCGACACCAGCGCACACGGGCAGTCGTGGGATAACGAAGTTATCAACAAACGACAATTCGAGGACGGTCTGCGGCAGGTTGAAGCGCAACTTTCCGATGAGGAACTGGACGAGCTGCCTATCTCTGCCGTGATGGACGGAAAAGTGCAGACCTTCCCGGATGCCACTGCCTTGGATGAAGCCCTGAATGCCGAACCTGCGCCGGAGCCTGCCGGAAACTTCCGCATCACGGACGACCATCTGGGCGAGGGCGGCGCAAAGCAGAAGTACGCAAGAAATATCGAGGCCATCAAAACCCTGTTCCAGCTGGAACAGGAGCATCGTGGTGCCACCGCCGAGGAACAGCAGATTCTTTCGCAGTATGTTGGATGGGGTGGTCTGCCGGATGCCTTTGACCCTGACAAGGACAACTGGGCAAAAGAGTATACCGAACTGAAAGGACTGCTCTCCGAAGATGAATATGCTGCTGCCCGTAGTTCTGTTCTGAATGCCCACTACACCAGCCCCGCCGTTATCCGTGGCATCTACGATGCCGTGGAGCGCATGGGTTTCCACAGCGGTAACATTCTGGAACCTAGTATGGGCGTGGGCAACTTCTTTGGAATGCTGCCGGACAGCATGGCAGACAGCCGCTTATACGGCGTGGAGCTGGACAGCATCACCGGGC
>OKUS01000660.1_pt1 | contig 14584 bp, 14 predicted proteins | sample 1606591 | NCBI WGS metagenome assembly OKUS01 (sample SAMEA3882509, study PRJEB24775) | human gut metagenome | biome: human-associated habitat; feature: intestine environment; material: feces | place: Netherlands | collected 2009/2010 | reverse complement strand
CCACCGGGGCGTTTCTGCCCCGCGGGACGCAAAGCGCGGGGCACGGGCTGTTTCTTTTACTGCCCCGTAAAATCCGTGCAAAACAAAAAGAGCAACACCCCATAGGGCAATGTTACTTAGGGCAACACCGCATAATGCAAATAGTCGAAAAAAGTGGTATAATATATGTATGGATAAACAACTGAGTCTGTCCGCCTTGAGCGATGAATTATCGCAGGTGCGGACAAAGAAACGAGAATTCTTAGATGAGATTGAGCACATCGTACCGTGGGGAAAATGGATAAGCATTGCTCTTCCGCCGGTGCAATTCCAGCGGATGGGGCTGTTGCCTTATGGTCATGCGTGACGCGGCGCATCCTGAACGATGCGGGTTTTCAGACAAGCAATGAGAATGTCCCAAAGAAAAGGGTGGAATTTTTTACAAACTTGATGTATGATGAAAGCAAAAACGGCAAGGAAGTGTACATATGCTGAAGGTTTTAATTGCGGATGACGAGCCGCGCGTCGGACAGTTGGTCAAGCATCTGATCCATTGGGACGAACTGGGACTTAGCTTTGTGGATATCTGCCGGGACGGGCGTACCGCATTAGAACGTATTGAACAGGAGCAGCCGGAAATCGTTATTACCGACATCCGTATGCCGGTTCTGACCGGACTGGAGCTTGTGCAACAGGTGACGGAGCGATTTCCGCAGACGCGGTTTGTAGTGATCAGCGGCTACCGCTATTTTGAGTATGCACAAAAGGCTCTGAAATACGGCGTGGAGGATTATCTGCTCAAACCCATTGACGAGGAGGAGTTGAACCGAACGCTGAAAAAAATCTGTGATGCGTTGCAAACCACCGCGGTTCACCGCGCACAGATGGAAAAATACGAAAAGAATTACGAGAATAGCCAAAAACTGCTTTCGCGGGACGTTATGGCGCGCCTGAAGGCGGGGGACGGCTTTGCCGGGCTGCCGGAATTCAATGCGGCTGCCGGGGTGGAATTTACCGGGGACTGCTTTATGGCGGTGGTTTTGCGCGTAAACTCCAGTCTTTTGCAGCAGGCATCGGCAGAGGAAGAACGACTGGTCACCGAAAAAGTGCAGGCGAACATCAAGAAATCCCTTGGCGGGCAGATGTATATCAGCTGCACTGACGGACACACCACAACGCTGCTGCTCAATTTTGACAGCGAGGCATACGCTAAAACCGGCGAGGCGCTGCACGCCTGCCGGGAAAGCTGCCGCAGCTACATGAATAACTACGCCCATTACACGGTATCCATGGGGCAGAGCGAACGGTGCACCGAGGTGGCGCAAATCGGGGCACTGCTGCAACAGGCGGATCGGGCAGAATGCCGCAAGCTGTTTGAGGGCAGTGGTATGTGCCTGAAATACCAAGCCGAGGAACGCCCGGACGCCGCGCGCAAGGCGTGGCAGAATAAGGTACGCAGCCTGCTGGAAAAAGGTATGGAGCCTATGCAGAGAACGGCTCTGCAGCAGGCAGTGGATGCAATTTTTGACAGCGCCGGTGCGGCGGGGCTGGCAGCGTGGGAATACTTTGACACCGCCGAGCAATGTCTGCGGGATTTCTGCGCTTGGAGCTTAGGGCATGGTATGGAAATACGCCGGGACTGGGCGGACAGCAAGCGGGAGGAAGTGCGCAGCGCTGCCTCGGTGCATCAGCTGGCACAATGGCTGGCAGCAACACTTTGCGCCAAACAGGAAGAACTGTACGCCCAGCGCGTCCACGCCGAGGAATACCCCATCCGCCTTGCGATAGAGTATATGAAGAAGCACTACGCGGAAAAAATTACGCTGGAGGATGTCGCCGCGCACAGCGGGTTTAACCCGACCTATTTCTCGGAAAAATTCAAGGAGAAAACCGGCAAGAACTTTACCGATTTCCTGACCGAGGTCCGTATGGAAGCTGCCAAGGAGCTGCTGCGGGACAGCCGCAAGACAATCGGGCAAATCGGCGATGCTGTGGGCTATAAGGATGCTAAGTATTTCAGCCAGCAGTTTACCAAGTGCGTGGGAATGAAACCCACCGAATATCGAAAGCTTTACTATTAAAGGCGGGGATTCGGTTATGAAATACAAGAATGCGGCCATCGTTTGTGCTGCTGCGGGCTGCCTGTTTATTCTGCTTGCCGTGGTGTGCGGCGGGGCTGTCAGGTGGTGCGCCATGGCGGCGGCTTTGGTGTGCCTTGGGTATCTGGCAGTGCAGTACGCACACTGCGCGGCGGATATGGATGCCCTGCGCAGACAAAGCGGCGAAAAAATGCTGCACCCCTTGGGAAGAGAATTGGCAGACGCCTTAGAAAAACGGGAGATTTCCCAGCGGGAAGCATACACGGCAGCGGTATCCAGCAGCCAATCAAAAATCAACGCGCTGCAAAACCAAATCAACCCGCATTTTTTGTACAACACGCTGGAATGTATCCGCAGTGAGGCAATCCTGCAAGACTGCGAGAACATTGCACGGATGTCCCACGCGCTGGCGTCGTTTTTTCGCTACAGCATCAGCCGCAAGGAAAATATTGTCACCCTGCGGGACGAGCTGTCCAACATCAAGAACTACTTTTTTATCCAGCAATTCCGATTCGAGGATCGTTTCTTTTTGGATATTCAGGTCGAGGACGGCGACGACGAGTTGCTGGACTGCCTTTTGCCCAAGATGACGTTGCAGCCCATCGTGGAAAACTGCGTTTTTCACGGGTTGGAACCCAAAGCCGAGCAGGGACACGTCACGATTCGCATCAGCGGCACAAAGGATATGATGAAAATCATTGTCGAGGATGACGGTGTGGGGATGCCCCCCGACGTGCTGGACAAGATGCGCGCCGCCTTAGAGGAGGAACGGCAGCCGACCAACCAGCCGGATACGCACGGCAACGGCATTGCCATGTACAACGTCAACCAGCGCATCAAGCTGGCGTTTGGGCGCGACTACGGGCTGTTTGTGTACAGCACGGAAAACCTTGGCACCGATGTGGAAATCTGGATGCCCAAGGTCTATACAAAGGAAGAGCTGCTGATGCAGTGATACAACGGTATGAAAGAAGAATTGCTGAAATTAAGCCATTGGCATATGAAAAGCGCAGGACACGGCACTCTGACGGACATCAATCTCTTGCTGCGGGCGGGGGAGTGCGTCAGTGTATCGGGCAGTGAAAACAGCGGACGCAAGCTGCTGGCAGAAATGTTTGACGGCAAGGGTGTGTTTGTATCCGGCGAAGCGTGGGTCTGCGGGCAGAAAATCACGGATTTTCATCCGCAAAAACTGGAGCGCAGCGGCGTATTTTATCTGGGAAACGACCCCGCCTTTATGGACTGCATGGATTTAGCAGAAAACTTTTTTCTGATGCGGCGCAGCAGCCACAACAAGATTCTGCTCAACAACCGTGCCGTGCATCTGCGCACCGCGCAGGTGCTGCGGGACTTTGCCATGCGCTACGATGTCACAAGCCCGACAAGCAGGCTGCATCATCTGGACAGGCTGTTGCTGAGTATTGTGCGGGCGGTGGATCAGGGCGCGCAGCTGATCGTGCTGGACGATATGACTAAGGGATTGAACGTGCCGCAAATTCACTGTTTGCTGGCATTGCTGGGTCTGGTAAAGGAGCGCGGTGTCGCGCTTTTGATTGCGGATAACTGGTCCAATTGGTTTGAGCCGCTGTCGGATTGCATCCTTTTGTGCCAAGACGGGCGCATAGAGCGCAAAATCTACGACCAGACCTCGCCGCGCAGCCGGGCGCTTTTGCAGAAATGGACGCAGGACGCAAAACCGGAAGCGAAAACCGACACCGCAAAGCCAAAGGCGGAAACCATCACCCTTACCCTGAAATACGCGGGTGTTACGATGCCGCTGCGTTTTGAGGCAGGTACCGCCGTGCTTTTGAGCAGCTACGATGAGCAGGTGCTGCACGGGTGCTGGCAATCGCTGACACAAGAAAAAAGCCGCTGTGCGCTGCAAATCGGCGAAAAAACGCTGCCGTTTCGCGGGCTGGCGGATCTGCGCAGGCACCGCATCGCCGTTTGGGACGGCACGGCAGAGCCGCCTGCCTTGCAGGAAAACCTCACCCTGCAGGAAAATATCCTGCTGCCGAGTATGCAGCGCATCAGCCGATGCGGCTTTTTTGAGAGGGCTGCCAAAAGGGTTTTTTCGGACAGGGAATTCTGGCGCAGCCGCCTGCCTGGCGAAACGGAGCCGGATTCGGTAAAAACGGCGCGGGTATTGGCGGATCGGTGGCTGTTTTTTCACCCACGTGTGCTTTTTATTTACAATGTGTTTTCCTCATCGGACTATACGGTGCGCCGGATCCTGCAGCAGTTTGTGCAGGACCTGTGCGCCAGAGGTACCACGGTGGTTTTGCTGGAAACCGCCGACCACTCTTGTCGGAGTTTTGTAAATGCAGAAATTTCTTTGTAAAATCGGGTGCGCCCTGCAAAGGGAACTGACCAACATGCTGATCTTGGCGGTATGGGGGTTGTATCTGTTTGCGCTGCTGGGCGGCAAGATGCAGGGCAACGCTGTGTATACCCTACGTCAGTGTGTGACCTTCGGCTTTTTTGTGCTGGGCGCGGGGCTGGAATACTCTTTGGGGGACATTGACCTTTGCTTTATGGCGCAGGCATCGCTGTCCACGGTCTGGCTGGGGCTGTTGTACCAGCGCGGAATGCCGCTGCCGTGGGCGCTGCTATATATGGCGCTTTCGCAAATCGTTATGGGTGTCCTGCGGGGCGCGCTGGCGACGGCGATGCATATCCCTATGACAGTGCTGAGCTTTATCTTGGCAGCAATCCTATCCAACCTGTACCCGGAAAACGACGTGATCCTTATGGATGTCTGGGGCAATCGTCCGCACACCACAGCGGTGTGGGTCGTTATGGCGGGTGTTTTTGTTGTGTGCCGTCGGGCTGCAATGCTTTTGGAAACACACCTACTGGGGAAAATACTGCCTTGCCATAGGGGAGGATCGCGGGTACAACCGCAATGATGTAGAAAAGACCGGCATCAACGTAGTGCTTGTGACGGCTGTCACCTACGGGCTGGCGGCAGTATTTTTTGCTGTGGGCACCTATACGCTTTTGCTCAGCGCCGGATACGGCAGCAGCAGCCGCAATGCGGAATATCTTTATCAGGGCATAGCCGCTGCCGGACTTGCCGGGAGTATGTACCGGCAGCATAAAAACGGCGCGTCCGGCTTGGTGATTGCCACTGCCACCATGGTGGTGCTGCGTCAGGCGTTTATGGCGCTGAAAATTGACAAGTGTCTGATTATTGTAGAGGGATTGGTGATTCTGCTTACAATTTTGAACAAAGATAAGAAAAACTGACGCAAAAGTAGAAATACCCGAAAACCCTCCCCCTGAATCCGAAGATTTCTCCCTTGTTGGCAGGGCTGATTTCGGCTATTATAATGACACCGAAAGGCGATACAGCCTGAAAAAACAAGAAGGAGAAATAACTATGAAAAAGGCACTTGCACTTATGACCGCATCCGCTATGGCGCTTTCTTTGGCAGCTTGCGGCGGCTCTGCATCCACGGCATCCTCCACGGCAAGCTCCGCATCCTCTGCAGCGGAATCCGTGGTAGAATCTGCTGCTGCGGCAGCGGGTACTTCGGTAACCAAGGACAACATCAAGTTCGGCTTCCTTGCGCCCACGCTGCAGACCGAGTTTTTTATCGGCATTGATGACGGCTTGAAGCAGGTCGCCGCCGAGGACGGCTGGGATTACACCTCCGTCAGCTTTGAAAACGACTCCGGCACCGCCGTCACCGACATTGAGAATATGGTGACCTCCGGCTGCAATGTCATTCTGGCCATGGTTTCTGACAGCTCCTGCGATGACGCCCTGCGTGCCGCACAGGAAGCCGGCACCATCGTTATCGAGTGTGGCGTCGTTACTGATGTCTATGACGTCAGCGTCAACTCCAGCCAGTACGATATCGGTACCATGATTTCCGATATGGCGGGCGAATGGATCAACACCCAACTGGACGGCAAGGCAAACATCGTGGTTTACACCACCTACCAAAACCAGGATATGCAGAACCGTGGTCAGGGCATTCAGGACCGCATCAAGGAGCTTTGCCCCGATTCCAACATTCTTGAGGTCGTGGATATCGGCAAGGACGTTGTGGGCGCCGGTACCACCTACACCGAAACGATGATCCAGAAATACCCTGAACTGAACTGCATCCTCGCCTACGGCGATGCTGCTGCCACCGAAGCTGTGGAAGCCGTCAAGGCTGCCGGTATGAACAGCGATGATTTCGGCATCTTTGCCTGCGACGGCACCGAGAGCGCCATCAAGTACATTGCCGACAACGACGTGATGCGCGGCACCCTGATGTTCAACTCGATGGCAGAGATGGTCCGCACGGCGCTGTACCAGTATCTGGACGGCGAACTGGAAAAGGGCGCTGTGGTTGACTACTCTATCACTCCTATCACGGTAGCCAATGTTGCTGACTACGTCAAGTAAGCAAACGAAACAGCAAACAGTAATCAACGGCATCGCTTTTTGGAGCGATGCCGTTCTTAGAAAGGAAAGATTTCCATGTCTGAAAAAACAATCCTCAGCGTCAAGGACATTGTGAAAACCTATCCCGGTGTGGTTGCCATTGACCATGTTTCGTTTGATGTGCGCGAGGGGGAAGTCCATGCGCTGATTGGGGAAAACGGTGCGGGAAAATCCACGTTGATAAAAACCCTATCTGGTGCCATTACACCGGACAGCGGCACCATCACGATTGACGGTAAGAGCTTTTCGTCCCTGACACCTGCCACCGCCAAGGAACAGGGCATCAGCGTTATTTATCAGGAATTTACCTTGATTCCCGGCATCAGTGCCGCCGAGAACGTCTTTCTCGGCGAAAAGACCACCCCCGGCATCTTTGTGGATATCAAGGATCGCGAGCGCCGCACCAAGGAGCTGTTTGACCAGATGGGCGTTTCGCTGGATCCGTCGCAGAAGGTGCGCAGCCTGTCCCCGGCTATGCAGCAGATCGTTGAGATTGCCAAGGCCATCAGTAAGAACGTCAAGATCCTTATTATGGATGAGCCGACCGCACCCCTGACCACCAACGAGGTCACAACACTGTTCCGCATTATTCGGGATTTGAAAGCCCGCGGCGTTACCATCATCTTTATCTCCCATCGTCTGGAGGAACTGTTTGCCGTCGCTGACCGCGTGACCGTTATGCGTGACGGACAGTATGTGGCGACCAAGAACATAGCCGAAATTGACCGCCCGCAGCTGATCGCCATGATGGCGGGGCGCGAAATGAAGGAAAGCTACCCCACCCGCAAATCGCAGATCGGCGAGGAAATGCTGCGCGTGGAGCATCTGACAGGCAACGGCGATACCGACATTTCCTTTACGCTGCACCGCGGGGAGATTCTGGGCTTTGCCGGTCTGGTCGGCGCCGGGCGTACCGAGCTGATGCGCGTCATCTACGGCGCAGACCCCATGGAAAGCGGCAAAATTTTTGTAGAGGGCAAGCAGGTTCGTATTCGTTCCTGCTCCGATGCCATCAAAAACGGTATCGGCTACATCCCCGAGGATCGCAAGAATCAGGGTGTGTTCCTGCGCAATACCATTAAATGGAACACCGTTATCAACAATATCCAAGGCTACAGCAAGGGCATTTTTGTGGACGAAAAGCAGGAAGATGCCGTTGCGCAGGACTACAAGGAGCGCTTTTCCATCCGCACACCCTCTCTGGAACAAAAGGTCGGCAATCTTTCCGGCGGCAACCAGCAGAAGGTGGTCATTGCCAAGACCTTGGCGGCAAATTCAAACATTATTATTTTTGACGAACCCACACGCGGTATCGACGTCAGCGCCAAACAGGAAATTTACAAGCTGATGAACGAGCTGGTAGAAGCCGGCAAGGCCATTATTATGGTATCCTCGGATATGCCGGAGCTGCTGGGTATGTCGGACCGTATCGTCGTGATTGCGGAAGGACATAAAAACGGCGAGGTAGAAAAAGCAGATTTCGACCAAAACTATATTCTGGATCTTGCATCCGGCGGCAAAGTGAAAGGGGCTGTCTGATATGAAAAAGAACTGGGTGGAACTTTATAAAAAATACGGTATTTACATTCTGCTGGTGGTTGTCTTTGCCTTCTTTGCGGTAGCAGCCCCCAACTTCTTGGCGGCTAAAAATGTTATCAACATTCTGCGTCAGGTTTCCATGTTCGGCATTGTGGTTGTCGGCGTTTGCATGGTGATGATCGGCGGCGGCATGGACTTGTCCGTCGGTATGCAGATGGCTGTGGACGGTATGCTGATTGGCTATATGATGGTCAACCTGAACGTACCCATTCCCTTGGCGATTGTTATCACCATTGTTGTGGGTTGCCTGCTGGGTGCGGCAAACGGTATCATTGCCGTTAAAATGCACATTGCACCGATTATTGTCACCTTGGGTACTATGCTGGTGCTGCAGGGCGTTGCGTACCTGATTACCGGCGGTTATCCCATCACCGGTATGCCGGAGGCTTTCAAGGTTATCGGTCAGGGCTATGTGGGCATCATTCCTGTACCCGTCATCATCTTTGTTCTGTTTATCATCTTCGGCGCCATCCTGATGAACAAGACCTATCTGGGACGCTACATCTACGCCCTTGGCGGCAACAAAGAGGCCGCCCGTCTGGCAGGCATCAACGTTGACAAGCTGACGGTGGCAGTCTACACCTTCTGCGGCTTCTGCGCTTCCATCGCTGCCCTGATTATGGTGGGTCGTACCAATGCCGCACAGCCCGGCGCGGGCAGCAGTTACTCCTTCGACTGCATGACTGCCGCATGCCTTGGCGGTGTTTCCATCGCCGGCGGCGAAGGCAAGATCAGCGGTACGGTCATCGGCGTTATCATCCTTGGCATTCTGGACAATGGTCTGGTTCTGATGAGCGTCAACACCAACTGGCAGAGCGTTATCAAGGGTCTGATCCTGCTGGCTGCCGTTGCTATTGACTGCTATCAGGTTGTCAACAAAAACAGGAAAAAGGCTGCTGCCTAAGCGGTAGGGGAGGGTATCAAAATGATTTGTAGAAATCTGCCTTTTTACGAATTTCGTCCCGGCATCTTTGAGGTGGACGAGTTTGACTGCGTCAGCTGCTTTGTGGTCGTGGGCGAAAAAAGCGCCCTGCTGCTGGATGTAGGCACCGGCATAGGGGATTTGCGCTGGGTCGTGGAAAACCGCATCACAGACAAGCCTTATCAGGTGGTCGCCTCGCACAACCACGGGGACCATGTCGGCGGCGCGGGATTCTTTGACGAGATATGGATTCACCCGGCTGACCAAAATCTGGATTCGCCGCCCTTTGCCCCCACTGTGGAGTTCCGCAAAAATTATGCCGAGATCATCCGCAAGCGGGAGGGCAAATACTACGCCTACGACCCCGAAACCGATATCCGCCCTTGGCCGAAAGAGCCGGTCTGGAAACCCTTGGCGGACGGTCAGGTGTTCGATTTGGGCGGGCGCAAGGTGACCGCGCTGCACTGCCCCGGACACACGGCAGGGGAAATGGTTTTTTTGGATGACAAGACCCACACCCTTTTGTGCGGTGACGCCTGCAACTGCAATTGGCTGCTCAACACGACCCTGGCGCCGACGGTGCGGGAGTGTGCCGCGATATCGCTGAAGGCGCTGCAAAGGATTTGGGATATGCACAGCGAGTACGACGCAGTGTATAACTTCCACCACGACTTCCGCGGGTTCGGCTCCCCCTTGAACCCGGATGTAATGCCGAACCTCATCCACTGTCTGGAAATGATTCTGGACGGTACGGCAGAGTACCGACAGATTCCGGATGCACTTTCCGACTGCGGCGCTACCAAGACGGTGGCAATGTATAAGGACGTGTTTGTCTCCTGCATGGGACAGGACATTGAAAAAGTGATTTAAGGTAATACCGCATAATTCTAAGTGCCGATACGGCGAGCGAGGTGCGGCAGATGCCAAGCCAAAAGCGCAGATAATACTGGATGTCTTATCGAGCATTTTGGCAACGCAGATGCCGTGCCGCAGCCGCCGGAGCGGTGCTTAAGCCGTTAGGCGGGAATTGTGCGGTGTTGCCCTAACTATGTTAATATCTGCAAGATAATAGCCGGGAGGTATTGGCAATTTGAGTCAACTTCCCGGCTTTTTTATGCATTCTCTACTGCTGCGAAGGATTCAGGAAGCAACCTGATTCATGAGAGTTGATAACTCCCACCGCCTGCAAATAGGCGTAGATGATTATGGTCCCCACAAACTTCATGCCCCGCTTTTTCAAATCTTTTGAGATGGCATCAGATAATGGAGAGCTGACCTTGTCTACTTCTTGGATGATGTTTTCATCTGTCCAATGCCATAAATATCGGTCAAAACTGCCCCACTCTTGCTGTATCTTTTGAAACACTTGTGCGTTGACCACTGCGGCTCGTATTTTCAGCCGGTTACGGATGATTCCGGAGTCAGCTTGCAGAGCTATCAATTTTTTTTCGCTATAAGATGCCACTTTCCGTAAATCAAACCCATCAAAAGCACGGCGAAACGCTTCCCGTTTATTTAAGACACATTCCCAGGTGAGACCTGCCTGAAAATTCTCCAAAATCAACATTTCAAACAGTATATGGTCATCGTGAACCGGTCTGCCCCATTCCTCGTCATGGTATCGCAGATAAGTGGTATTAGCCAGGTTCACCCAATGGCATCGGATCTTTCTATCTGTCCATTGCATTCCTTACTCTGCCTCCAAGAGAAAAATAACAGGCCGGATGCCGTCTGGACATGCAAACATACCAACCGTATCGTCATTGAGCAAGTCCCAGACGACTGTACCATTTAGTTTTCGGACACCCGCTGCATTCGTAAAGTCATTTTGAACCTGCTCCGAAATCGTCATTCTCGCACGCCTCCCGGAGAGCAGGCAGCAGCTCATCCAGCCGCCCGTCCAGTCCGAAGGACTTCTCTTTGATATTGTCCGCAATGTAGATCTCCCCCAGATTGATGGTCACATAAGTGGCGTTTGGCTCGCTGGCCACCAGGCGCATCATCGGAGCCTTGATCAGCTGATTGCGACAGCCAATGCCCAGCTCCAGAACCACCAGTTTCTTTCCGTGGTAGGTTTTCAGAAAGTTTTGGAACCGTGTCTGGGCAGCGGTATCCAGAATCATTCTCTGACCTGCGCCCATGTGGATGTCCATGGGACCTCCGCACTTGGGACAACGTGGCACCAACTCTGTAGGCACATGGCCGCCCTGTTCGGCAGCCGATAATTTTTCGGCCACCTCTAAACTTGAATAGAAGGTGTCGTGGCAGGGGCGGGCACACTGCATAGTAAACCAGTTGCCCTCAATCTCATAGATTTTCGTCGGATCGAAGCCACACAGTTCAAAGTGACCTTCTCCGTTTGATGTGACGACAAAGTAATCTTTCTCTCCCACAATGGCCTTCAAATCGTTCATCACCGGCGTAGGCTGGTACTGCCCGCAGTAATGATGGATGAGCCGGGCCCAGAAGGCCCATTTTTCCTCCTCGCTGGGCCATCCGGCCATCATGCCCTGCAAAATACAGCGCAGGCCGTATTTTTGTTTGAAATCTCCAAACAATTCATCAAAGGCTGCATTATCTGCAAACAAATGCAGTCCTTCGGTGATGGACAGGCCGTTACTGGCTCCGATCAGGATAGCGTCCGCTTCTCTGAATTTTTTCGCAATAGGGTTCCAATCAATCATATTCGTTCGCTCCTTTCTATTTTATGGTTGCTGCGATGGATCTGCCGGAGGGCAGCTAGAGTTTCCGCCAAATCTCCTTGCAGATACAGGCTGCGTCCCCGCAGATGCTCTGGCCTATGAGATGCCTCTCGATTAAGACATGCATAAAAGACGTTTTCGTTTTTGGCAGTAAGTTCCCAGAAGGGCAGTTTGATGATACTGGGCGTCATCTCACCCACGCCAAGTTCCAACAGCAGGACTTTTTTGTCGGACTGATCCATTATCCAGCGTCGCAGGAATCTATGGTAGCGGTGCAGACTATCCTGCCAGAAGGTTCCCTCCAGAAAGGTATCATCTCGTACCCAGGGCACCAGCACCCGCCCGCAATCCGGGCAACGAGGAACAGCTTCCTCCGGCAGGCGAACACCCACCAAGCGACCGGTCAGTTCCTTTACCAGTTCGCGGTTTTCCCAAATATCATCCCGACAGGGCTGGCTGCACTGGCAGTAGCTAAAGTCTCCCTGAAAGGCGCAAATTTGTTCCTGGGGAAATACCCGAAAAAACTGCTGATCGACATTAGTGGTCAGCACAAAGACCGGTTTATCTGCAACAAGCGTTTGCAGATCCAGATAGGGCTGCCCAGTAGGGGCTTCCCACATGAAGCGTATATATTGGCTGTAATACCCCCACTGTTCCCCATAGCTGGAAAAGCAATGGTAGAATCCAGCCAGCGGAGAGGTAAAGCCATACTGTTCACGAAAGGGAGCCAATGCCTCCGAAAGTGCCGGGGACCAATGGTAGTGGTCGTATCCAGCTGCGCTTGACAGGCCGGAGCCGCCTCCGATCACAACGGCATCTGCTTGAGCAATACGCTCGGCAAGTTCCTGAAGCGTCGCTTGGTTTGCACCCCTCATCGATCGTTATCTCCGCTGTCCATGGTATCCCGTGCATCCCGTAGCACTTGAGCAATGTCGGCCACAATGGTCATGCCCTTATCCTCCAACTGCTTGGGCAGGAAGTCATACTTGTTGTTGATAGCAATATATCGAGCATGGGGAAAGCTGTGGGTCAGGTTCCAAAAAGGCTCCTGAATGAACATGGGCGTTATGCGACCCACGCCCAACTCCAGAAACAGAATTTTGCTGTCTTTGTGTTCCAGCACATAGCGAGAAATTTTTTCGTACTGTTCTTCGTATTTCTTTCCTTGCAGAAAATTCCCATATCCTCGCACCCAGGGGAATGCCTCACCGCCGCAGTGGGGGCACCGGGGAATGAAAACCGTAGGAATCTTCGTGCCATCCCCCATAGCGGCTACCATATCAGCCACCGGCTTTACCGCATCCCAAGTGTCATCGGTACAACAGGCGGCGCACTGGAAGAAGCGGTGATCCCCCTGGATCTCTGCCACCTTCTCCTCCGGGTAAAGTTTGACGAATTGGGTATCCTGGTTGGTGGTGAGGATGAAGAAGTCCTTGCCTTTCAGCAAAGCGTCTAAATCCAAATAGGAATGACGCACAGGTGCGGTCTGGGTGGTGTGAAGGAAGGTGGCGAGATACCCCCAATACTCTTCCCTTGTCTTCCATGGGTGCATCATCCCTGCAAAAGCACCTTTGAAGTGGTACTTCTCGGCAAAAGGTCGAAAGTATTTGCGGTAGGAGTCGTTGTCTTCGTAGTAAAAATCTCCGCCACCGGCAGCGGACAGACCGGAGGCTCCGCCCACTACCACACAGTCGGCATCCTTTACCTCCTGCACCAACCGTTGAATCTGTTCACTGTACGGCAGCGGCTTTTTGTCGGTCAGCGGATAGGGCGTACTGCCGGAGGCATAGATCGGATAGTAGTTGGAATAATTTCTCTGGGTCTGCATGACCAAATCATCGTAGAAGTTCATTGTCATCATTCCTTTTGAGCCTTTTGAATGGGTGTTATTTTTATTCTTACTTCAAATTATTTTAGCATCCTCTTGCGTCACTGCCAATATGCTGTTATAATAAAAATAACATCAAAAAAAAGGAGATCGGGCCATGAAATATTCTACCCGCCTTAGTGACGCTGTTCATATTCTGGCTTTTATCGCGCTGTCCCCGGACTGCGACCTAACCAGCAACAAGCTGGCAGAGAGCATTCAGACGAATCCTGCCTATGTACGCCAGCTCATGTCCGCCCTGCGGACGGGAGGGCTGCTGGTCAGTGTCAAGGGGCATCCCCGCCCCGCACTGGCTCGTGAGCCGGAAAAGATCACGCTGCTGGACGCCTATCGGGCAGTGGAGGGCGACAAGCCCCTGCTCCATCAGGACATCCACACCAATCCTGCCTGCGGCGTGGGCGTGAACATTCAACTGGTGCTGCGGGATTTTTACCTCGACATTCAAAAAACAGCGGAACAACGGATGCAGGAAATCACGCTGAAAGATGTGCTGGAACAATATCACAGAAAGTTGGAAGGGACGCCCTTGCAGCGTTTGTGACGGATTGATTTTCAGAAACTCTTCTATTTGGGACAAAAATTCTTCTGAACGGGAAATACAGAACCTCTTTGCGGGACTATACTGAGAACTGGAGAGACCTATACCCCGTATCGGTATTCCGCTTTCCGACAAAGGAGGTTTCAAAAAATGCAGGAAAAGTACGATGTCACAGGCATGACCTGTGCTGCCTGCCAAGCTAGGGTACAAAAAAGCGTAGCTTGCCTGAACGGCGTGCAAGAGTGCAATGTCAATCTGTTAAAAAACAGTATAGAGCAAACAAAAAATCACCTTGCAAACTACATTGCAAGGTGATTTTTTTGGCGCGCCCGAAGGAATTCGCCAAGCCGCGCCCTAGAAGCGCCCCACCGGGGCGTTTCTGCCCCGCGGGACGCAAAGCGCGGGGCACGGGCTGT
>OKUS01000653.1_pt1 | contig 14649 bp, 11 predicted proteins | sample 1606591 | NCBI WGS metagenome assembly OKUS01 (sample SAMEA3882509, study PRJEB24775) | human gut metagenome | biome: human-associated habitat; feature: intestine environment; material: feces | place: Netherlands | collected 2009/2010 | reverse complement strand
CATCTCCATCACCGACGGCCAGATCTTCCTGGAGACCGCACTGTTCAACGCAGGCAACCGCCCGGCTGTCAACGTTGGCTTGTCGGTTTCCCGTGTCGGCGGCGCTGCCCAGACCAAGGCCATGAAAAAGGCCAACGCCAACCTGCGTATCGAGCTGGCCCAGTACAAGGATATGGAATCCTTCTCGCAGTTCAGCTCTGACCTGGACGCTGAGACCCGCCGCCAGCTGGAACACGGCAAGGCTTTGATGGAACTGCTGAAACAGCCGCTGTACCAGCCCAAATCCGACGCCGAGCAGGTCGTTTTGCTGACCCTCGCCGCCCACGGCGTGCTCGACGAGATCAAAACCGGCGAGCTGCGCCAGAAAACCTCCGCATTTGTGCGTCAGTTCCGCACGGACCCGTCCGGCGTGATGGACGAGATCCAGGCTTCCGGTAAGCTCAGCCCCGAACAGGTGCAGACCATCCTGAACGCCTGGAACGCATTTGCGGGAGGCGATGCCCATGCCATCCACTAAGCTGCTCAAGGAGCGTATTGAGAGCATTCAGGACACCATGAAGATCACCAATGCCATGTACCTGATCTCTTCCTCCAAGCTGCGCAAGGCACGCAAAAATTACCAGGCGGTTTCGCCTTACTTTGAGCGCATGCAGATGACGATGACCCGCGTGCTGCCCCACCTGCCGGAAGAACCGGTCCACCCGTTCTTCCACACCCGCAACCCGGAATCTCCGCGCCGCGCCTATCTGGTGCTGACGGCGGACAAAGGCATGGCCGGTGCGTACAACCAGAACCTGCTCAAGTTCCTGCGGGAGCACGCCGACCAGAACGACCGGTTCTATGTCATCGGTCAGGTGGGCTACCGCGCCCTGCGCCACCGGGACCCCCGCCTTGTGGAGGAGTTCCGTTATAGCGCAACCGCACCCACTTTGCAGCGTGCCCGCGACATCACGGTAGACGCCATTGATGACTTCAAGTCCGGCAAGCTGGACGAGATCTACATCGTCTACACTAAGATCCAGAACGCCCTTACCAGTGAGCCTGTCATGGAGCGTCTGCTGCCGCTGGACCGGCGGTTTTTGCAGCCTGCTCCCAAGGGTCTGGGCGACCCCAAGGGCGAGGTGGAACTGGTGCCGGACGCATGGACGGTGTTCGAGCAGATCGCACCCATCTATATGCACGGCATGATCTTTGGTGCCATGACCGAGAGCTTCTGCGCCGAGCAGAGCGCCCGCATGACCGCCATGGATTCCGCCACCAAGAGCGCCACCGATATGATTCACGCGCTCCAGCTGGAGTATAACCGCACCCGCCAGGGTGCAATCACCCAGGAGATCACCGAGATCATCGGCGGTGCTTCTGCTGTGCAAACCAGCGACTATTAAACTTTTTGCACTGTATCCCCTATCGGGATACAATATTCAAACATTTATCTACTTCTGAAATTAAGGAAGAGGCTATCGTATGACACAGGGAACAATTATTCGTGTAGCAGGCCCCGTGGTGGACGTTCAGTTCACCGAGGGCAAGCTGCCTGCCCTGCAGGAAGCGCTGACAGTGACCGCTGAGGGCACCGAGCGCACGATGGAAGTAACGCAGCATGTGAACGAAACCACCGTTCGCTGCATTATGCTTTCTGCCAGCGAGGGTCTTGGCAAGGGGATGACCGTGAACGCACTGGGCCACGGCCTGACTGCCCCGGTGGGCGAAGCCACCCTGGGCCGCATGTTTGACCCCCTGGGCCGCCCCATTGACGGCAAAGGCCCCATGGCCGCAGACGTCCCTACCTGGCCCATCCATCGCAAGGCCCCCGGCTTTGAGGACCAGAAACCTGCAACCGAAATTCTGGAAACCGGCATCAAGGTCATTGACCTGCTGGCACCGTATGCCAAGGGCGGCAAGATCGGCCTGTTTGGCGGCGCCGGTGTTGGCAAAACCGTGCTGATCCAGGAGCTGATCCACAACGTAGCCACCGAGCACGGCGGCTACTCCATCTTTACCGGCGTGGGCGAGCGCTCCCGCGAGGGCTGCGACCTGTGGGGCGAGATGAACGCCTCCGGCGTGCTGGACAAGACCGCACTGGTCTTTGGCCAGATGAACGAGCCCCCGGGAGCCCGTATGCGCGTGGCACTGTCCGGCCTGACCATGGCAGAGTACTTCCGCGATGTGAAGAATCAGGACGTGCTGCTGTTCATTGATAACATCTTCCGTTTCGTGCAGGCCGGCAGTGAGGTCTCGGCTCTGATGGGCCGTATGCCCTCTGCCGTGGGCTACCAGCCTACGCTGGCCAACGAGCTGGGCGCTCTGCAGGAGCGCATCACCTCCACCAAGGACGGCTCCATCACCTCGGTGCAGGCCGTCTATGTGCCTGCCGATGACCTGACCGACCCCGCTCCTGCCACCACCTTTGCCCATCTGGACGCCACCACCGTGCTGTCCCGTAAGATCGTGGAGCAGGGCATCTACCCCGCTGTTGATCCGCTGGCTTCCACCTCTCGCATTCTGGAAGCCGACATCGTGGGCGAGGAGCACTACCGTGTGGCCCGCAAGGTGCAGGCCACCCTGCAGCGCTATCAGGAGCTGCAGGACATCATTGCCATTCTGGGCATGGACGAGCTGGACGAGAACGACAAGCTGACCGTCATGCGCGCCCGCAAGCTGCAGAAATTCCTGTCCCAGCCCTTTGCCGTGGCTGAGAACTTTACCGGCCTCAAGGGCAAGTATGTGCCCCTGAAGGACACCGTGCGCAGCTTTGCCGCCATCGTGGACGGCAAGGCCGACGATCTGCCGGAGTGGGCATTCTTCAACGTAGGTACGCTGGAAGAAGCGCGCGAAAAGGCAGAAAAGAAGCTGGCTGAGGAAAAGGGCGGTGCCGTCTGATGAACAAGTTCATGCTGAGCATCACAGCGTCCAGCGGCGAGTTCTATCAGGGTGACTGCGAGGATCTGACCCTGCCCATCAGCGATGGCATCTACGGCGTACAGGCCGGGCATAACCCGGTTCTGGTGGCGCTGCACATGGGCATCCTCCACTTTGTAGTGGACGGCAAAGCCCGGGATGTGCTGGTGGGCGATGGCATTGCCGAGGTGACCCCCGCCTATGTGATGGTGCTGGTGGACAGCGCCGAGAACCCGGAGGACATCGACAAGAACCGTGCCGAGGCCGCCCGCATCCGCGCCGAGGAACGCTTGCAGCACAAGCAGAGCATGCACGAGTATTACCAGAGCAAGATTGCCCTGAACCGTGCCATGCAGCGCCTGCAGGCTACTGCAAAATACAACCGCTGATTACCTTCCAACAAAGTTGCCACCCGTTCTGTGCAGGGGATCCCTGCGCAGAGCGGGTGGCTTTGTTTTATCCTGTATCTGCTTTTCGTCTTAATTTGTCTTACTTGTTATAGTAATTTTATGTCAAAATTAAGATTCAGTCTTTTTCTTGTTGACAAAGCAGCCCAAACTGTGTACAATCAGCAGTAAGGGAATGTCTTTCCCCCTCCCGGCCCATACTATGGTGTAGATACGCCATAACCATGTCCGGCAAACAGCAGCGAAACACGCTGCTTTACAGTCATAATTAAAGGAGGGAACCTTTTTATGGTTACCAAAATCAGCAATAATGATCTTTCCCAGGCCAAAGCACAGGGCGTGGCCGTTCTGGATTTTTCTGCAACCTGGTGCGGTCCCTGCCAGATGCTTGCCCCGGTCCTGCATGAGCTTGCCGATGAAGTTGGCAGCAAAGCCGCATTTTACAGCATTGATGTGGACGAAAACCGCCAGCTTGCCACCGAATACGGCATTTCCAGCATCCCCTGCCTGGTCGTACTGAAAAACGGCCAGGAATCCGCCCGCAGCGTCGGTTTCCTGCCCAAGCAGGCTTTGCAGGATATGTTGGATAAGTATATTTGAGGAGATACGCACGGCCTAAAAAGGAGCAGTTCCCCTTCAGCGCAGCGGGCGCACATTGTGCGCCCCTACGGGTGGGGGTGCACCATAAATATTGCCGCACATTATAAAATGCGCTGTAGGGAACGGTCTTGACCGTTCCGAAAGCATGAGGAGAATACCATTCTTACTTTTGCTGCTACCTACAACACGATTTGGCTTCCCTTGAGGGAAGCTGTCCGCGCTGCGGACTGAAGGGTGGTTCCTTAAGCAGGGCCTAAATATTTACATTGTCCGCCACCCCGGCGGCCAGAGGGCTCTGTGTCCGCAGATGCATTTCGGAGGCCTCGCCCTACCATGTAATTACCAACAAATGCTCAGTAAATTTTACGCCCGTCCGGGGCGTCGGAGACGCCGCCCCCTACAAGCGTTTATTGCTTCGTTGCAAATTTCCAATGCTCAACGTTGCAATGTTCCCGGCGGGGTCGGGTGACCCCGCCCTACCGGTTATTTTATGTCCGCAATGCATAATAAATTGCGCTGTAGGGAACGGTCTTGACCGTTCTGGCACCACAAAACATCTGCTTAAACCAACCTCGCCGCTCCCTTTCCCCACCTCCAATTCCTAATTCCACATTACCTCCTCACTCCTACTTCCAAAAAACGCCATGCTTTCTTCGGAAAGCATGGCGTTTTTCTTATTTCACTTTTTCCTCAATTGCGCAGGCATCATAGGGTTTCAGCTCCATGCTGCCCAAAACGTTTTTGCCGCTCAACAGGTCTGCACCGGATTCCACCTGCACCTTAACTGCGCTCTGGGTGGTGTTGATGTAGAAATGGTAGCGCGCGTTCTCGCTTTCGCGGCAGTGGTATTCCACACCCTGCGGCAGGTCGCGCAGGTGCACCTTGGCATCGGCCAAAGCTGCACGCAGCACAGCGGCGTTGCCGGCATCATCCAGGCGCGCACCAATGTAATAAGCGTGCCCCTTGCCGAACACATGGTGGGTCACAGCCGCATGGCCGGAATAGAAATCCTGTCCATACACAGCCACCACCTCGGTACCCTCGGCAGGCTGCAACAGTTCGCAGTAATCCTTGATGCTGCTCTGCTGGCTGCTCTTGACCCAGATGGCACGGTTGCCCTCGCCGGGGTACAGGGTGTCCAGTTCGCTTGCGGTCACACCAAACACTTCGCGCAGGCCGTCACCGGGGAACCCGCCCAGCCAACACAGGGTGCTTTCATCCACATAGCCCAGCAGATAGGTGGCCACAACGGTGCCGCCGTTTTCCACATATTCGCGGATCTTTTGTGCAAAACCAGGCTTGGTCATAAACAGCATGGGCAGCACCACCAGCTTATAGCGGTTCAGGTCTGCATCCACGCCCACAACGTCGGTTTCCACACCGCAGTGGTTCAGCTGGGCGTACAGCTGGCAGCAGGTTTCGCGCAGATTCTTCTGCTTGATCTGCATGCCCCAGGCGTCATCCAGCGCCCAGCGGTTGTCCCAGTCAAAGATCATGGCCGCGTCCGCTTTGGGCAGGCTGCCGCACACCGGGGTCAGGGCGGCCAGGGCTTCGTTGGTGGCGGTCACTTCGTTGAACACGCGGGTATCATCGCGGCCATCGTGGTCCACAACCGCGCCGTGGAACTGCTCAGAGCCGCCGCGGCCCTTGCGCCACTGGAAGTACTGCACGCCGTCCGCACCACAGGCCACTGTCTGGATAGCGCTCATCCGGTTCACGCCGGGGCGCTTGAGCTTATTATACTCGTGCCAGTTCACCAGGCTGGGGGTGCTTTCCATCAGCAGGAACGGCTTGTCCGGCTTGCAGCCGCGGATCAGCGCATGATCAAACGCCGTCATGCCCGCCGTCACGGTGGTGCTGCGGTCGGGGCGCCCCCAATGGGGGTAACTGTCCCAGCAGACAAAATCCAGCTCTCTTTGCAGCTTGTGGTAGTCCAATCCGGGGAAGTACTCCATCAGGTTCGTGGTAATGGGCACATTGGGGGTCCGCTTGTGCAGGATCGCCGTTTCGCTGTGTACATAGTCCATCATGTTCCAGGTGGTAAAGCGCCGCCAGTCCAGCTTCAGGCCGTTCAGGCTCTGCTCCCCGTTATCAAACGGCGGCTCCACCTCGTCAAAGCTGTCGTAGTGGTGGCTCCAGAAGCTAGTCCACCAGGCATGGTTCAGGGCATCAATGGTATGATACTTTTCTTTCAGCCAGCCGCGGAAGCGCTCTTGGCACAGCGGGCAGTAGCATTCGCCGCCCAGCTCATTGGAAATGTGCCACAAGATCAGGCCGGGGTGGTCGCCCACAGCGTCGATCATGTGGTTCAGCAGCTCCTCTACCTTCTGGCGGTAGATGGGGCTGGTCAGGCAGTGGTTGTGGCGCATGCCCTGGTGGTCCCGCACACCGTTGGACTGCACGCGCAGCACTTCGGGGTATTTGCGTGCCAGCCAGTTGGGCTTTGCACCAGTGGGCGTTGCCAGCTCGGTATAAATGCCCTGGTCATACAGTCGATCCATGATCTCGCGCAGCCAAGTAAAGTTATATTCCCCCTCGCGCGGCTCATATGCTGCCCAGGCAAACACACCCAGCGTAACGCTGTTCATTCCGGCCTTTTTCATCATGCGGATGTCCGCTTCAAGAATATCCGGGCGGTCCAGCCATTGATCCGGGTTATAATCGCCGCCGCACAGCATCACAGGGGCTTTGGTGATAAAGTTCATAGTGGATTCCCTTTCCTCTACACTGTAAAGCATAAAACAAAAATTAGGAATCGGAAACCCGAAAGACGGAACTGGCGGTCTGCACCGAAATTCCTCATTCCTGATTTCCAATTCCTAATTATAGTAGATTCTGCAGCTATTGTGCCATATGCAGTTGATGCAAAGGTTTAGCCCTTTGCTGCACCGGAGGTAATGCCCTCAACATAGAACTTCTGCATGATGACAAACAGGATGGAGATGGGGATAGCCACCAAAACACCGCCTGCGCAGAAACGGGAGAAGTAGCTGTTGATCAAAGCCTTTTGCAGCATGTTGTACAGGCCGATTGCCACCGTCCAGTCCGACGAAACGCCGGAGTTCAGGATCATCTTTGCCATAACAAAGTCGGTCCACGGCGTCAGGAAGGAGTTGATAATGGTGTACACCAGGATCGGGCGGGACATCGGGATGACGATCTGGAAGAAGATGCGCGCTTCCGAAGCGCCATCCAACTTGGCGGCCTCACGCAGTGCCACAGGCACCGTATCAAAAAAGCCCTTACAGATCAGGTAACCCAGGCCGGAAGAGCCCGCGTACACCATAATCAGACCGGCGTAAGAGTTGGTCAGGTTCATGTACTTCAAAACAAAGTACACAGCGATCATGGCCAGAACGCCGGGGAACAGGTTGACGGTAACGGACAAGTTCTGCAGCAGCTTGCGGCCCTTGAAGCGGCAGCAGCTTATGGCGTAAGCCACCATCAGCACAAAGCAGGTGGAGATCACACAGTTAAAGCATGCCACAACCAGGGTGTTCATGAACCAGCGCGGGAACTGTGCAACAGAGTCCGGCTGTGTCATAATGCTGACGTAGTTCCACATGGTAAAGTTTTCCGGCACAAAGCGGGTAAAGTTGACGCCCTTATCGGTGGAGAACGAGGTCAGCAGCAGCCAGGCGATGGGCACCAGCCAGATAAAGGCCAGCAGCGCCAGCACCAGGTGGCGGATGACGGAGAAGATGCCTTTTTTCACTTTGCCCTGCTTGAGCTGCTTTTGCACAGCGGCAGAGGATACAGCAGTGGTACTCAAGAGAACGTCGCCTCCTTCTTATTGATAAAGTGGAAGCACACAACCGTAAACACGGCGCACACAATGAACACCATAATGCCCAGCACGGCGGCCATCTTGTAGTTGTAGTAATCCTGCGTCAAGCGGAACAGCCAGGTAACCAGCAGGTCAATTTCCTTTGCGTTGGACTGTGCAAGGGCCTGGTCCTGGGTTACAAACACATCCTGCGTGAGCAGATAAATGACGTTGAAGTTGTTGACGTTCTTGACGAAATCCGTTACCAGCGTGGGGCCCTGAACGCTGAGCAGGTAGGGCAGCTTGATGCGGAAGAACATCTGCACCGGGTTGGCGCCGTCAATGCGGGCGGCCTCGATCATGTCAGCGGGAATGTTCATCAGCACGCCGGTGGCGATCAGCATCTGGTACGGCACGCCGATCCAGATATTGATCATGATGATGGTGAACATGGCCCAGCCCGGCTGGGTCAGGAACGGAATGTAAGAAAGGCCCTTATCCAGCAGGCCGATGTTATGCAGGAAGTCGGTAACGCCTGCATTGGCCATCATGGTATTGAAAATACCGTTGTTGGAGAAGAAGTTGCGCACCAGCAGCAACGTAACGAACTGCGGCACCGCAATGGTCACCATGAACAGGGTACGCCAGAACTTGGGGAACTTGGTCTTTTTGTCGTTGATGAACATTGCCATCAAAATGCCGCCAAAGAAGTTGGTAAAGGTGGCAAAGAATGCCCAAACCAACGTCCAGGTTAAAACCTTGGCAAAGGAATAACCAAACGTGGAGGTCATTCCGCCGCCGCCAAACAGGGTAAAGAAGTTGTTCAGCCCAACCCAGGTAAACAGTTCATTGGGCGGCATGTGCTGCTGGTCATAGTTGGTGAACGCAACGGCGATCAGGATGAACAGCGGCACAATGGTGAACACCACAACGCCCAGAACCGGCAGGGTGAGCAGGGTCACATAGAACTTTTCGTTCAGGTAAACGTTGATGTCCTGCACAAAGTTGTTGGTCTTTTTGCCAGCTTCACGGATCTTCTGCAGCTGATAGTTGGAAGATACCACCATCATGGCCGCTGCAATCAGGGCCGCGATCACGATAAAGGCGATCATGCTCATCAGCAGGATTTCAAACGAGTTATCGTAATCGTTTACAACGTTTTTCATCGTGGCAACATCGAACACCATCTCCATTTTTACGGTGCCGAGGGTGCCGAACTTTGCCAGGTTGGGTACGCCAAAGAATGCCAGGAAATACAGCGCAAAGCCCTGTACAAATGTGACCAGAAGCGCCTTCATCAGCTGGCCGTGGCCAATGTAGCCCAGACCCCATACAAAGAAGGATAGTTTGGTAAAGATATCGCCGTGCACAAAGTCATGACCAAATTTCTGCAAAAAATTGGGTTCCTTTGGTTCCGTGTGCAGGGCCGCAGCAGCGGATTTTGCCACAGGAATCTCTCCTTTCCAACGCGGTTACGCCAAGCGGCCCACACGTGCCCGGCAACCGTTCCGGACCGTTTGTGGGCCGTTGTTTTAGTGTATCAATGCAGCTTTTTTCGTTTTAACAATTACTGGGTAACCGGTGCGGTGATGCCGGCAACAGCATCTTCAATCAAGGTCTGGGGATCCTTGCCATCGGGGTTGCCGTTGACACAGATCTGGCCGAGGGTTTCAGCAGAAGCCCAGTAGTTGCCGCCGACGCGCTGCAGGTTAGCGTACTCAGACTGAGCAACAACAGCGGTCAGAGCCGGAGAAGAAGCGGCTGCCAGAGCGTTGGTGTTGGAGGGGCCCTGTGCACGCTGCTGGAAGCGGAGGGTCTCGTTCTCTTCGTTGGTAACGTAATCAGCCAGCAGCATGGCAGCACCAACGTTAGCGCTGTGGGGGTTGACGCCGATCAATTTGAAGCCGGAGAAGGAAGCCATCTGGACCTGCTCGCCGTTCAGGGTGTAGGTAGGCAGCTTGCAGGCAGCGTAATTATCGCCCCAAGCTTCAGCAGCGTCGTTTGCACGCCAGGTGCCGTTGACGCCGGCAACCAGGGTGCCGTCCTTCAGCTTGCCGGTGAACTCTTCATCCTTCAGGGCGATGAAGCCGGGGTTCTTGCAGATATCGATGACAGCCTGGGTAACGTCAGCGCCCGGAGCTTCGTTCCAGTTGCAGACGGTGTTCACGCCGTCATCAGCCAGGCTCAGGTTCAGGCCAGCGCCAGCATAGAAGCTGTACAGGTACCAGCCGTTAGCAACGTCCATCGAGACTTTCTTGCCTGCGGCGGCTGCCTTCTCCATCATCGTGTCAAGGCTCTTGACGTCATCCTCGGTGAAGAAGGACTTATCATAGAACATGAAGTAGCCGTTATCAGCGGTCAGGGGGTAAGCATACAGCTTGCCGTTCAGGGTTGCAGCGTCAACAGAAGCTGCAGTGTTGCGGCTCTTGATGTCGTCAGCGTTCAGCTGAACTTCCTGCAGGGCGCCTGCCTGAACCAGCTCGTTCAGCTGGTCATCAGCAAATGCGTAAACGTCAGCAGCGGCGGTGGGGTCGGTCAGGACGGTATCCTTAGCTTCCTTTTCGGACTGAGCGCCCAGGTTGATGGTGATCTTGCCGCCGTAATTGCCGTATTCTTTGATAAAGTTATCAGCGATGGTGCGCAGCAGTTCCTGGTCTTCCTCGGCGCCCCACATGGTCAGGGTAACGTCGTTGGCGAAAGCAGCGGCTGCAGCCTGCTGCAGAACGTCACCATCGTCAGCTGCGGTGCTGTCGGTGGAGGCGGCTTCGCTGGAAGCTGCAGTGCTGGTGGACTCTGCAGCGGAAGAGGCAGTTGCGGTGTTGCCGCATGCTGCCAGGGACAGTGCCATCAAGGCAGCTGTTGCAAGTGCGAGTTGCTTTTTCATAATCATTCTCCTTCATCTGCTATATCACAAGCTTCTCAAAGTTGCGCATCATCGTTGCGCAACTTTGTTTCACAACTTAAGGATACACAATTCTATTTTCAGTGTCAATGTTCATAACCAACATGTTTTACCATGTTTTCTTGTGCATTTTTCACAGCCTGTTACACTTTTGTAACAATGTCAAATTTTGTATGCGTAACGTTGCGCAACTTTAGTACAGGCTTTTTAACAACAATCAGCCTTTCCTGGTGCACACGCTGTGCGCGCAGGAAAGGCTGTATCAATCATCGTATTTTACAATATTGGTAATATTATCTATTTTGTGGACTCGCGCAAAATCACCTGATATCCCTGCATCTGGCGCAATGCGATTTGCTTGCCCGCCAAAATATCCAGCAGCATCCGGCATGCCGTGGCGCCCAGGCGCTCGCCGTCAAACTGAGCGGCCGAGATCTGCGGGGTTGAGCTGGTCAGCAGCTCACTATCATAAAAGCTGGCCAGTTTCACCTGTTCCGGTACCTTGATGTGCCGGGCGCGCAGCTCCTGCAGCACCGCGGCCGCCATGCTGTCGTCCGCGCAGAGCAGGCATTCGGGCTTTTGCTCCAGCGCACCTTCCAATGCATCGATCCGCTGTTCGCTGGTTTCAATGCCAGTCCAAATCAATTTCTGGTCCACCTGCACCCCACAGTCGGAAAATCCGCGCAGGTAGCCGCGCAGCCGGTCCTCGTTGACGGTATAGTTGGTGCAGCCGCCCATATAGGCAATGCGGCGCATGCCCAGCTGCAGCAGCAGGCGGGTCATCTCGGCGGTCGCTCCTACCTGGTCGTTATCCACCTGGGGTACCTTATCGTCATCCACGCGGCCAATGGCCACAAAAGGCACGTTGTGGCGCTGCAAAGTCTGCACACATTCATCGTGCAGCATCGTACGGGACAAAATCACGCCATCCACCTTGTGGGATTCCAGCTGGCGTTCCAGCTGGCCAACATCGGTTTCTCCCGCATAGCACAGCAGCAGGTCATACCCGCGCTGGGCCGCCATGTTCCACACACCGCCCATGCACTTGCGCAGGAACGGCAAGTCCAGCCGCATAAAATGCTTGGGGATCACCAGCGCAAGGTTGTTGGTTGGGCCCTGCTGCGCAGTGCGCAGCGGCGCAGCTGCATCCTGGCGGCCCTTGCCGATATAATCAAACACACGCGCGCGGGTAGCCTCGCTCACGCGGCCCTTTCCGGATATTGCGCGGGATACCGTTGTTTTTGATATATTCAATGCCTCCGCCACTTCCGCGATGGTCACTTCATCACGCTTACCTGCCATTCAGCACCCTCCTTTTCCCATGTTGCGCATGCGTTGCGCAACAATAACAGCATATGTGTTTGTTGTACATTTGTCAATCTACAAACAGCACAAAAAAAGCCTGCCAGATTTGGCAGGCCTGCCGCGCAGTACAGCCGTTCCAAGCATAGGCGGATGGCCGCTGCCCGGAATCTCTCCCGAAATTTTTCGTGTATTAAAAATTCTGGTGGGAGCATAGGGGCGCACATTGTGCGCCCCACGCCTTGACATAGCAACGCACATTTATGTCATACACATGGCAAACCTCCGTGGGCGAACGCTGTTCGCCCTTACGGAGCATCTTTGTTTCCCTGACGTTTTCGATAGGTGTTGTGCTGCTTATTTTTTCTGCGGTTCGCCGTTGGCAATGTCGCGCACAACCTCACCCGCAATGATCAGCCCCGCGGCGGCGGGCACAAAGGCGTTGCTGCCGGGAACCTGGCGGCGCTGGGTACATTTGCGGGCCGTGTCGGGCGGGCAGATGCAATGGGTGCGGCAGCTGATGGTCATATCATCAATGGGGGTCAGTGCAGGCTCTTTGGAGTATACCACCTTCAGGTGCTTGACCCCGCGCTTGCGCAGCTCGGCGCGCATTACGCGGGCCAGCGGGCAGACGGAGGTATCGTAAATATCCGCAACTTCCAGGGCGGAAGCATCCAGCTTGTTGCCCGCGCCCATGCAGCTGATGATGGGCGTGCCCGTTGCCTGCGCCTGCATGACCAGTTCCAGCTTGCCCTTTACCGTGTCGATGGCATCGACCACATAGTCGTACTGGCTGAAATCGAACTGGTCGGCGGTGTCTGGCATGTAGAACGTCTTGTAGGTGTTCACCACGGCGTCCGGGTTGATATCATGGATGCGCTCTTCCGCCACATCCACCTTGTATTTGCCCACCGTTTTGTGGGTAGCCAGGATCTGGCGGTTCAGGTTGGTCAGGCAGACCTTGTCGTCATCAATCAGGTCCAGCGTGCCAATGCCGCTGCGTGCCAGTGCTTCCACCGTATAGCCTCCAACACCGCCAACGCCAAACACGGCCACACGGGCGTTGTACAGACGCTCCATTGCCTCCTTGCCAAACAACAACTGCGTTCTTGAAAACTGATTCAGCATACTGCCTGCTCCCCCACGGTTTTGTAAATTAACAAACAAATGGGCGGGTTCGCGCCCGCCCAACCTATCAAATCGGTAGTCTTTTCAAATTATAAAGCGCAGCATACAAAAAGTCAAGGGGAAGCCCTGCGCAGAGCTTCCCCCTGACATATGTTTTGCATTTTACAGCTCGCTGCCGTTTGTGGCGATCACATGGGCGTACCACGCAGCGGAATCCTTGGGGATGCGTTCCATGGTGCGGTAGTCCACATAAATCAGCCCAAAGCGCTTGCTGTAGCCTTCGGCCCACTCATAGTTATCCATGATTGACCAGTAGGTATAGCCGATCAGCGGGTAGCCCTCCTGCAAGGCGCGGCGGGCGGCCAGCAGGTGGCGGTGCACATAATCAATGCGCTGCGGGTCGTGCACTTTACCGTCCAGCATCACAAAATCTGTGTTGGCCATGCCGTTCTCGGTAATCAGGATGGGCCGGCCATACCGCTGGTTCAAAAAGCGGATGGCCCAATAGATGCAGTCCGGCGTGATGGGCCATTCCATCGCGGTGCGCGGGCTGCCCTGCCAGGTGTTGGCGGTATACTCGCTGCCCGGCTGCTGGGCCGCGCAGGCATTGTAGACGTTAAAGCCCAGGTAATCCAGCGGCTGTTCCTGCGGGGTGAACACATCCGCCCCCAGGGCTTTGGCCATCGGTTCCGGCACCCTGCCCAGCAGAACGGGGTCGCACCACCAGCTGATGGAATAGCAGCCTTCCACCTCCATCGTCCGGCGGTAAGCTTCGGCGATGGCGGCTTCGCTTTCGTCCCCGCAGGGCGAAAACACCGGTCCGGTGGGAGCATACCCCACCTTAGGCGGCAGCTTTGCATACTGGCGGATGGTCTGTACCGCTTTGGCATGGGCCAAAAGTACATGGCGGGTCACGGGGCGCAGGCTGGCCGGTTCATCAAGGAACGGCGCATGCCGCCCCTGCAGATGGCCGATGCCCACAAAGCACTGCGGCTCGTTCAGGGTCATCCAATACTGTACCTGGTCAGACAGGGCTTCCACCACAATTTTGGTGTACGCTGCAAACCAATCCGGGATCTGCGGGTTCTTCCATCCGCCCTGCAAATACAGCGCATACGGCAAATCCCAATGGTATAGCGTTACCATCGGCTCAATGCCCGCGGCTTTCAGCTCCCGCACAAGGCTTTGATAGAACTCAATGCCTTTCTGGTTGATTTTTTCCGTGCCATCGGGCAGGATGCGGGACCAGCTGACCGAGAAGCGGTAGCTTTTCAGCCCCATCTTTTTCATCAGGGCCACATCTTCACGGTAGCGGTGGTAGTGGTCGCACGCCTGCAGAGGGCCCTCGTTATATTTGGTGTGGCCGGGGTACAGCACATCCCAGATGCTCGGCCCGCGGCCATCCTCATTCCAGGCGCCTTCCACTTGTGCCGCTGCCGATGCCGCACCCCACAAAAAGTCTTTCGGGAATTCCATTTTGTCACCTCTGTGGCTGAGATATTTTATCAATCTATTTTGTGTATCCTAGGGTGTATCTGAAAAAGTAAAAGCATCAAGAAGTCAAAAATTCATAGAAAAATCAGAAATCTCGAAAACCGCATTAGAAATTGTATTTAGGGCAATACCGCATAATTCTAAGTGCCAAT
>OKUS01000651.1_pt1 | contig 14672 bp, 18 predicted proteins | sample 1606591 | NCBI WGS metagenome assembly OKUS01 (sample SAMEA3882509, study PRJEB24775) | human gut metagenome | biome: human-associated habitat; feature: intestine environment; material: feces | place: Netherlands | collected 2009/2010 | reverse complement strand
ACGGGAACTCGACCAGCGCGTAGAATTTCGGCTTGGAATGGTCGATCTCGGCATGGAAGGTATCCTCGTCCTCCCAGACCTTCTGCCATTTGGCCTCAACTGTTTTAAAGTCGTATTTCATGATTCTTCTCCCCACAGATGAATTTTAGATGGGTAGCGTTAAAGCCTTCCCCTTGGGGGGAAGGTGGCCCCGCAGGGCCGGATGAGGGGCGCGTGTGCCGCCGCTGCCCGTTTATAGGCTGCCGCGGGAAAGTCTGCCCTCATCAGTCAGCGGTCGGGGCCGCTGACAGCTTCCCCCGAGGGGGAAGCCGTTCCGCATTTTTACTGCTCGTCCTCGGGCTGCTCCGGCATCCACTCGCTGGCGGGCACAACCGTGGCGTCGGCCCAGAGGTGCTCGAGGTCGTAGTAGTCGTGAGCCTCCTGCGTAAAGACGTGGACGATGACGCTGCCGTAGTCCAGCAGCACCCAGCGCTTGCCGTCGTGGCCCTCGGTGCGCAGCACCTTGACGCCCTCGCGGTCCAGCTGGAACTCGGCCTCATCGGCCAGTGCGCCGACATGGGTGGTGGACATACCCGTGGCAATGACGAAATATTCGGTGACGGTGGTCAGGTCCTCCACGGCCAGAATGTGGACGTTGACGGCCTTCTTTGCGTCCAGCGCACGCGCCAGACGAATGGCAAGTTCTTTGCTTTCCATAGATGTTCTCCTTAAAGGGGTAGGTTTCGGGCTGCGGGAGGTTCTCTCCCCCACCCGCTGCGGCGGGAGCCCCCTCGCAGAGGGGGCCAAAGGCCTTGCCTCCCTCTGCGAGGGAGGTGGCCCCGCAGGGCCGGAGGGAGAGAACCTTGCGGTTGCCCGAAGCATTTTCTATTTACGTTTTACGCTGCCGGCTGGCTCTCTGTATCAGTGGAATCCGTGTCGGTGCTCTCGCTCTCCGCCGTGGACTCGGACGCCATAATGTCGGTGACCTGGTTGGAGCCGTCGAGGTTATCGTTCTTCTGCGCGTCGTCCGCCTCGGCCATCAGGCCGCCCATCTGCTGGATTTTCGGGTCGGTGGCCGTGTAGCCGGACAGGTCAATGACATTGTCGCACAGGTTCAGCTGGCTGGCATCGACGGGACCGGTGTTCTCGCGGAAGTACTGGTTCAGCAGGTCCGCATCCGCCTGCCGCGCGGGGTACAAAAGCGACTGGCCGTTGTACTGCGGGCCGCTGATGACCGGCATCTGGCAGATCATGATCTTGCTGGAATCAATTTTCAGCATACTGATGGCAAAGCTGATAAGGTCGGACGCGCTGAGGTTCGTCTCCATATAGTTCAGCACGGCGGGGGTCAGCTTGGCAACGTCCCAGATGTTGCCGATGCTCTTGAGCTTGCGGAACAGCGCCGCGTAGAACTGGCGCTGCATGTTCAGGCGGCCAATGTCGCCGTCGGGGTAAATTTTACGCGCACGCAGCAGGAACTCCATCGACGCACCGTTCAACGTCTGGTAGCCGGCGTGAATGACGCTGTCTCCCAGCCCCAGCGCGGCGTAGTCTACATCCATGGGGACGTTGATCTCCACGCCGCCGAACAGGTCTACCAGCTCGGTCAGCATTTCCAGGCGGATCGTCATAAATCCGTCGATGGGCAGCTTGTACTGGTCTGCGATCAGCTCACACAGGGCGGCCATGTTGTTGTTGCCATCGCTGCCCTGGGTCTTGGCCACACCGTTGATGCGGAAGTTGCCGGAGACGCTCGCGTCCGTCGTGACCATCGTATCACGCGGGATCTGCAGCATCTTCATCTCGCCCGTCTCATTGTTGAAATGGACGTACAAAATCATATCGGTCATGCCGTCGTTGACGTTGGAGTCATTGGCCGCACCTGCGGACAGATCGCCGGTGGACGAACGGTCAACGCCGGTGACAAGGATGTTGAACTCCTTGCCCTGGAATTCCTTGGGCGTGTTGATGAGCTGGTTCAGCTTGATGTTGCCGCCCGCCGGGGTGATGGCCCCCATGATGAGCGCGAACGCACCGCCGAAGATCAGCGCGATGACCAGCAGCGTGATGAGCAGGATCTGCCACCAGCGGATCTTTTTCTTCTTTTTCCCGTTTATATTTTAAAGTTTCTATCCGCGCCTGTTCTTTTGCCCAGACCATTACATCATCACGTGTTGGTCCGTGCTCCGGAAGGAGATCTTTTAATGTACCTAATTTTCTAATGATAACGGAAGTACTTACACCTTTGTCATTCACATAGCCTTTCGAAATATAAAATGATTCAGCGTTTTTAGATTTCGATGTAGTAACTCGCATGCAGAATCCCTCCTTTATTATATTTTACAACACATTGCAATAAAATACAATAGATAAAAACCAAAAATTTGACACAAAAAAAGCAGGTTTTATGCGACCTGCAGGTACTTTTTTCTGATATCCAACTGTCAAACTCCCGAGTATTGGCAAATTGCTTAAGTTAATGACATTGTGTATGAACAGTAACAAAAATGTCATCAATTTTTTCGATAAAAATATATATCTTTGTCTTGCCTTGTCAATGTGTGGTATACTTAAGACAGCAAAATACAGAAAGGATAAAGTCATGGGAAACGAAGCAGGGGAATGGATCATTCATGGAGTAACATGGGATGATCCGAAATGCATCCACGATGTGGATGAAGCAGTCGAATATATCAACCGGGTTGGTTTTCTTCCTCTTTTTAAGAACGAAATTCCGGGGTTTTCTCTGGAGGAACGGACAGTGGCAGAATATTGGTGGTCTGATGATCCGGTGAGGGATCCGTGGAGATGGAGGATTGCCATTGCCAAAAGACATGATGTTCTTTACGGAAAATTCTTTGCCAAAAAAGCCGGGTTTATTTCCAAAAAATGGCTGCCGGTATTTGCCAACTACCGCAGGGACGGCTATGATTTTGATGCTCTGTTTGAGGATGAAAAAGCACCGATCAAACATAAGAATATTATGGATCATTTTATGGAAAATGATGCAGAAATCTACTCCTACGAATTGAAAAAATTGGCTGGATTTGGAAAAGATGGCGAAAAGGGATTTGACGGAGCCATTACCAGCCTTATGATGCAGACATATCTGTGTAACTGCGACTTTCGGAAAAGGATCAATCAAAAAGGCGTGGAGTACGGCTGGGATGTGGCTGTGTATTCTTCTCCGGAACACATTTATGGATATGACCATGTTACTTCCTGTTATAAGGAAGATCCGCGGACATCCTGGGGAAAAATTGTTGATTATATGAAGCAGCTTTATCCGGAAGCTAAGGATATGCAGATAAGAAAGATTCTAAAATAGGAGAGAATATGTGCAGCAGATATTATATAGATCCTAATATGATGGAGGAGATTTCCAGAGTGGTACAGAACATAGATGGGAGGATCCGGCTGACACAAGGAGATATCCGTCCGACCGATGTCGCACCGGTCATTGGACAGTCAGAACATGGACTGGAACTGGGTATGTGCAGATGGGGATATCCCCTGTCAAAAGGCAAAAATCCGGTCATCAATGCAAGGGTGGAAACTGTCATGGATAAACCTTCTTTTCAGAACGGAATCTTATATCACCGGCTGTTGATTCCGGCAGGTGGGTTCTATGAATGGAATTCCCTGAAAGAAAAGAGTACCTTTACCAGACCGGATTCCTCTGTGCTGTATATGGCAGGATTCTGTGACTGGTTTGAGAATGAACGAAGATTTGTGATCCTGACTACCACAGCGAATAATTCCATGAAAAAAATCCATGATCGCATGCCTTTAATCTTGGAAAGGGAACAAATCACAGACTGGTTTGATAATAACAAAATGCCTGTACTTCTGCGCCAGACACCGACTCTGCTTAACCGACAGACGGAATATGAACAGCAGAGTCTGTTTTCATAGAAAGTGGTGAGTTTTAATGACAAAGGATGAATGGTACAAGCAACTGTTCGAGAGACTTGAAAACTCCAGATTTCGGAGCAGATTTCATCTTAAGCAGAATGATATTGATTATATTCATGAAAAAGGACTGGATACGATCCGGAAACACGCAGAGGATTTCATTACAAAACGGGAGGCTCCTGCATATATCCCAAATGATGGAAAACAGACACCCATGCGCGGTCACCCGGTATTCATCGCACAGCATGCAACTGCGACCTGCTGCCGGGAATGCATCCGTAAATGGCACAAGATACAACCCGGCCGGGAATTGAGTCAGGTGCAGCAGGAGTATCTTGTCGATGTGATCATGACATGGATTGAGAGAGAATTGGAAAACGCACGATAAAAGGAGGCTTTAATTACATGAAAAGAAAAAGAATTTCATTCCTGACAATGCTGATGCTGGCAGTCATACTGCTGATGCCGGCATCCATATTTGCCTGTGCATAGCCACGGCACATTCCTGCAGTGGGGAAATCAATAACTCCCTTGCGGATCAGTTCACGAACTTTCTTTGGGGACATATCTACATAAGGTGTGATATCAAAAGCCATAATAAATTACCTCCTGTTTCGTACTTTACAATATAAAAGTATTGTACAGTAAACTGACAGGAAATGCAATGCTATAAATAGTGGCGGCTTGATTTTTATATAAAATATTTTATAATAGGAATGCCGAAGGGTGCTGCCGGACGCGTTGTGAACAGCAATAATATATGAATGGGGGAATGAGAGTGGCAGCATATGAAAAGAGTAAGAGTGTGAAGTTAAAATCGATCAGTACCATGACAGAAGGGACCATCTGGAGACAGATCTTTCTGTTTTCTATTCCATTGATACTGGGAAATCTGCTCCAACAGATGTACAATACAGTGGACTCAATTATTGTAGGAAATTTTGTGGGCAGCAATGCACTGGCTGCAGTTGGTTCCAGTACGTCGCTGATTTGTCTGCTGATTGCATTCAGTATGGGGGCATCTGCAGGTGCGGGAGTTATTGTATCCCAGTTTTATGGAGCAGGAGATGAGAATGGCGTTCAGCGTTCTGCACATACAGCCTTGATGCTTGCGCTTATTCTGGGAATTGTTCTTACTATCGCTGGAATTGTATTTTCACCTGCAATTCTCAGGTGGATGAGAACTCCGGAAGAAGTAATGAATCAGTCAGTTCTGTATTTGAGAATTTATTCTTATGGACTGGTTTTTAATGTCATCTATAATATGGCAGCGGGGATCCTGAATGCAGTAGGTAACTCCAGACGTTCGCTGATGTATCTGGCAGTAGCTTCGTTTTCCAATATTTTTCTGGATTTATGGCTTATCGGCGGAATGCACATGGGAGTCGAGGGTGCTGCAATTGCAACAGATATCAGCCAGGTACTTTCCTGCATTTTTGCATTATGGTTTTTGATGAGAGTTCCGGATATTTACCGCATAAATCCGAAGAAACTTTCCATTGATAGAACAATGGCAGGACGGATTATCCAGGTAGGTCTGCCGACTGCAATTCAAAACACGGTAATCTCCTTTTCAAATGTACTGGTACAATCTGGTGTCAATGGATTCGGAGCCAGTGCAATGGCGGGTTTTGGTGCATACCTGAAAGTAGATGGGTTTAACATTCTGCCGGTAATGAGTTTTAGTATGGCAGCAACGACTTTTACCGGTCAGAACTATGGTGCGGGAAAAACAGACAGAATCAGGAAAGGATTGAGAGTAACTCTTGGAATGAGCGTGCTTTATACGATCGTGACAGGAATTCTCCTGCTGACCTTTTCCAGACCGATCATAGGGATTTTCAGCAGTGATAAAGAAGTAATCTATTATGGGGCACAGGCAATGAAATATTTCTGCCCGTTCTATTTCCTTCTGGGAATTATGCATTCCCTGGCAGGAACCATTCGCGGAACAGGAAAGACGGTACCTCCCATGGTAGTGATGCTGCTTGCATTATGCCTGTTCCGTATTCTGTGGATTCAGTTTGTGGTTCCACATTTCACCAGCATTGATATTATATATGTACTGTATCCTGTTTCATGGGCTGTAGGAATGGTACTCATGCTTATCTATGCATGGAAGGGAAATTGGATGCCAAAAAAATATCAGAATATTAATCAGACTGTCTGATAGTATTCTTTTACATAGTGAATGAACTGGCGTACATGGGATTTCAGAATTCTGTTTTTACTGTAAACAATATAAAAACTGCGTTTGTGAGCAGATTCTTCTAATGGAAACAGAAGAATCTGCTTTGTTTTTTGCAGGTCAACGACAGATCTGGCAGAAAGAATGGAAAATCCAAGCCCGTTTACAATAGATTTTTTGATTGATTCCAGGTCATTCATGCGGGCTACTACATTCAGACTGGAAGGTTCAATACCGGCATTTTCCAGAAAAATATCCATTTCCTTTTTGGTTCCGGAGCCTTTTTCCCTGATGATAACAGGATCCTTGATAAAGTCCTGAAAAACAACAGGTTGTTCTTTTTGTTTTAAGTTTAAATAATGATCATTCACAGGGGTAGCAATCACCATATTATCCTGACAGAAGGGAATAAATACACAGCTGTCGTCTCCTGTATTCTGTCCTGTCAAAGCCAGGTCTACGGTCCCATCCAGTACACGGTTAATAGCGCCGGAACTGTCTGTCTGCCAGGAATGGAAATATACATCAGGATACATTCTGCCAAAACCTGCGAGAAGTTCAGGAAGGAGATAAGAAGAAGGAATGGTGGAGGCTGCCAGATCAATGATCTGCTTTCTGGAACCGGTGAAATTCTCCAGAAGATTGTTGCGGATATCCAGAATGCGGAAAGCGCTGTCGTAGAGTTGGTATACCACACTTTTTTATAAATGAAATTTATAAATATTTATAAAAAAGTATTATATTTAAATCATCCGATAAAATGAAAAATCCAGTAAATAAATGGAAGTGTAAAAACAGAACAGATAGTTGTAACAAGAATTCCACCCATTGCATAATCGCCATCTGATCCGTAGGCATTTGCCATCATTACCACAGAGGACATAACTGGCATTGCAGAAGTCAGAGCCATGGTAGTGCGGATTTCTGAAGAAACCGGAAGATATCCAAGTAATACATAGAAGAAAAGCGGAAACAAAAGCATTTTTAGGATGACAATTCCATAATAATCCAGTCTCCGGATATTTTTCAGTACATCGATACAGGCGAAAACACCGCCAAGATAGATCATTGCGAGAGGTGTGGCGGTCTGGCCGATTTTCTGAAGGGAATTGTTCAGAACTTCAGGAAGCCGGATTCCTGTCAGCACACAGATCACAGCAAGAAAGATGGAAACAGTAACAGGATTGATCAGCTTCCGGAAATCAAAACGGTTTTTTTGACTGTCTGTACCTGAAGTAAGGCGTACACCTGCTGTCCACAGCATGAGCTGATCAATAATGGTAAATACACAGATGTAGAGCATACCGTTTTCCGGATAAATACTGGTGATAATGGGAATACCCATAAATCCCACATTTCCGAATACGCTCATGGCACTGTAAAGCTGCCTATGGTTACCATGCAGATGAAAAAAAATACCAGATATGTAGCTGAGTAAAAACAGACATATATACATAATTCCCGCAATCAGAAAAATGCTCAGTGAATGAAAAAGAGTTTTACGTTCCACTCCGTTTACAGTATTGATAAAAATCATTACAGGAAGCGCCAGTTTTATTACAAATTTTGAAATGACTTCAAGATTTTCTCTGTTCATAACCCGTGTGCGGATCAGGATCACGCCTGCAAGCATGTAGATCACGAACATTCCGATCTGAGCAGTCAGAATGCTGAAAGTATTCATTTGAGTTCTCCTTTTTTTTCGTAAATTCACATAAAATTATAATTGCAAAAAAGTGAAAATACAACAGAAAGTATAGGTGGCGAAAAATGGTTTTTTGAGTTACAATAAACAAAGCTGAGTTATATATTAGGAGGAGTAAAAAAGTGAATGTATTAGAAATTGTTCTGCCTGTACTGGTTATGATCGTGGTCGGTATGCTGTGCAGAAAATGGAAGATTCTGACCAGAGACGGAATCAATAACATGAAGGTGCTTGTAACGAATGTTATGCTTCCGGTTGCTATTTTTCATGCTCTGGCAACAGCGGAATATAATAAAGAAACCGGAATCCTGATTTTGATCATGTTTGTAATGCTGGTAGTATCCTTTGGTCTGGGCTTTTTGCTGAAGCCATTTCTGAAAGGAACCTATCAGAAATATCTACCGTTTATGGTAAGCGTATATGAAGGGGGACTTATGGCCTATCCGTTATATACAAGCCTCTGTGGCAGTGAAAATCTTTCCCGTATTGCAGTTCTGGATATTGCCGGACTGTTGTTTGGATTCAGTGTATATATGGGAATGCTGGGACAGGTGGAAAACGGTGAGAAGATTGATGTGAAAAAACTGTTTTTCAGTGCATTAAAGACTCCGGCATTTATTGCAAGTATCCTGGGAATTATTGCAGGATTATCGAAGGTGATCCTTGCAGTTTTAGACAGTCCTTTCGGAGGCGTGTACCAGAGTGTGGAAAATATTCTCACCACATCTGTGACTGCCATTATTTTACTGGTAGTGGGATACAACATGGAACTGAATGCGAAATTATTAAAGCCATGCATTGCCACGATCATCTTACGTGTATTGCTTCAGGCAGTGATGATCGCAGGAGTTCTTGTTGCTGTACATTATCTGGTAGGTGATGATCGGCTGGTCAATCTTGCAATTATCAGTTATATGTCAGCACCGGCCACATTCAGTATGCAGACTTTTATGAAAGATGAAGAAGGAAGCGCTTATGTTTCCACAACAAACTCCATGTACTGTCTGGTATCTATTCTTGTATATATAATTATGGCAGTGACAATCTACTGATCATGAAATCTGAATAACAGAAAATGAAAATTACCGCGGATTGAAATAGACCTGGCGGTAATTTTTGTATGTCGCAGGAAATTACTTCGTAATGTACCTGTGATATATAGTGCTCCGCATGAGGCGTAGAATCCTGTAAACGGGAAAGGGGTTGCAGATATTTAAATAATTTGGTAAAAACAACTAAAATATATTGAATGATGGCAAAAAATATTGTAAAATAAAACGAAAACAAAGACTTGTGGAAAGGGAGCATACGTATGGAGAAAAGGTATACGATTGGTGTAATGATCGGAAATGCAAATTCACCGCATACGATGAATCTGATGCAGGGTATTTTTCATGCAGCTAAGTCTATGGACGTAAATGTTCTGTTTTTCTTGGGATTCACAGTAGTTATTACTATAAATCTTATTTTGGCGAAGATACGGAAGATGATTATGATTATCAGTTCAATGTAGTTTATGATTATCAGGCGTTCGCAGATGCGGATGCATTGATTATTGCATATGGTTCCCTTTGTATTTTTCTGGACGAAAAAGAAAGGAAAACGTTTCTGGACAAATATAAGGATAAGCCCTGTGTTCTCGTAGAAGAAAGAGACCATTCAGGAAAAGCTACTTCTATTATAGCAGACAACTATCACGGTATGTATGCTGTGGCAGAACATCTGGTGAGGGATCATGGATATCGAAGATTTACTTATCTTGCAGGACCTCATGGAAATACAGATGCCAATGAACGGCGTCAGGCGGTCTTTGATGTAATGAATGCATATAAAGTTTCATTTGATGAAAGCAGGGTAGCATATGGAGATTTTTCGTCCTGCGTTCAGCAGCAGGTGAATCAGCTGCTGGACGATTTTCCGAACATGGAAGCAATGATCTGTGCCAATGATGTAATGGCAAAAACCGCATATCAGGAATGTACCAGAAGAGGTATAATAGTAGGGCGGGATATTGCTATCACCGGATACGACGACTGGGAACTGGCCAAAACCATGAATCCGCCGCTTACAACGGTACTTCAGAATGCATTTGACATGGGATATATGGCAATGATCGGTGCTGCAGAGCTCTGCAAGGGAAAAAATGTCATTCCGTTGTAGTTCCTGCAAAGATCAGGATCCGTGAATCCTGTGGCTGCTGTAATATCAAAGAACGTCAGTGTGAAAATCTTATTCCAGCGGAAAAGAAAGAATGGAAATGGATATCCGGAAGTTATATGAAAGAGTTTCTGGAAGAAATACTGGTTGAAAATGCGGATATGTCTTTACATGGTAAGGTGCAGGAATATCTGCAGTCTATTATGGAAGTGGATTTCAGAACTTCCGGAAGTGAAGAAAATATAAAAAGGAGTTTGCAGAAGCTTTTTAACAGCGATATCAGCAAATGTATAAGCGGACATTCGCTGATTAAAGTTTTTGACAGATTTACAGATGAGTGTGTCCGGAGAGAACTGCAGAAAGAAAATGCAGATAAAAGAGCAATTGAAAACCTGTTACTGAGAAAAAGACAGATTCATGATAAAATTTTGTCGCATATTATAAAACGTGAAAAAGAAAAATTCAGTACATTTCAGCAGGAAAGCTGGTTTGTGCCTCTGATCTCGAGAGATATGCTGTGTCATATGGATGATGAACGGGAATTTTACAGAAGGTCGCTGGTGAAATTGCAGGCATTGGGTGCGGAAGCATCATATTTTTATATTTTTGAACATCCCACCGCGCATTTTCGAAATGAAGAATGACATTGCCCCAAGCGAATGTATCTGACTGCATATCAGTCCGGTGAAGATATTATTGCATATGAAGAGGATAAAAGACCGGAAGTTGTCACGACATTTGCAGGGGAAGGGAAAATTACCCGCAGAAAGAATCATGCCCAGAATTATGTGGCTACGATTTTCTGCCTGTTTTCAGGAGAAATACAGTATGGAATTCTGGTAGCAGAGATTGATCCGGCTTATCTGTCTTTATTTTATCTGATCAGCAGACAGATTGGAAATATGCTCCGAATGTATCAGATGTCAGAAGAACAGAAGACTATACAGCGGAAACTGGAAATACTGGTCAGAGAAATACAGGAGAAAAATGAAGTTCTGAATTTTATTTCCGAATCAGATGCACTGACAGGGTGTATGAACCGCAGGGGATTTATAGAAAAAACTCTTCAGATGAACAGAGACCATGAGGGAGAAGAACTGCTGATCTTATTTGCAGATCTGGATCATCTGAAAGAAATCAATGATTCTTTTGGACATATCGAAGGAGATTTTTCTATCAGACATTGTGCAGAGGTTTTAAAGAAGGTTGTGGGAGCAGATGGTATTGTGGGAAGAATCGGCGGAGATGAATTCTGCGTTGTCACGTTGGGAAATCTGAAAGATGGACAGCAGATCATAGAAAGGATCAGAGAAGAAAGTGATGCTTTTAACTGTACTTCAGATAAAGAATATTATGTGGAATTGTCAGCGGGATGTACTTCTGTGATCTGCAGAAACGGTCTTGTGATTGCCGATGCATTGAGGGAAGCTGACAGGGCACTTTATGAGGTGAAAAAACTGAGAAGAAATTCCGTAAAAAAAATCCGGTTATGAAAACATAGCCCTGTTCAGGTTCTCTTTTTAAATTACTTATGTCTTACCAAGCTGTCTGTTCCACTATATCCAGCTGTACTGTATGGATTTCCGTTTCCCATTGTTACCAGTGTAGACTTGTCTTTTAAATAAAGTCTCCATCCATCATAGCATCCTTTTCCCAAGTATATTCTGTAATAATATCCATAGCTGGTCTTTGTTACTTTATCAATCTTGTAGCGATACAATACTTTTTTTGAACCGGGAGCGTAAAGCTTAACTGTTTTTCCAGAAAAAACTGTTTTATTATGATAAGGAACGCCTCCTTGCGTATACCAGGTTCCCTTGATAAACTTCAGGGCTTTCTTTTCTGCTGCACTGTTTTTCTTCAGAACCCCGTCCATTCTGTTAAACTGAATAGAATCAGTCATTGTCTGGGTTGCCGCATATACAGATGCTGATCCGGCAAAAACAGGAACGCTTAATGCCATGCACAATGCAGTTACAACTGCGATCAGTTTACTTTTCCATTTTTTCATGTTTTTGTTCTCCTTGTAATATTTCTGAGATTACTTAACTCTTATATGGAATTCATAATTAAAAGGTGACATTTTGGGATTTTCCATGTTTTTGATATTGAAATATGCCGGTGTCTTAACCGGATGGTAGTATACGTAGATAAACATTAAGTCTTTTAAGGCTACCTTAGCCCCATTTTTAATCTTCCTGCTTTCATCATTCTCTCCGCCATGCCAGTAATAAGCAACGATCTTATCAATCTTATAACCGGCAGCAGGTGCAACCTGGATTTTTGCAGTCTTACCTTTTATCTGTGCTTCAGTTCCCCAGTATCCTGCAAAATCAGAAGCATACTCTTTATTTCCGATCTTAAAACTTTTGAATACCTGGTCAAATCTTTTAAAAGTGATCCTGGATGAAAGCTTGTAGGTTTTTCCATTCTGTTTAACTTTAAAACTGATGGTCGTCTGCTCTCCATCCTTGATGCGACGACCGGAATCTTTTTTGTCGATCCATATGGCATTGTAACAGAGCCTGCCTAACTGTGCCTTTATATTTTTGTTGGAGGATCTTATCCCTGTCACTTTGGCAGAGCGGGATAAGTTCCCGATGTAGAGACTCTCCATGATAACCGTAGTGCCTACGCTGTACTGATAATGCAGGGTTGTTGCTTTCTGACATACCGGCTTAGCAGCGGCTTCGGTCACTACCGGAATTGACGTTGCTATGAGCAGGAATGCCAGCAAGCTACATAATACAAAACGTAATTTTTTCAACTTCTTTTCCTCCTTTTTTAATACTACAATTATACGCTTAATTTTTCAAATTTCCAGTCCTACATGCTATTTTCCTCTCAAAAATTCCTTTTTTATTTTTTCCTCAAAATCTTCATATTCCTTTAAGACGAAAAACGAAAGGAGAAATTACTATGATCAATGATTTTGGAGAAAAAATCGGAGGAGCAAGAAAGGATGTTTGGAAAGAACGCGGTCTGATGGTCGAAGATCTGGATGGCATGACACAGGGAGAAAAAGAGAAGTATGTAAAAAAAGACTGTGTCTGGCCGAAAGAGGACATGAAATCCTTAGTTGCAGACGGGATCATCTGATATTTTGCAGTCTCTCTGTAATTTTCCTTTGCATTGGGAAGATGTATCGGTTTCTTCTTTCCCTCTTCCTGTTCGAATGCATTTATCCAATTATTAAAAAGTTCCGAAAATATACTTCCCATCCACGGCTCCTCCTTTTGCTCGTATTTAAGAACAAAATGATAAACAGACGAATTTTTTAATCCCTATGACGTTCCTCATATTTTTGTACGAACAAAAACGAAAGGAGAGGATTCTTATGTTAGAACAATGGATCAAAGAAAATGCAAATATGAAGGATAGAGGAAGCGTAGCTGTCATTAACGATGACGTATGGATACTGCCACCCAGATGTTTTTCTAACATGCCTGGATTAAAAAAAGTGATCCTTCCATACAATCTTCGAAAGATAGGAGCTTTTTCATTTGCTGGATGTAGGAGCCTGGAAGTGATCGACATTCCGCGGCAGGTTGTCCTCATTGACTATGGAGCCTTCTATGGCTGCTACTCCTTAAAGGCGATCAACCTTCCGGACAGGGTGGTCGGGATCGGTTCGATGGCGTTTGCCGGAACTAATCTTAGTACCATTACGCTCCCCAAGAGTGTCCGGTACATAGATGACGGAGCATTTGCTGATTGCCCGAGAATCAACCAGATTTCTTTGCCAGAAAATCTCTACGACATACCGTATGAAAAACGGAGTATGATCTTTGTCTCAAATCCAGATATCATACCATCTTGCGACTAAGGATTACCATTAGTGCTCTGAGATCCCATATACATCCGCGGCTGAAACTGCTGCGGATTTTTTTATGAAAATTTTATATGAAAGCCAGAATATATCGATGTGTCCGTTTTTTTCACAGATAGATCAAATCAGATTCCGCAAATGTTTTTCAGATAATTCAGCGGTGGAAGAAAAAATAATCAAAAACATCATTGAAATGACCGAGACTGTGTAATATACTTTTCTTATAAGACATTGAGAAAAACTTCGTATTTTATGAATATGCATTGGCAAAGCAGCCGTTACATATGGAAATGAAAATATTTATTAAAACGGAGGAAGTACAAATGAAAAGAAAAAGGATCATTGCGGCACTGTTAACCGGCACCATGTTATGCAGTTCTATTATGGAGCCCAGAGCGATGGATCTGTCGGACTGGTCCACAAGTTCATATGGAAGGGGGATGCAATGGAAGGAGACTGGTATATGGACGGCAAGAAAACCTCAGGAAATATGTATGAAACTTATTACAAGAAATATCATGCAAACGCTACATGGTATAGCTTTGCTCAGTCATCAAATAACAACTTAATAAGAAAAGAACTTTCAAATACCAAACAGAAATTAGGAATGTAATTTCTGTCTGGTCGTTGCAGGACATGAATCCTTTTCAAGCCTAAGTTGTATCTACCGGGCATTCTCAAGGAATTACATCAAAATAAAAGAGGGAAAACCATGAAATTAGAAGAAAGAAAACAAAACTCATTTATACAGAAATCAATATTTTTGCTGATAATAATGACATTATGGATATGTCTCGGAACAGGTTTTACGGTAAATGCAGCGCAAAGAGAAGATACAAAACTCTTGAATAACTGCGCGTCGCATTCTCGTTACTTCCAGTGATGAGTTAGACGCGCAA
>OKUS01000633.1_pt1 | contig 15006 bp, 13 predicted proteins | sample 1606591 | NCBI WGS metagenome assembly OKUS01 (sample SAMEA3882509, study PRJEB24775) | human gut metagenome | biome: human-associated habitat; feature: intestine environment; material: feces | place: Netherlands | collected 2009/2010 | reverse complement strand
GTCATTTCATGCACGCCAGTACCGATATACTCGTTCAGGTCATAGATGTGCGGAGTGCAAAGGCTCTCCTGCCTGCCTATCTTTTTGCCGCCTATATAAAGTTCAGTTATTCTTGTTCTTTCAAGATAAAGTTTAAGATTTTCACATTGCAGAGCAGAGAAGTCAACGTTTTTTCTGAACCATGCAAAGCCCTCAAATTTATATGTGTCTGTAAGAAAGCCTGTTTCTCTCTTAGTATTGTATTCGCCTTTTTTAGCGTTGGAAGTAGTGTTTGGAAGGTTTATTGTATCATCAAAAACAAGGTCAGTACCCTTACATTCCTTGTCAAGACACAGCAGCCACTCGCCGCTGAGGTCAAGCTTGTTTATCATTAAGCAACGATCCTTTCAAGTTCAAATTTTCAATATCCATTATAACATATGGTCTTGCCCATTTCAACCGAAATCGTTTGATTTAACCAAAATGCTATAAAATTTTGTTGTTTTTAACAATAAAATATGATACAATAAGATTAAAAGAAATCTGCCAACTGGAGGTGCAGGAAAAATGCTTGAAAATACAGATAGAAAGCTGTTGTGGCTGTGGCTCGATGTTGCGTTCGGACCTGCGGACAAGCGCTTGTGGGACGTTATGTCATATTATGACAGCGTTGAAGAAATGTGCGATGATCTATTGTCACTGCGCTGTGGATATGTTACTCAGCAGGAGGCTGAAAAGATATCCTGCTGTACGTTCTTTCAGGCGAAACAGGTGGCTGAATACTGCGAGAAAAAGGGTATATATATCCTCACCCCTGACGATCCTCTTTATCCTGAACGGTTGAAACAGATAGAATGTCCACCTGCTGTGCTTTTCTGCCGTGGTGATGTAAGCTGTCTGTCTATTGAAAAGAGCGTTGCCATTATCGGCACTAGAGAACCAAGCGATTATTCTGTAGCCGTGGCGGAGGAGTTTTCAAGTTTTCTTGCAGAGCGAGGAGTAAATATCATAAGCGGATTTGCTATGGGTATCGACACTGCCGCACACCGCAGTGCGATGCGTGCAGGTGGAAGCACTGTAGCTGTTATGGGCTGTGGGCTAGAATATGATTATCCTCGTGGCAGGACGGGCTTCAAGCGTGAGATAGCAACACATGGGGTAGCTATCTCAGAATTTTTCCCGCAGGCAAGACCTGTTCCTGAGAATTTTCGTATAAGAAACCGCATAGTTTCGGCACTTTCACATTGCGTTCTTGTGGTTGAAGCAGGAATACGCAGCGGCACGCTGAATACTGTAAATCATGCTTTATCCCAGAATAAAGACGTTTTTGTTATACCGCCTCATGACATTTTCAGCGAGAAATACGCAGGACAGTGTGCGCTTCTCCGTGACGGAGCGGTAGAAGCTTATTCTCCAAAAGATATCCTCTATTTTCTCAATAAAGCCAAAATGTAGAACTACACTTGGTTAGTGTTTAATATCATATCTGTACCAAATCAACGATATCTACGTTATTTGTAGGGGGCGGCTAAATTTCTGTTTCGCAGAAATGCGGTGTGCCGATCATTCGTTTTTTTACACTCTAAATGAAAAAAGGCTGCGACTTTTTGCCGCAGCCTTTTGTGATATCTGAAATTACTTTGAAAGTGGGCTTTCTCTGTAGATGATGTCCTCTCTCTTTGGTCCGTTTGAAACCATTGTGATAGGGAAGCCGATATGCTTTTCAACGAAGTCGATATACTTCTTGCAGTTTTCAGGAAGATCTTCATACTTCTTGATGCCCCTGATGTCTGACTTCCAGCCGTCGAGAACTTCGATAACAGGCTTTGCCTTTTCAAGCTTTCTTGTTGTAGGGAAGTCTGTTGTAACCTCGCCGTCTATCTCATAGCCTACGCATACAGGTATCTTGTCAAGATAGCCAAGAACGTCAACTACTGTGAAAGCAACATCTGTTGCGCCCTGGATACGGCAGCCATACTTAGTTGCAACGCAGTCGAACCAACCCATTCTTCTAGGTCTGCCTGTTGTTGCACCAAACTCTCCACCGTCGCCGCCTCTCTTTCTCAGCTCGTCAGCCTCATCGCCGAATATCTCAGAAATGAATGCACCTGCACCAACTGCGGAAGAATAAGCCTTAACAACAGTTACGATAGTCTTTATCTCATAAGGAGGTATACCTGCACCGATAGCACCGTATGCTGCCAGTGTAGATGAAGATGTTACCATTGGATAGATACCGTGGTCAGGGTCTTTCAGTGAACCAAGCTGACCCTCGAGAAGAACGTTCTTGCCTTCTTTGATAGCGTTCCAAAGGAATGCAGATACGTCGCAAACGTATGGTGCTACCATTTCCTTATACTCCATAAGAGTATTGAAAAGCTCATCAGCGTCGATAGGAGGCTTGTGATAGAGATGTTCAAGAAGAATGTTCTTTGTTTCAAGAACTCTCTTTATCTTTACCTTGAGAGCCTCTTCGTCAAACAGCTCCTGTACCTGGAAACCTATCTTTGCATATTTATCAGAATAGAAAGGTGCGATACCCGATTTTGTTGAGCCGAAGCTTGCCTTTCCAAGTCTTTCCTCTTCGTACTGGTCAAACAGAACGTGATATGGCATTACCATCTGCGCTCTGTCGGAAATAAGTATCTTAGGCATTGGAACGCCTTCGGAAGTTACCTTTTTAAGCTCATTGAAAAATACAGGGATATTAAGTGCAACACCGTTGCCGATAATATTTGTTGTGTGATCATAGAATACGCCGGAAGGCAAAGTGTGCAAAGCGAACTTTCCGTAGTGATTTACAATAGTATGTCCTGCGTTAGCACCGCCCTGAAATCTTACTACTATATCAGACTTTTCAGCAAGCATATCGGTAAGCTTGCCCTTACCCTCGTCGCCCCAGTTTGCGCCGACAATCGCTCTAACCATTTAATTTTATCCTCCTTGCCATAAAACAGCAAATTTAGTAGCAGATATTTATCAATATCAACACTGCCACTAGGATATTATAGCACAAAACATTCTATATGTAAAGGCACTTTTAAACATTTAACACTTTTATAACATTTAGCGTATTACCATACTGCTATGATAAAGAATAAAAAGTTTTAATATATCTTGCAAAAATCAGATTTGTGTATTATAATATAGTGTAACGGCCCGTGCTGTGAGATAACAAAATAAAATACGAGGGGATAACAATGACAAAAAGAAAACAATGTGCGGCTCTTGCGCTTGCATTGATGCTGACAATTTCTATGTTCGGCTGTGAAAAAGACAAAGAAACAACACAGTCGTCTGCGGTGTCGCAGATAAAGACAAGCGACTCAGCTCAACCAAGCAATGTGAAGGTCAAGGAATACAAATTTCCGGAGTTTCTGAATAAAATAAAAAGCCTTGACGAGCTTTCACGAAAGCTTTATACAAGCTTTGACAGCACTCAGTATGTTGCCGAGGTTGAGGAGCAGCCTTTTTAGGAATATAAATGTGAAGAGCTTCTTGCAGATCTTTTCTTCACTTATCGTGACGGCAGAGCGGTGGGACTTCTTGACAAGTCGGGAAACGTTGTGCTTGAAGCTGATGAGTACACTGAAATAACTGTGGTGAGCAATGGCATTCTACAGCTTTCTTATGATAAAGAGCGCAACGCTCCTATGCAGTATATGAAATATGACAGTGACGGAAATTTAAGTGACTATAAGCATAAGAAATTCTCCGCTGACAGCCTTTATACATATGAGTCGCAGGCTGATGACAGCAGCACGGACACTGTTTATTCACTTATGATTCCTGGCGGTAAAAATGTTGTGTCATCAGACGGCTCGGATAAGTGGGATTCTGTTGAGAAGATATCGGCTGACAGCATAGATACAAATAAGGCGTACAAAGGCTTTTACAAGCTCACAAAGAATGGCGGCATATACTATGCTTGCTTTGATGACTTTTATAATTATGATATCTACGAGGGAGCATATGCAAAGGTTTGTGTGAAAGTAGGCGGAGAATACGGAGAATGCTATCTTGCCGATCATGATGATTACAACGAGCTTGTGAAAATGATAGACAGCTTCGGCAACGCTTCATACAGGACGGCTCCGTCTAAAGATCCGGGACTTGATTTTATACAGATAACTCTAGGACTTAAAGAGAACACCAAAACAGAGATAACTATTTCTTCTGACGGCTATTGCCTGACGGACACCATAGAAGCTGCTGAGGGTGAGGCTGTGAACAAGTATTTCTCCTATCTTGACAAGGAAGATTTCGCAGATCTTATGCTTTGGTGTGAACAGGTGCTTGCGGAGGAGTATCAAAAATAGATTTAAACTTTTTATAAATAATTTGCAGGATAGCGTAAAATTCCTGCAAAATCGTTTTTTTTAGCTCTTGCAAGTTGTTGACATTAGGTAGAACTTGTGCTATTATATTAAAGGTGTGGCGGTTTTCCTGCATATTTTCAATGAACACTGCAAATACTTCTCTTGTGACGAAAGTTACTAATGAAGAACGGGAGGTATCTGAGTGTCTGAACAAGAAGAAAATGTAGAGAGCGAAAAGCTTGCTGAGGATATAAGGCAGATAAAGGAAATGGGTTCTGTCACATTGCCAGACGCAAAGCACGTTATACACTGCCTGAACATTATCGGTCAGGTGGAGGGGCATTATATTTTGCCTGCACAAAACAAGACCACCAAGTATGAGCATATCATACCTGCCCTTGTTGCTATCTCAACACTGTGGGCGGAGATGTGGAAGCAGGACTTGCCATTGCAGAGCTTATTGCTAGTATGAAAACGCCTACTGTGTCAATGGTTGTGGGCGGAGGTCACTCCATAGGCGTGCCGCTGGCGGTGTGTGCGAAAAAGTCATTTATAGTGCCAAGCGCCACAATGACCATACACCCTGTTAGAATGAACGGGCTTGTGCTGGGAGTACCTCAGACGCTTTCTTATTTTGACAAAATGCAGGAAAGGATAGTTCGCTTTGTGTGCGATAATTCAGCCATAAAGCCTGAGCGTTTCCGTGAGCTTATGATGTCAACGGGCGAGCTTGTAATGGACGTTGGTTCTGTTATCGACGGGGAGCAGGCTGTAAAAGAGGGGCTTATCGACAGGCTCGGAGGGCTTTCCGAGGCGATAGACTGCCTTTATGATATGATAGAAAACAGTTCTGAAAAGGAGAAAGCTGAAAATGTTTCAGACAATAATCGACCTTTATGACGTGTTCAGGACTGACGTAGATATCGGAGAAGAGTTTGAGGGTGATGATACTGCTTTGGACACAGATCCGGCACATTATCTCAGCCATGACGGCTTTTATCTCTGACAAATAACAAAATTTCGGAGGACAGCAATGGGTATCATCAATGCGATTTTTCAGGCTATAATTCAGGGCTTGACGGAGTTTCTTCCAGTTTCAAGTTCAGGACATCTTTCACTGTATCAGCATTTTACAGGAAACAGCGGAGAGGGATCTTTGTTTTTCTCGGCGATACTTCACCTTGGCACGCTGGTAGCAGTATTTGTGGCTTTCAGGAAGACAATATGGGATATGATAAAAGAGCTTGGCGTTATGATAAAGGATATTTTTACAGGCAAGTTCACTCTTAAAAATATGAATCCTCCAAGGCGTATGATAGTTATGATAATAGTTTCCTGCTTCTGCCTTGTACCGTTCCTGCCATTTAAGGGCTGGTTTGAGGGCATTGCAGAGGATTCAAGCATTTTCGCAGAGGGTCTTTGTTTCCTTTATACATCGGCAATACTTTTTATGTCAGACCGCTGTGTAAAGGGTAAAAAGACTCAGGGCAATATAGCTTATAAAGACGCAATAACGGTCGGACTTTTTCAGGGAGTTGCACTGTTGCCTGGCGTTTCAAGATCAGGATCGACTATCTCAGCGGGACTTTTCTCAGGCATGACAAGAGAAACATCGGTAAAGTATTCTTTCATTCTGGGCATACCTGTTATACTTATGAGCTGTCTGCTTGAAGTCAAGGACGCAGTTTCAACACATACTGATATAGATTGGGTTAGCTGTGCAGTTGGATTTGTAGTTGCTGCATTTGTGGGACTTTGTGCTATCAAGCTTGTAAACTGGCTCGTTAAAACGGATAAATTCAAGGTGTTTGCTTATTATACCCTTGTGCTTGGCGTCATAGTCCTTGTTATCTCATTTATCGAGATGTGCATGGGTCACCCTATATCCTTTGCAAAGTAATGACATAAGATAATACAGTTTCTGTGAAAAAGCTTGAAATTCTGTTTTCAGGCTTTTTTGTGGGTTATAAAGGCAAATAACGTTTTGCCTTTATTTGCTTAAATAAGACAAATACCGAAAGGAATGGTAAAATAAATGGCAGCTCAAAAGAAAGGCTCAAAGCCTGCGCCAAAGCAGACAGCGGCAAAGAAAAAGCCCGCACAAAAGCCTGCGCAAGCTGCAAAAAAGAATACAAAACAGCAAAAGCCTCAGAGCAAGCCGCCACAGTCAAATTCCATGACAGCCGTGAGAGAAAGAGAGAACAGACGCTTCTGGTCTTACATACTTTTCTTTTTCGGCATACTTGAACTGCTTATCACGTTCGTGGAGGGGGACGGCTTGTGGAAATGGCTCCATGAGCTGAACCGAGGACTTTTCGGCGTGACAGTATTTCTGTTTGCACCTATGATAATCTATGTTGCACTTATGATAGCTTCAGATGTGACCCACAACAAGGTCATAGCGAAGGTGGTGGAGGGAAGCGTTCTTATGCTTCTTATAAGCGGCATGGCTCAGATAATCCAAGTCGGCTCTGTGGACGGAAGTTCGTTCTGGCTCAAACTTGTGGGGCTTTTCAATGATGGAAAACAGCTCCGTGGCGGCGGACTTGCAAGCGCATTGCTTGGCTGGCCTTTGCTTTCGCTTTTCAAGAGAGTTGGCGCAGGTATCGTTATCGTGCTTGTGGCGTTCACTTTTATAATGCTGCTTACTAATGTTACGCTTCCACAGCTCCTCAAAGCGATTTCAAAGCCTTTTGTAAAGAGCTATGAAGCGGTGAATGAGGAGCGTATCGAGCGTGCGGCTCAGCCTCCGAAGCCTCCAAGAGAGAAGAAAGAACCAAGGCGTAATGGTAGGGTTGATATTGCAAAGTTCTATCCTGATGATGGCCCTGATACTGCGGCGGAAGCCTTTGTGCCTGTGGCTGATGAGGAAGAGGCTGCGGATAAGGTGGACGCCTCAAAGATAGATATGCCGGTCCACCCTGTGAAAGCTCCTGTGATAACACATGAAAAGCTTGAAGAAACGGCTAAGACTACCGATAATGAAGAGCTTAAAAAGATAATAGAAAACGCCATAGGCGACAGCAGAGAAGAAAAGAAGTCCAAGGACGAGCCTGTTAAACCACCAGTAGTGAATGTTGATAAGAACGGTCAGACAACGTTCTTTGAGAAAGATAATAAAATATCTGCTTACGTTTATCCGCCTGTGGATATACTCAAATATGCTAAAAATCCTGTGGCATCCGAGATAGTCCAGCAGGAGATACAAGAGAAATCTGCGAAGCTTGTGGAAACGCTTGAAACATATGGCGCTAAAACAAGGATCGTGGGCATACACAGAGGTCCGTCCGTTACAAGATATGAGCTTCAGCCTGCAGCAGGCGTAAGAGTGTCGAAGATAACGGGTCTTGCAGACGATATCGCACTTAACCTCGCGGCAATGAGCGTTCGTATCGAAGCTCCTGTGCCGGGCAAGGCGTGCATAGGCATAGAAGTGCCGAACGATCATAGAGATACGGTTTCTCTCCGTGAGCTTATCGACAGCGAGGAATACAGAAAGGCAAAGGGCAAGCTTACCTTTGCAGTGGGCAAGGATATCGAGGGTAATATCATTATCGGCGATATCGCCAAAATGCCGCATATGCTCGTTGCAGGTACAACAGGTTCAGGTAAGTCTGTTTTTACAAACTCTATCATACTTTCTATACTTTACCATGCGTCGCCTGACGAAGTAAAGCTTATTCTTATCGACCCTAAGAAAGTCGAGTTTCCTATTTATAATAAGATACCTCATTTGCTTATCCCTGTTGTTACCGAGCCTTTAAAGGCGGCTGGTGCGCTTGGTTGGGCGGTAAATGAAATGAACAAGCGTTATCTTATGTTCGAGGCGAACAATGTAAAGAACTTGCAGGAGTTTAACGACATGGTTCTTGAAGAACGCAATAAGCCTGCCGAGGAGCAGGACGAAGTTCGTGCAAAGATCGACCTGCTGCCGCAGATAGTTATTGTGGTCGATGAGTTCGCCGATCTTATGATGGCTGCGAGAAGCGAGGTAGAGGACTCAGTTTTAAGACTTGCACAGCTCGCTCGTGCGGCAGGAATACATATGATAATCGCAACACAGTCCCCTAGAGCGGACGTGTTGACAGGACTTATCAAGTCAAATATCCCATCGAGAGTTTCTCTTAGTGTATCCAGCAATGTTGACTCACGAGTTATACTTGATGAAAGCGGTGCAGAGAAGCTTCTTGGAAATGGTGACCTGCTTTATAAGCCTGTTGGCGTTAAAAAGCCTATAAGAATGCAGAGCGGCTATGCAGCGACTTCTGAGATAAGAGAGGTTGTAAACTTCCTCAAGAACGAGCATACCGCAGAATACAGTGATGAAGTTATCGCAGAGGTGGAGGAGAATACTCCACAGCCTAAGGACAGCGGTTCGGCAGGCAGCGATAATGTTTCCGTGAATCCTGATGATGACCTTGTAAATCAGGCAATATCCATAATCGTGCAGACAAATAACGCTTCCACTGCGTTCTTGCAGAGAAAGCTAAAACTCGGTTTTCCTAGAGCCGCCCGTATCATGGACGAGATAGAGGAAATGGGCATAATAGGACCACAGGAAGGCTCTAAGGCACGAAAGATAAACATAACAAAAGAAGAATGGGCTGAAATGCAGGCAAGAAGATAGCTCAGGCGGAAAGGGATAACATGGCAGGCAGATCTGCGAAAAAGAAAAATTCGACAGCACCGCTTAAAAAGGCGGTAACGCTCATAGCGGTTTTTGTGGTGCTGCTTTTTACAGTGCTTGACCTGACAGGGTTAGTTTCTTTCGACAGCTTGCTTATCAAGGCAGGCGTTGAGGACAAGCCGGCGGAACACGCTCAGACAGAGGTGCATTTTATCGACGTTGGTCAGGGCGACAGCACCCTTGTGATATCACAAGGCGAGGCTATGCTCATTGACAGCGGCGATAAAGATGACAGTAATAAAATAGAAAAATATCTTGAAAAGCAGGGAGTGACAGAGTTAAAATATCTCATTGCCACCCACCCTCACGCTGACCATATTGGTGAAATGAGCGAGATAATAGACCAGTTTCAGGTGGATAAATTCATTATGCCGAAAGTTAAGGCTGATATGACGCCCACCACAACGATATATGAGAAAATGCTCAAAAGCATAAAGGCAAAGGGCTTGAAGATAACACAGGCAAAGCCTATGGAATTTGAGCTTGGAAGCTGTAAGGTGGAGCTTTTCACACCAAAAAAGGATTATGATGATCTTAATAACTATTCCACCCTTGTGAAGATAACAGACGGTGAGAACAGCTTTCTTATCACGGGGGATTGCGAGACCACTGAAGAGAAAGATATACTTTCTCAGGGTTATGATGTTTCCGCAAAGGTGCTTAAAGCAGGTCATCATGGCAGTTCCACTTCTTCGGGGGTCGATTTTCTTAACAAGGTCATGCCGAGATATGCTGTTATATCCTGCGGCAAGGGCAACAAGTATGGTCACCCACACGAGGAAACTGTCACAAGGCTGAAAAAATATGCTTCCCATTTGTATGTCACTGCAGATGTGGGAACGATAGTTTTCAGCTCAGATGGCGAGGGTCTGAGCGTTTCTGCTGAAAAGGGTGAAAAGTGATATGGAAGAGATTCTTATAGTTGACAGGATAGAAAACGGCTATGCCGTGTGCGAAACTGAGCAGGGAGAAAAAAAGGATATACCGCTTTCTGGAACAAAAGACGTTCACGAGGGTGACGTGCTTATCTTAAAGGACGGCGTTTATATCCCGGACAAGGACAAGACGGAAGAAAGAAGAAAAAGGATACTCGCCCTACAGGAGGATCTGTGGGCTTAAATATATGCTGAAAGGTATAGATAGAAATGGAAAAAGATTTATTTACGCTTATCAATGAAAAGCTTTCAGGCTTGTCAAAGGGACACAAGCTTATTGCGAACTACATTCTCTCCCACTATGACAAAGCGGCTTTTATGACGGCTCAGAAGCTTGGAAAAACCGTGGGCGTCAGCGAATCAACGGTGGTAAGATTTGCCTCAGAACTTGGCTATGACGGTTATCCTGCCCTTCAAAAAGGCTTGCAGGAGCTTATGAGAAACAAGCTTACAACTGTTCAGAGAATAGAGGTCACTTCCGACCTTATGAGCAGTGACAACGTGCTTGAAAGGGTACTTAACCTCGACATCGACAAGATAAGGCGTACTTTGGAGGAAACCTCAAAGGAGGACTTTAACAATGCCGTTGACACTATCGTATCCTGCAATACCCTTTACATAATGGGTACGCGAAGTGCAGCTTCTATCGCTTCGTTCCTTGCTTATTATCTGGGACTTATTTTCCCCCATGTAAAGCTCGTTCAGAGTACGACTACTTCCGAGCTTTTTGAAAAGATAATGAGAATAGACGAAAAGGACGCCATGATAGGCATATCTTTCCCAAGGTATTCAAAGCAGACCGTCAAGGCACTTAAATATGCAAAGAGCAACGGTGCGAACGTTATAGCTATAACAGACTCAAAGGCTTCACCTATCGCAAAGTATGCAGACAGCCTGCTTCTTGCAAGAAGCGATATGGCTTCATTCGTTGACTCTCTCGTTGCACCTCTGAGCCTTATAAATGCACTTATCGTTGCGGTATCAATAAGAAATATCGACAGAGTGTCCCAGACCTTTGAACGTCTTGAAAAGGTTTGGGCTGAGTATGACGTTTACGCAAAAAGCGAGGAAGATACACAGTGAGAAGATTTGACGCAGTTATAGCAGGCGCAGGTGCGGCAGGAATGTTCTGCGCAGTTCAGCTTGGCTGGCGTGGAAAGAGCGTTGCTGTTATCGAGCATAGCGGCTGTCAGGGCAGAAAACTCATGATAACAGGAAAGGGCAGGTGTAACGTCACAAACAACTGTACCGCTGACACTGTTATGAAAAATATCCCACGCAACAGCAAGTTCATGTATTCAGCACTGAGCAGATTTGCACCTGAGGACGTTATGAGCTTTTTTGAGTGTCTTGGTGTGGAGCTTAAAACTGAGCGTGGCAACAGGGTGTTCCCTGTGAGCGACAACGCAAAGGATATCGTAAAAGCACTTGTGAAAGCCTGTGAGGACAGTGGTGTGCAGTTTATCGACGATGAGGTAAAAGAGCTTATCATAAAGGACGGCAGAGCAGAGGGTTTTAAATGCGAGCATGGGGATTATTACGCAGACAGCGTTATCGTTGCAACTGGCGGAAAGTCCTATCCACGGACAGGCTCAACAGGCGACGGCTATAGGCTTGCGAAGTCTGTGGGGCATAAGGTCACGGCAATAACTCCGTCACTTTGCCCTGTAGTCACTTATGAGCGTGAGGAATGTGCTTCTGCAATGGGGCTTTCCCTTAGAAACTGCACCTTGACGCTTCGTGAAGAGGACAGAGATAAACCACTTTTCCACGAGCTTGGGGAAATGCTTTTCACACACTTTGGTCTGAGCGGACCTCTTGTACTTTCGGCTTCGGCTCACCTTGGTGATATGAACAAGTCAAGGTATTATATGGATATCGACCTTAAACCTGCACTGAGCCATGAACAGCTTGACAGCAGGATACTTCGTGATTTCGGTGATTTTCCAAACAGGGATTTTCAGAATTCACTGGGCAAACTGCTGCCTTCAAAGATAATACCACTTATAATAAAAAGGTGCGGCATCGACCCTGAGAAAAAGGTCAATCAGATAACCCGTGAGGAGCGTGAAAGGCTTGTTTCCACAGTGAAAAAGCTAACGTTCACGGTGAAGTGTATGCGCCCTGTAGAGGAAGCTATCATCACCCGTGGAGGAGTTGATGTTTCGCAGATAGACCCACGGTCAATGGAGTCAAAGCTGTGTAAAGGACTTTACTTTATCGGTGAGGTGCTTGACGTTGACGCTTATACAGGGGGCTTTAATTTGCAGATAGCGTTTTCCACGGCGTATAGCTGTGCGGATAAAATAGGATAAGGAGATTTTGATATGGGAATAAACGTGGCTCTCGACGGACCTTCCGGAGCAGGAAAGTCCACTATCGCAAAGGCGGTAGCGAAAAAGCTTGAATATGTATATGTAGACACAGGTGCGATGTACCGCTCTATAGCTTATTATGTTATAAGCAAGGGTGCAGACCTTTCTGACCCTGAGCAGATAAAGCCTCTGCTTGCGGATATATCTATAAAGCTTTGCTATACAGAGGCAGGTCAGAGAGTAATGCTCAATGACGAGGACGTTTCAGACAAAATAAGAACGCCTGAGATATCCATGGGTGCGTCAAAGGTGTCTGCTATACCTGAGGTAAGAGAATTTCTGCTTGAACTTCAGAAGAATATCGCAAAAGAAAACAACATCATCATGGACGGCAGAGATATCGGCACTGTGGTTTTGCCAAACGCTGACGTGAAGATATTCCTCACAGCCGCTCCAGAGGCAAGAGCAGAAAGACGTTTCAAGGAGCTTCAGGAAAAGGGCGACAAGTCTACATATGACGAGGTATTACAGGATATAATCCAGCGTGACTATAACGATACACACAGAGAGATAGCACCGCTGAAAAAGGCTGATGACGCTGTTGAGGTGGACTCTACTGAGTTGACTCTTGAAGAGTCTGTTGAGGCTATCTACAATGTAATAACCGACAAGACTAAAAAAAAAGAGCGTAAGATAAAAGAGATAATGCCTGTCAGACCTGTGAAAAAAGAACACAGGCTTGGTCATTTCCATATGTTTTGGTACACAGTGCTGAGATATATCGTTATCGGACTTTATCATCTGTATTTTAACATCACTTTTGAGGGTACGGAAAATATCCCAAAGGACGGCGGAAATATATTCGCTTCAAACCACAGAAGCTATCAGGACCCTGTTTTTATCGCACTGCCAACAAAAGTGCCGCTGTCTTATATGGCTAAGGAGGAGCTTTTTCATCAGAATGTGTTCTTCACTCTGCTTATAAAAGCGTTCGGAGCATTCCCTGTTACAAGAGGAAAGGGCGACACTCAGGTAATAGATACATCTATCGAAAAGCTTGAAAAGGGCAGAAACCTTGTCATCTTCCCTGAGGGAACACGTTCAAAGGACGGCAAGGTAGGAAAGGGCAAAACAGGCGTTGCATTGGTGGCGGCTGTGGCTCAGGTGCCTGTGGTCCCTGTTGGTATCAATTTCGAGGGCAAGCTCAAATTCAGAAAGCGTGTAGTTGTAAGATTTGGCAAGCCTATAGTGCCTGGCGAGATAGGAGTTACAGCTACAGACCCTCATTCTCTTAGGACTATCAAGAACGAGATCATGAAAAATATCACGGAGCTGGTACATTAAATGTTAACAAAGTGTAAAATTTGCGTTGCAAAGACCGCAGGTTTCTGTTTTGGTGTAGACAGAGCCGTAAAAATAGTGTATAATGAATTAGATAACCGAAATAATGTTGTAACGTTAGGCCCAATCATTCACAATCCAAACGTAGTTTCTGACCTTGAAGCAAAAGGAGTTTACTCCACCGATGTGGATAAGGTCACGAAAGACCAGACAGTTGTTATCAGATCCCACGGAGTTGGACTGGACGTGTATGAAAAGCTTGCAAAGGTAGGTGCGGAAGTAATTGACGCTACCTGTCCCTTTGTGGCAAGGATACACAAGATAGCAGCCGAAAAATCGGGCGAGGGATACGTTATTCTTATCGCAGGTGATGAGGCTCACCCGGAAATAATGGGTATAAGAGGTCATTGCAGCGGAGAGAGTTATGTGTTCAGTTCATGTGACGATTTTGAAAATTTGGTGAAAGAGAAAGATTTTTCGTCAAAAAAGGTTGCAATTCTGGCTCAGACAACGTATAATAAGAATATGTGGAGAAAGTGCGAAGAGCTTTTTGAGAGGTATCTGCCTGAGGCTGTGGTGTATAACACCATATGCAGTGCCACTTCTGAAAGACAGAAGGAGGCGGCGGAGCTTGCGAAGGCTGCCGACATAATGATAATAGTCGGAGGGCTGCACAGCTCCAATACTCACAAGCTTAAAGCCATATGCGATGAATATTGCAAATGTTGGCTTGTGGAGGACGCCGAAGGACTGAGGGCATGTGATATTGACTTATCAGGTGCAAAATTTATCGGGATTTCTGCTGGTGCATCGACGCCGGCTTATATAATCAAGGAGGTACAACAGACCATGAGTGAAATGTTGAACAATGTTGACGAAGAATTTAATTTTGAGGAGGAACTGGAAAAGACTCTGAAAAAAATACATACGGGAATGAAGGTTGAGGGCGTTGTCACCGATATCAATAACGGTGAAGTAGCCGTAGATATCGGAACAAAGCACACAGGCTATATTCCTGCATCTGAACTTACAGATGATCCTACTAAGAAGCCAGAGGATATCGTAAAGGTAGGCGACAAGATCGATCTGATCGTTCTTAAGACAAATGACCAGGAGGGTATCGTTACACTTTCTAAGAAGAAGGTTGACGCAGTTCTTGGTTTCCAGAAGATAGTTGAGGCTAACGCTACACTTACAGGTACAGTTACAAACGTTGTTAAGGGCGGTGTACTCGTATCAGCTAATGGTGTTAAGGTATTTATCCCTGCTTCACAGGCAGCTCCAAGAAGAGATTTCGATCTTAACGATCTGCTCAAGCAGTCAGTAAGCTTCAAGATCCTTGAGGTAAACGAGGCTAAGCAGAGAGCAGTTGGTTCTATCCGTGCAGTAGCAAGAGAGGAAAGAGCAGCAGCTCAGGCTAAGTTCTTTGA
>OKUS01000624.1_pt1 | contig 15187 bp, 11 predicted proteins | sample 1606591 | NCBI WGS metagenome assembly OKUS01 (sample SAMEA3882509, study PRJEB24775) | human gut metagenome | biome: human-associated habitat; feature: intestine environment; material: feces | place: Netherlands | collected 2009/2010 | reverse complement strand
CTGTAAAGTTTTTTAACTTTCTTCAATTTTAGTATTGACTTTTTATTTGCAGGCTGAAGTAACGAGAATGCGACGCGCAGTTATTCAAAATTAATAGAAATAATCTGTTCTTCCTCAATCCCATGCTCTTTTAAATAATTGCGATAAATTTCCAGAAGCATAGATTTTCCACAACGTCGTACACCTGTAACAATTTTAATCAACTGCTTATCTTTCCAGGCTATCAGTTTTTCTAAATATTCTTTTCTTTCTATAATCATAATAATGCTCCCTTCTTTTTTACTAATTATATTCCAAAATAGATACAAAAATAAATAGTTTTAGGATTTCAATCCAAAAACTATTTATTTTTATATTTTTATCGGAGCAAGAGTCAACTTACTATCTGTTTCTGCGTGAATCAATATTTTTTTACTGTATTATTCTCCTCCACATAGCTATCATTTTCCCCTGAGATATCGTTTTAATAAGAACGTACAGAAATATGGAAATGTATAAATCCCGTCTTCTATTCCAACATTACTGTCTGCAAGTTTTATTCCCCAATGAATATCTCCATAAGAATCACCGGATATCAATTGCCTCAATGACTTAGACCGGTTCCTGTTCGCCTTCACTTCTACCGGAACCAACTCATCCTTTGTTCTTACAAAAAAATCTTCTTCCAAGGTAGCATTTTCTTTTTTATAGTAATATAGTCCAAGCCCCTGTTTCACAAACGCCTCTGCTACAAAATTTTCATATAAAGCACCTTTGTATACTCCAAGATTTTTATTCGCCCGAAGATCTTCTTGTGCTTCCTCATCTAATGAAGCAATCAGCAATCCTGTATCTGGATAATAGATTTTGAATTTTGAGTCATCATAGTTTCCCTTTAATGGAAGCTCCGGATACTGTAGACAATAACATACAGAAATCACACCTGCATCTTCGAGCCAGGTTATACATCCCATATATTCTCGACTTCTGGCTTTTTTGTCTATTTTACTTAATTGAAATTTTTTATTTTCTTTTGCAAGCTGTACAGGTACGTTCCGATAGACACTTACAATTTTAGTCTGATCCAGACCTTCAGCGTATTTTCTGATATCCTCTTCATAATCCATCTGGATCTGTCTCTGGATTTCCAGAGTATCTGTAAAAAGATTTTTTTCAATATATACTTTTACTACTGCAGGCATACCGCCAAGTACACAATATTCCAAAAACAATTTCTTATAAACTGATAATTCGGTTTCTGAAAATGGAGTTCCTGTCTGCATATGTTTCAGGATATCTTCAATGTGCTTCTCTGAGTATCCTTTTGCCCACAGAAATTCTTCAAAATCCATCGAAAACATTTCATAATCTGTTTTATATCCCACACTGTTACTATGAATTTTTCTGTAATTGATTCCAAGCAAAGAACCACTGCATATGACATCAAATCTTCCATCTATCCTGAATGACTTCAGAGCAGTTGCAATATCCGGAAACTCCTGTAATTCATCAAAAATAATCACAGTGTCACCTGCTATAAATCTTTTTGATGTATCTATCATAGAAATATTTTTTATAATATCTTCAACAGCATATCCGTCACTTAATATTGTTTTATATTTAGGTTCCAGAACAAAATTAATACTCACAATATTACTGTAATTTTGTTCTGCAAAATGATTAATAGATTCCGTTTTTCCAATCTGCCTTGCACCTTTTATAATTAACGGAAGTCTTTCTTCATTTTTTTTCCACTCCAGCAGGTACTCATCTATCTTTCTTTTTAAATACATAAAACCCCCTCCTTTTTTCAAAGTTATCACGTTTTATGAGGATTTGTCAATTTATTTTTCACGTTTTATGAGCCTTTATTCATAATATTTTCACGTTTTTAACTCAATTTCTCATCTTCGCACTACATCATAGACATTCCATCTCCACATACAGAAAAATGTCCCAGGTTAGCTACCAAGGACATTTTTCGTGTTTTTATACTTACAATATACAATTTTTTAGTCATACCGTTAGAGTTCACTTGAAACAGTACTATTACCTCACCTCACGTAATAGCTTCAAATTCTCTTTATTTATCCTCTGAATGCAATGCTGCAAAATCTCCATTATAAAGTCGACTGTCTTTATACTTATAAAACGGTGCATGGAAAAAATGAACCTTTTCAACTTTTGCCTGTAATTCACCAGATAAAATCATTTCCCCACATGTCAGTGTTTCTTCTGCTTTTTCAATTGGAATCAGACAATGCCCACCGCCACAGATGTCAAATGAATCTTTTCTTGCAAAAATTCTTTTTCCAGCTTCATACCATTCCTTCAGTAAAGCCTCTCGATCCTTGGCCGGAGCACAGATCAGTTCCAAATCATTTACACTGTCACCGGAAAACAAAATTCTATCCTCTTCATCCAGAATACATACAGATCCAGCCGTATGTCCTGTCATCTCATATATAACCAGCTTTTTATCTCCAAGGTCAAAAATGTCTCCTTCTTTCATAAAACGAAACTCTGGTTTCTTATCATTTTTTAGTTCTTCCGCAATACTCAAGCTTCCAGGTGCAACAGCACCGGCACTTTCCATATTCTTTAAATATCTTTCTCGATCTTCTACCTTTATATTCAGCGCAGCCTGATAATCTCTTTCATTAATATAAGCCTCTATAAACTGACCACATCCGCCAGCATGGTCTACATGTCCATGAGTAATCAGCACAACATAGGGATTGTCTACCAAAGACTCTACCAGCCCCTTAAAATCACCGATTCCAGTTCCTGCATCAATTACTGCAGACATTTTACTACCCTTTACTACATACATGGCATTCAATCCACTCTCATCAACATGCCAAACACCTTTTTTTATTTCATTTACAGTCCAACACATATTTTCTATCTCCTTTTTCCGTATTAACCGTCACTATTCATCACAGCCAGTAAAACTTAACCTTTCACCGCTCCCTCAGTTACACCTTTAATAATGTGCTTCTGACAAAGAACATAAAAAATAATTACCGGAATAATTGCCATAACAAGCGCCGCAGAACCAAGATTCCATTTCTTTGTGTAAGCACCAAAGAACAGATAAGTCCGAAGAGGAAGAGTTTGCGTTCCACTTCGGTTGATTGTCAACGATGGGAGTAAATAATCATTCCAAAGAGACATAACATTCAAGATTGCAACGGTTACTGCAATTCCCTTAATCAGGGGCAACACAATTGTAAAGAATATTCTTGGCTGGCTGGCACCATCAATTGACGCAGCCTCTTCTAACTCTACCGGAACATTTTTCATAAATCCATGGAACAAAATGATCGACATAGAAGAACCAAATCCAAGATTTACAAGCATCAGTCCTGGCATATTAATCATATTTAATTTTCCCATTTCTGCCAGTAATGGAAGCATAACACACTGAAATGGAACAAGCACTGCAACAGAAAAAATGGTAAATATCAGTTTGCTTGTTTTTGTCTTATATCGTACCAGTACCCACGCTGCCATAGAACAGCAGATCACGTTTGCAACCGTTACCGTACAGGTTATGATCAGGGAATTTTTGATGGCATTCAGGTAATCCAGTTCTTTGAACGCTGAAATATAATTGTCCAAATTCAGTGTCTTAGGAAGCTGGAGAACACTAATATAAATTTCTTTTAAAGATTTAAATGAGTTAATAAACAATAATAAAATCGGGAAGATAAAAAATGCTGCCAGTATAATACAACACAAGATAATCACTGTTTTAGAGATTATTTTTTTCCTCTGCATTACATCTCCACCTCCTTAGATTTGGTAAACATCAGCTGGCTTACTGTAATAAGTGCAACTACAACAAGGAAGATAATTCCTTTTGCCTGTGCCATTCCATACATGTTTCTTGAAAATGCTGTATTACAAATATCCATAGTAAGCATTTCTGTAGATTTCGCCGGGCCACCTCCAGTTAAAGTCAGATTCTGGTCATACAGTTTGAAACAATTTGTAAGAGTAAGGAAAAGTCCAATAGTAAAAGCAGGCATCATCAATGGAAGCTTAATTTTCCAGAAACACTGAAAAGAACTTGCACCATCAATTCTCGCAGACTCCAACAAATTTTCCGGAATATTCTGTATCTGTGCAATGTAGATCAGCATCATATATCCGCTCATCTGCCATACAACAAGAATAACCAAACCCCAAAAACCTGTAGACTTAGTAGAAAGCCAATCACAAAGCCAGTTAATTCCAAGAAGCTCTCCAATACTGTCAAATACATCACAAAAAATAAACTGCCATGCAAATCCTACCAGCACACCACCTACCAGATTAGGCATAAAGAAAATACTTCTAAATAAATTTTTTCCCTTTATATTCTGAGTTACCAACATAGCAGTTGCAAATGCAACCGCATTTACCGCTATCACTGTTATAATTACAAATTTAAAAGTAAAAACAAAAGCATTTTGAAAGTAAATATCATGAAATGCACTGATGTAATTGTCCAGAAAAACAAAATCACAATTTGAATGGAGTCCGTCCCAGTCTGTAAAAGAATAATAAATACCTGTTATTGTAGGAATTACAACAGCAATACAAAAAGTAATCAAACAGGGAGCAAGAAAAAGCCAGAATATTTTTTTCGATTTACGCATATCATTTCCTCCATAAAAGGACAGCCAGAGTGTTTTCCGGCTGTCCTGAAACTTTTCTTTATCTCATTTCTGCCCAGTTTGCTTTTGCTTCTTCAACAACAGCATCCCACTCTTTTTCCCCGGCAATATAGCTCTGGATTCCAGCGCCTAATAAATCAGACCAACCATCTGGATAACCACCAAATACTAATGAGAAAGTATTTCCTTCTTTTGCATATGGTTCACATGCAAGACTGATTACGTTTTCAGATGGAAAATCTGCAAAATTATCAAATGGAAGACTGATATTAGAAGTAATTAATGCTTTTCCTTCATCAGACATAAGCAGCCAATTTACAAAATCTTTTGCAGCAGCTTTTTTTGCATCATCTGAATTCTTGTTGACAACAAAATAGGAAGCAATACCATAACAGATATTATCTTCGTCCACTCCCTTTAAAGGCATTGGAAGAACGCCAATGTTCTCACGAAGCTCCGGATCAATTTCATCGATTACAGGAGCAACCCACTGTCCCATCTGAATAACAGCTGTTTTTCCAATACAGAAGGAACCGCCCATTGCACTATCATAATCAACTCCAACCAATGCTTCTGGTTTGTCTGCATCAGGAGAATATTTTACCATCAGATCAATATAGTCCTTTAATGCATCTGCATATTTAAAGTCAAGAGACTTCGCTTCGTAAGTTTCAAATGCAGTTCCAAACTCTGCCTGAATTGCCGGATTTGCACCATGATTTGCAAGTACCCATGATTCTGCCGCCGGAAGTGAAACAACCGCTTCAAGATCTGGGAACTGATCTGCAAGTTCTCCTGCATCAATAGCATCCTGAACTTTGCCAAAAGCTGCATCAATATCATCGTAACTCTTTAATGTAGAACCATCAATGCCACAAGCCTCAAAAACAGCTTTGTTATACAGCAGACCATAGCACACTACACCTGATGGTGCACCAACTATTGCATCCCCAACTTTACAGTCACTGACATTGTTTTCATATATATGCTCCACCCATGGCTGGTCACTAAGATCTTCAATCATATCGCCAAATGTATCAAAATCTGATGCACCTTCCATAACCACAAGATCCGGTGCCTGACCACTTGAAATTTCAGCCTTTAATGTAGAACGCCAGTCTGTACCGCCGCCAACAAGTTCAAGATTAATTTTCACGTTCGGATGAACTTCATTGTAAGCAGCGATTTCCTTCTCATACAGTTCTTTTCCTTCTACAGAATAATTATAATATGTAATCTCGGCATCCTCAAGCTCTTGATATTCATAATCTCCGGATGACTTTCCTTCTGCGTACACTGCAGATACATTTCCGGCAAATAAACCTGCTGTTGTTGCCATTGCCAACAAGGTACTGATTACTCTCTTTCTCATAAATAAAAACCTCCTGTTCTTTGATGTCTTTATTATATTCTCATTTATAGTATTTTTCGATTCCAGAATAATGACATCCTATACCAAATTTTTTACCACCTCTTTTTTTCCGAATCTCATATGTTATAATAAAAAAGCAGAATAATTTGATACATTTATAAGAAAGAGGTTTGTATGAAACAAAAAATAACTCGCCCCATCAGTATTCGAATCAAATACACACGTTATGTGATTCCTATCTTACTAATCACATTTCTTTCCATCGGAGCAATTGATACCATATTTTATTTTCATTCTGTGAAGGAATCCTCCGAACATGAACAAACAGCCTACTCTAATACGGCGCTCACATCACTGGAATCCTATTTTTCTCAGTTTACCTCCGATTCCAGTATCTTTTTCTATAAAAATGCAACACAGAACAATCTTATAAATATAACACAGGATGATGGGCTGGAATTCCAACAGCTTTTATTAAACGATGCTCCCTATTATCCTTCTTTAAGCATGAACTATTCAGATAATGTATTTTTTATCACTAACAACGGAAAGCTGATTTCAACAACCAACTACTCATCACAGTTGGTATCCGATCTTTCTCCCACTTACATTACAGAGATTCTGAAAAAAGGTGATGATTTTCACGGATTACCTTTTCTCTTTGGGAGTACTGATGATTCAGATAAATTGTACATATGTAGAAATATTTATCAATGGACTGGAAAAACTGAAACTACAGGAAAGAATCGTCTTGGTACACTAATCGTAGAACCCAAGGCTACTGTTTTTGACAAAATCTTTTCCCTTAATAGTAACGTGTACCAATTTGTTTTAATTGATAATAATCATCATATTTTTAGAAATACTACTGAACTTTCAGAACAGAACATTTTTGAGCTCGTAGAAAATAAACGTCTGAATACACAGACGTATAAATATACAGCATCTTCTTTTTCCACCAGCATAAATAATCTGCAATTATTGCTGATAACTAATCAGTCATTAGTTTATAAAAATGCCCGGATGTTTGTAATCCTGTTGCTTTTCCCCTCTATTCTTGCTCTGATTGCAATCATCGGAGCAACACGCTTTATCTCCCGGAGCATAGCAGATGAATTTGACTATTTTATGGAAAAACTGAATAAAACAAAAGCGATCAATAATGATGCATTTATCCATATGGAGAGTTCCATTGAATTTTCCCAGTTATCCAATGTATACAATCAGACTCTTTCACGTATCCATGCATTATCTGAAAAGATCCATGAACAGGAAATTCTTACAAAAAACATTGAAATTGAGAGCCTCCAGGCACAGATCAATCCTCACTTTCTTTACAATACTTTAAATTGTATTTCCGGCCTGGTAGATATGAATAGAAAAGAAGAATGTCATCATGCTCTGACTGCACTTGCAGATATTGAACGCATGTCCCTGAAAGACAAGCCATTCAGCACCATAGAAGAGGCTTTGTATTATGTAAAAGAATATACCTATATACAGAAGCTCCGTTTCGGAGATAATCTGTCCATTTTAATTGATATTCCCAAATCACTATACCATTACTATATTCCCAAACTGATCATCCAGCCTCTAATCGAAAATGCAGTGATCCACGGAACATCAAAAATCTCTGACAAAGGTATCATTGCCATTCTTGGAAGTACCGATGGTACCAACCTTCAGATTTGTGTAAAAGATAACGGTCTAGGTTTTTCCCGGGAATTTCTTGAAGATTTTTCCAAAAGTTTTCAGCAAAAGCCAGCCACCTCTTATGGCATTTACAATATTGATAAACGACTAAAGCTCTATTACGGCGAAGATCATGGACTGATCCTACAGAATAATGAAAACAGCGGAGCATGTATCATAGTCCGCCTTCCTTTGAAACTAGTAGAAAAACCAATTGAGAAAGCAGGAAATTTGAAATGAAAATATTACTTGTTGACGATGAATCAATTGCACTTCAGACCATGGAAAATATAATCCGGCAGTCTGACTTTAAATCCCATACCATCCTGACAGCTTCTAATACAGCAGATGCCTGGACCATCATTCAGACAGAGAATCCAGATATTCTGTTTTCGGACATTCAAATGCCCTGTGAAAACGGAATTAGTCTTCTTCAGAAAATATCCGAATCACAGCTAAAACTGCTGGTCATCTTTGTCTCCGGATACTCTGAATTTTCTTATGCACAGGCAGCTTTGAAATATGATGCTTTTGATTACCTTCTCAAGCCACTGAACAGTGAGGTATTTCTTTCCTGTCTAAAGAAAGCCATAAATGCAATTCAGGAACAGGAAAATATGGAAAAGCAGAAAAAAATGCTTTCCAAATTTTTTAAGGAAAATCAAAGTCTTTTGAAAAAACAGTTTATAGAAACTTTGCTGATTAATCCTGTTACCAGTTTTTCACCAGAACAGCTCCGACAATGTCTCTCACTTGGTCTAAACCCGGATCTATTTTATTTAATTGGGGTTAAGTGTAACACTACGAACAGGATGAACATCCTCCAGAATCAGGAATACTATATTTCTTATTCTCTGTCTAAGAAGATCAATAAAGATTATGAGGGTATTGCATCCTGTTATATTGGAAACATTGTATATATTCTCATGCCTGTTACATCTGCTGATCCTATTGCTGAAGCCAAAAGTCTGGCCCATTCACTTGTCTGCTATACCAGGGAAAAACTTTTTTCTTCTATCACAATCGGAATCAGCGAACTTGGCAATTCTATTCAACAGTTTCCAAAGCTCAATAAACAGATACAGTATTGCTTTTCCTATAAAGCTTCCAATATTGTTTCACTAGACGACAGCATTTTATTTTTTGCAGAAATAAATGATTACAATTCCAGTATTATTGAGATTAACGAGATCATTTCCAATCTGATCAATGCCATCCAGACACGTAATCTTTGTGATGCGCTGGAAATCGGAGATGCTTTTTTTTCACTGATACAGAATGAAAATCTGCTCAATCAGCAGGATGCTATCAAACTAGTAGAATTAAACCTCCATATCCAGCTTAAAAATTTCCTGGATGACTCTAAAGATAGTAATTACCTTACTACTCCGATCACACGCTATTGTATGGAACAACCTTGCAGCGAACACAGCAGAACTGTTTTTTCCAACTGTATTAAAAACATCATTCAGGAGCTGTCCAGTGTCACCACACGAAACACAGGGATAATCGTCAATGCTGTTATAGAATACATACATAAAAACTACGAAAAACAAATTGGATTAAATGATGCCGCAGAATTTATAAACCGTAATAGCTCCTATATTTCCCGATTACTCAAGAAAGAACTTTCCATGGGCTTTTCACAACTTCTCACAGAACGCCGAATGGAAGCCGCTAAGGATCTTCTTGCCCATACTACCATGAAAGTATCTGATATTTCAGAAAAAGTAGGCTATACTTCTACCAAGTATTTTAACCAGGTTTTTTATGCTAATTTCCAGATGACGCCTACAGATTATCGTTTTATCATGAAACAGTTGTAACATTCTTTCAAAGACCACCCACCAGAAATATATCCTAAGAGACTGTCTGACAAACAAAAGGTGCTGACCTGGTTCTGATTCCTACTGTCCCCCAGGTAGCACCTTTTAAAATGTTTAATGTTAATGCTTTTACTTTCCACAGCACTCCACAATGGTTTTCTCCACATCTTCTATCTGGAAAGGTTTTGCCAGGTGTGCAGTCATGCCGGCTGCGAGACATCTTTTGGCATCTTCCTCAAATGCGTTTGCAGTCATTGCAATGATCGGAATTGTTTTTGCATCTGCCCTGTCCATGGCACGTATGGCTTTTGTTGCTGCAATACCATCCATAACAGGCATCATGACATCCATCAATATGGCATCAAAGGTTCCCGGAGGATTATTTTCGAAGTGCTCCACCGCCTGTCTGCCGTTTTTTGCAACTGTAACCTTCGCACCGTCATCTGTCAGCAGCATTTCTATGATTTCAGCATTAAGCTCATTATCCTCAGCTGCCAGCAGATGCAATCCACGAATATCATATTTCTCAGCAATTTCCTCATCCTTTTTCTGTTCCCGGGCAATCTCAAAAGGAATGGTAATGACAAACACAGAGCCAATGCCCACCTGACTTGTCACTTCAATACTTCCATTCATCTGCTCAATCAAGCCTTTAGTGATCGCCATTCCCAGACCGGTTCCCTGATAAACACTACGGGCATCTGTTTTTTCCTGTGAGAACGGATCAAAAATATGACTCAGGAACTCCGGACTCATCCCTATACCTGTATCAGAAATCGTCCATCTGTATGTACAGATTCCATCATGTACATCTGCAGCCTCCATTACCGTAGTGATCTTTCCTCCCGGCCGGTTATACTTAATACAGTTTCCATAGATGTTCAGAAAAATCTGGCGAAGATGCAGTGAGCTTCCATAGACATAAGGATAAGGGATATTCTCCTTATTTTTCTCATAAATCCACTGAATATCCTCATCTGCTGCCTTGTGAGTGATAATACTCTCAATCTCATAGACCAGATCTTTGAGACAGATATATTCATGAGTCAGAACAATATGACCTTCCTCTATTTTACTCATCTGCAGAACATCATTGATAAGGGAAAGCAAATAATCCGCTGCTATCTTCATCTTTTTATGATTTTCCTGTATCAGTTCCTTATCCTCAAAATGAGTCTCGTCAATCTTTAACAGACCAATAATACCATTCAGAGGTGTCCTGATATCATGGCTCATTCGGCTGAGGAAATTCGTTTTTGCCCTGCTCTCGGCACGCATCTCATTGAATGCTGCCTGAAGGCGCGCCTGTTCCTGCTCATCCCGTTCATGTCTCTGTGTGGTATCCTGAAGCAGAATGATCGCATAGATCATAGGCACCTCAGTAAGAATTTCTGTATCAAACACCACCATCCTGGTCATAAGAACTGTTTTCTGTACCCAGCGGATACTTCCATCATCTTCGCGGGCACAATATTCCACAGACATATTGGTTTCTCCGTTCTCAAACCTCTTACGAAGCTTTTCGCAATTATCTGTCATACAGTAACCGGCAATTGTTTCCTGAGTAATTTTTTTCTCATATTCCCAGCAATAATCCTGATAAGAACATGGAAGCGGGTAGTCCATAAAAAGTTCCCGGCTCTTCTGTTCTTTTCCATTCAATACGATTCTTCTTTCCAGAACATCCTTTGTCAGATTTACTGTATAGATCACATCTGACAATTCCAGAAGCGCATCCACATAGCTGTCATTTTCCAGGATTGACTGTTTCAGTTGTTCATAATAGAGCTGAAGCTGCTCTTTTGCACCTGTCTGACCTTCAGAAGTCTTTCGGATGGTTTCAAATGCCAGAAGAAAATGATGCAGCTTTTTGTCCTCATCCCAGTCCACCGGAATCAGTGTCAGGCGGTTATATGCCCCCTGTTTTCCGATATTATACTCATATTCCAGCACGTCTTCCTTCGTATGCATCTTCTTTTGAAGCTCCGAAATCTGCAGCCCTTCGCGGATATCTGCCTGACAGGACTTTTCAATCTGTTCCTCTATGATCTGTTCCACAGCACCGGAATATGCACCATCAGAGGCCAGGAAAAAATTCTCACTGGAACGGATTGCTCGATAAGTATCCATCCTGGCATCACAGTACAGACAATCCGAGAAATTACTGCCATGCTGATTAAGCAGCTTTAACAGCTGATATCCCTGATGCTTTTCTGCAGCAGCTTCTTCCCTTTTTACATGATTCTTATTGATATACATGTTTTTGTCTGCGCAATTAAACAGTTCTCTCATTGTACTTCCGGGAAAATCGCCGGCCAGTGCAAAGCCTGCTGCATAGCTCAGGGGAGTATCCGGATACACTTTGGATTCCTCTCTCATATCTCTGCGCACCTTTTCAAGGCACTGTGTCATCTGTTCCCTGTCCAGTCCATGGGTAACTGCAAGAAACTCATCTCCACCTGCTCTTCCCACAAACTGCTCTGCCGGCATGGAAGCCCGCAGGCAGATGGCAAATCTACGGATATAGGCATCACCGGCTTCATGACCTCTGCTGTCATTAATACGCCGGAGATTATTAAGATCAAAACTGCAGACACCGGTATCTGCATCCGGTTCTGTCTCACTCAGCAATTCTTCACATTTATTTTTGTTCGGAAGTCCCGTCGCATCATCCAGATATACCTTTCGCTGCAGTAAACGGTTCATTGCAGCATATTGTATTGCTTTTATGAGCTCATATCCGATCAACAGCATCAGCACAACTATATCTGCTGTGATATATTTCTCAAGCAATGATAAGGAAGTGGCTTTTTTCTGTGAATATTTTTCGGCCAGACCTGTTGCTTCATCACAGATCACAAAAAACTTCTCACTTTCCGGAATAATATCTGTGTTCCTGGCCCCTTTGAACCTCACAAGATGAATTTTCTTATACAGGTCAGAGAATTTATCATCCAGTTCCTGCATTTTATTCTGAAAATCAACATCATTGAGACGTACAAGATTTAATTCATCATTTCCATTTCGCAAACCGTCAATAAAAGTTCTTATCTCACGGATCATCTCATTTTCCTGCTGCGTGGAAAGCTCGAGTTTTATGAGTCTCTGTGTCTCTCCCCTGACTAAACCGGTATAATTTACAATACGGGCCGTTCCCTGAATATCTGAGACAATTCCCATCATTATGATAATAAGGATAGCCAGAATAACTGCCAGAACACCAATACTGACCTGAATAATACTTGATTTCTTTTTCTTATTCTTTACTTCAGACATGGCCCTCCCCCTTTTGTTTTATTTTGGAAAAATACTTTCTGCATTCTAACTATTTTACCGTACTTTTTCCGTTATGCCTACCACAAATTTATTAATACTATATCGATTCCATAAAATAATGCTACCTTTTCGGAACCATATGGTTCTGTATAGTTGCAGTAATGCATATTAATCAAGAAGCTTGCTATAAATTTCCAAACAGGCATCAAAAACACCCGGCAAAATTACTTTTCATAATCTGCCGGGTGTTCTCTTTCGCCCTCTCTGTATAGATTATTAATAATGTCTTCCAGACGGTCGAAGTTATATTTTTCTTTTTCAGTTTTTTATTTGACTGCTCCGGTAATACCTTCTGCAAACTGTTTCTGTAATACAAAGAATACGATCATTGTGGGAATAGAACAGAACAATACACCGCACATCAGCATACCATAATCTGTCACATAGCCTGTGATCAGGTTGGCGATCAGCATTGGCATGGTCATTGCCTTGTTGTCTGTCATGATTACCTTTGGCCACAGATAAGAGTTCCATGCATTCATAAAGGTAATAACAGCAGCTGCTGCATATGTAGATTTCATTGTAGGAATGAACATCTGGAAGAAAATCCTTACTTCATTGAGTCCGTCAATACGTGCAGCTTCAATAATATCAACCGGGAATGATCTGGCATTCTGACGGAACATCATGATCATAAACGGCGTGGAAATAATCGGAAGGATAAAACCTACTGCTGTATTCAAAAGTCCTGCCTTGGAGAACATTTTGAATAACGGAACCATAGTTGCAACCTGCGGAACCATCATAGCCAGAAGCAGGATTGAAAATACTCTGTCTTTCCACTTATCATGGTAAACTTCAAATCCGTAACCTGCGATAGAGCAGATCAGAAGACAGATCACTGTAGTAAGGATTGCATAAAAGAAGGAGTTTCCAAGTGCTCTCCACAGTGGCTGCTGGGATGTAAGATTACGGAAGTTTTCCATAAAATGGCTTCCCGGAATAATTCGTCCACGTGATACATCTGTGGATGTATTAGTTGCAGCTGAAATCATCCAGTATAACGGGAATACTGAAATAAATGACACGATGATCAGAAAAATATAGGTTGGAATCAATCTTCTCTGAATGGCTGATTTGTTTTTCTTAGTCACGTGTATCACCTACTTTCAAATTAATAAATGCAAGTACAGCTACCATAATGAATATGATAAATGACATTGCTGCTGCATATCCAAAGTTTGGTACGTTAATAAAACATGTATTGTAAATATAGTGGGACATTGTGATTGTTGAGTTTGCCGGTCCACCCTTTGTCAGGTTGACAGACTCATCGAACAGCTGCAGTGTACCATTAATTGACATGATAAATGTCATGATAATTGTCGGTTTCAGAAGCGGAACTGTAATCTTCCAGAAAGTCTTCCAACCATTAGCACCATCGATCTTGGCTGCCTCGTATACAGAATATTCGATATTCTGAAGGCCTGCAAGATAGAATACCATGTTGTATCCTGTCCATCTCCAGATCAGCGCGATGATGATAACGATCTTGGCACTGGTGGAGTTTCCAAGGAAGTTGTAGCCGGTAGATAAGATTCCAAGTTTGATCAGGATACTGTTGATCAGACCATCTGTTGCAAACATGGAACGGAAGATCAGGGAATAGGAAACCAGGGATGTTGCACATGGAAGGAATACGCATGTACGGAAAAATCCTCTGAATTTCAGGTCTTTGTTGTTGAGCAGCTGTGCAAGTAAGATTGCGAGCACCAGCATGATCGGTACCTGAACGATCAGGTAGAAGAACGTGTTAAATAATGTCTGTTTAAATGTGGGGTCTTTTAAAATACGTGCGTAGTTCGCAAAACCATTAAAGCTCAGGTTTACACCCATACCTGTCTGCAATGACAGGATGAACGCCCGAATCATCGGATAAAAACTCATCCAGCCAATCAACAGGGTTGCCGGAAGTAAGAACGCCCAACCGGTCAGGTTGTGTTTCTTTGCCAGTATCAATCCTTTTTTCTTCTGATTGCTCATGAAATCCATCCTTCCTTTCTCTTTGAGATTTCTTAGAAAGAGAGGGTCTGCTCCGCTTTTTTCGAAGCAGACCCTCTTCTTATTTATTTTTCACTTCTTGGTTTTTAACTGTTCAGCTGAATCAGCCACCCATGTTAAATTCTACAGTATCCTGTGCGGTTGCGATTTCATCGTCCATATCTGCACCACTCTGGATGATGTTGGACAGTGCAACACCTACAGCATCACGAGCATCATAGTAGAAAGGTCCTGTTACGTTAGAAGGAGTCTTTGTAGAGAAGTCTACGATCTTAGCGTAAACTGCATCGCCGCCGAAGAATTCTACAGGCTGAGCA
>OKUS01000617.1_pt1 | contig 15297 bp, 9 predicted proteins | sample 1606591 | NCBI WGS metagenome assembly OKUS01 (sample SAMEA3882509, study PRJEB24775) | human gut metagenome | biome: human-associated habitat; feature: intestine environment; material: feces | place: Netherlands | collected 2009/2010 | reverse complement strand
GGGAAGGATTACGGTTGTGGGAAGTAATCCTTCCCGCGCCTTTTTCGGTGAGTTATGAAAAGAAAAAGAGACATAGTAACGAAGAAATCCTTGAAGTGAGGGTTCGTTACTATGTCTCTTTTGCGTTAGATATTTCATGAATCAGGTTATGCCAGTGTGTCTGGCATTACCTGATTTATCAGATCGTCTCGTTATTTCTGTATTTGGTCAGGACTTTCTGGATGCGTTCTACCGGGTTCAGGAGTTTGCTGATGGAATCGTCGTGATTCAGGGTGTCGATGATCAGGGCGATGTATTTGCTCATATCGCAGTTGATATAGTAAGGTTTACTCAGCAGTTCCGGGGTCTGGTAGATCAGGTTGGTGGTCAGGTGAAAATTACTGCGGAAGAAGGGGGAACTGTTCAAGTTCTTCTAGTTGGCGGTGCTGGTGAAGGAATGATGTCATTGCCGGATATTGCTATACCTGGAATTAAAGTGCATACCTCCGATAATGTCACTTATATTTTGCCGGAAAGTGCTGTTGATGTAACTGTTGGTTCTGTAAAATATACAGGAAGTTTACAAGGAACGATTAAGGATGAAAAGGCTGATCTGATCTTTACACTAAAGCCGGGAGCCATGCCTATGGCTATTACTGCGACTTTTGTAGGCACTAAATAGCATGAAAAGATATCTCTCTATTATAACCATACTGGGAATGATGCTTTTGCCATTCTCGGCATGTGATGGTATTTTGGAAGGAATATATGATAGTCCTGCTGCTTCGGATAGTAATGAATTGGGTTTTATAAGAACAGACCCTTCTACCCATTCGGGTACTATTTATATTGATGCTACTGATTATAGACGTTGGACTTTTATCGATTTCCATACACAAAAAGTAGATTCTGTAAATGTGACGGATTCTGAACAGAAAGAACCGGAGGAATGGGATATTGCTGTTCATCGTTATGATGTTAAAACCAATGCTGGAGCAGTATTGGAAACCGGTTTCACAGGTTTTTCTGCTTTACGGAATGCGGATGCGATGCCCGAAGGAGCCTATGTTGAGGATGTTTGGACTACCGCTAAGATAGCCATTGATATGTCAGGTATGATGGATGGTAATATTGTTTATATGGAATCCTATTATAATGAAGAACTATCCAAATGGTTGAATGTTGATAAAAGTAATATGCCACCTACCTATACTCTTTCAAACAAGGTTTATATGGTAAAGCTGAAAGATGGAACTTATGCGGCTGTTCGTCTCACAAATTATATGAATGCTAGTGGTGTAAAAGGCTTCATGACTATTGATTATATTTATCCGTTTGAATTGTAAACCGACATACGATATGCATAGACTACTCAGAAACGTGTGCTTGATACTGTGTTGGCTGATGGCGGTATCAGTATCAGCACAACGAATTATTTCGGGAACTGTATTTGATGAAAATAAAGAACCTCTGACGGGAGCAACAGTTTCCGTAAAAGAAAAAGTAACTTTGGGAACCACTACGGATACACAGGGAAAATACATGTTGAAATTACCCGATAATAGAGAATATACTCTACAGGTTTCATACATGGGGTATATCTCGCAGACTCATAAAGTGTCTGTCAGTAAAACAGGTAAAGTTGATTTTATACTGAAAGAAGATGCTGTAAATATGGAAACTGTAGTTGTAACGGGAACCCGTACTCCGAAACTCCTGAAAGATGTTCCCATTGTAACTCGTGTCATTACTGCCGATGAAATAAAAAAAGTAGATGCTACCCATATTGGAGATTTACTTCAGGCAGAACTGCCGGGAATTGAATTCTCTTATTCCATGGACCAGCAAGTTTCTCTCAATATGCAAGGATTTGGTGGAAATGCTGTACTTTTTCTGGTTGATGGTGAGCGTCTGGCAGGTGAGACTTTGGATAATATAGACTACAACCGATTGAATATGAGCAATGTGGAGCGTATTGAAATTGTAAAAGGTGCGGCTTCTTCACTCTATGGTTCGAATGCGGTAGGAGGAGTGGTAAACATCATAAGTAAAGTGCCTGCGGAGCCTTGGACTGTGAATCTCAATGGACGTTACGGGGCTTATAATGAGCAGCGTTATGGAGGAACAATAGGTTTCAATGTTGGAAAATTCAATAGTGTGACTAATGTACAGCATACCCAAGTAGATGAAAAAGATTTGGCAGATGGAAAAACAAATGAGGAAACGGAGGATTGGGCATTTAAAAAGGTGTATGGTGATAAAACTTGGAATTTCAAAGAACGTTTGGTCTATACTGCTAATGACCATCTGAAACTGACGGCACGTGCCGGATATTTTTTTCGTGAACGTGAGAAGTCACAGACTAGTAAAGACCGTTATCGAGACTTCAGTGGTGGGGTGAAAGGAAATTATGTATTGGATAAAGATAAGGATCTGGAAATAGCTTATTCTTTCGACCAGTATGATAAGAGCGACTACTTGCCGCAAGACGCTAATGATGTACGTGATTATAGTAATGTACAACATTCGGTTCATACTTTTTATAATCATACTTTTGTCGGTAAGCATATTCTCACCGTGGGTGGTGATTATATGCGTGATTATTTAATGTCCTATCAGTTTGCCAATAATGGAAGTAAACATCAGTATACAGTGGACGGCTTTGCACAGTTTGACTGGAACCCGACGAAATATTTCAATGTCATCACAGGATTACGTTTTGATTATTATTCAGATTCCGATATTAATCATTTCTCTCCCAAATTAGGACTGATGTATAAAATAGGAAACTGTTCATTGAGAGGTTCCTATGCCGGTGGTTTCCGAGCTCCTACTTTGAAAGAAATGTATATGAATTTTGATATGGCAAGTATTTTTATGATTTATGGTAATCCTGACTTGAAGCCTGAAACCAGCCATAATTTTTCTCTTTCGGCAGAATATATGAAAGGTCGTTATAATTTGACGGTGACAGGTTTCTATAATGTAGTTGATAATCGTATCACTACGGCGTGGAGTGAGGCGTTGAAAGGGCAGGTATATACCAATATATCAAATATCAGGATATCCGGTGCCGAGGCAAATGCTTCCGTCAAATATCCTTGTGGACTGTCGGCACGTTTATCTTACGCCTATACACACGAGAATATAAAGAAAGGGCAACCTGTCATTTCAAGTACTCGCCCGCATACGGCTACTGTCCGTCTTGAGTATGACAAGCATTGGAAGAACTATGCGTTTAATGTTGCTTTGAACGGACGCTTTCTGTCCAAGGTGAATACGGAGGAATATACTTCGAACACTTCTTATGAAGAAACTGAGAAGGTGACTTATCCGGCGTATACAATGTGGAAGCTTACGTTGTCTCAGAAAGTATGGAAAGGTGTTGATATGACTTTGGCGGTAGACAACCTGTTTAATTATGTCCCTTTCCGTTATTATAATAATTCGCCTGCTACTAAAGGAACAACTTTTTCAGCCGGTTTGTCATTGGATATAGAACAATTGTTCAAATGAAATTTGGCTGCTAATACTAAATAAACTATGTGATTTAAATAAAGATATGAAGAAGAAACAATTATTGATTGGCGGAGGGATAGCAGTCATCTTGCTGCTTTTGTTTGGTGTATGGAATCTTTGGTTCAGTGCAACTAAAGTGGCTTTCATCAACTATCAGGTAATCAGTTTAGGGCAGATATCTAAAGCTAATGACAATTCATTTATTAAAATCAGTGAACTGAGCACAGATGATCTGAACCGATTGGCCGGTTATGATATGGTATTTATCAATGCCATGGGATTAAGGATTACTGAAGAGCAACGTGCGCAAATACAAAAGGCAGCCGATGGTGGTCTGCCGGTATTGACTACTGCCGCTACCAATCCTGCAAACAAGATTATTTCATTGGATTCCATCCAAGCGGATACATTGAAACATTATCTGTCTAATGGAGGACGTCGTAACTATCGCAGTATGCTGAATTATGTGCGTGTGCATATTGATAAAAAACTATTCTCTGTGTCTGAACCGGAAGCCGTAATGAAACGTGCCGATGATGTGCTTTATCACATGGATCCAAAGAAACCCGAAGACGAAGAGTTGGGTTTCAATACGGTAGCCGGATACAATACTTTTCTGCAACATAACGGCTTGTGGAAAGAGAATGCTCCGCGTATTATTGTGACCGGTCCGATGGGTGAACCTTCCGGGCTTATTGCTAAATTGGAGGAAACTGGCAATATGGTTTATCCTATACGTTCCATGCGTTCTTTTATTCAGAACCATGGAATTGATTCTGTCCGTCCGTCTGCTATTATCAATATGGCGCATGGACGTATGGGTGAACCTATTGTAGATTATCTGGCGAAACAGAATATACCGCTTTTCTCTCCATTGAATGTAAATCGCTTGGTAGAGGAGTGGGAGAGGGACAAGATGGGGATGAATGGCGGCTTTATGTCACAAAGTATTGTTACTCCCGAGATAGATGGAGCTATCCGTCCGTTCGCTCTTTTTGGACATTATAAGGATGAGGAGGGTTTGCAACACGCTTATGCTATTCCAGAACGCTTGGAAACTTTTGTAGAAACAGTTAATAACTATATTGCTCTGCAGCGTAAACCCAATAGTGAGAAACGCGTTGCTATTTATTATTATAAAGGTCCTGGTCAGAATGCACTGACTGCGGGTGGTATGGAAGTGGTTCCTTCACTTTATAACTTGTTGCAGCGTATGAAACGCGAGGGCTACAAGGTGGACGGTTTGCCTACCTCTTCGAAAGAATTGGAACAGATGATACAATCTCAAGGAGCCGTATTTGGTTCGTATGCCGAAGGAGCTTTTGATCGGTTTATGGAAACCGGCAAGCCCGAACTCATAACAAAAGAACAATATGAGAGTTGGATAAAGAAATCCATTCGTCCTGAAATGTATGCCGAAGTAATAGCTGCCAATGGTGAATTTCCCGGAGCATATATGACTACTTCCGACGGCCGTTTAGGAGTAGCTCGTTTGCAATTTGGAAATGTGGTGCTCTTGCCACAGAATGCGGCCGGTAGTGGGGATAATGCATTTAAAGTAGTACATGGAACCAATGCAGCTCCTCCACATACTTATATTGCTTCTTATCTGTGGACACAATTCGGATTTAAAGCTGATGCGTTGATTCATTTCGGTACTCATGGCAGTTTAGAGTTCACTCCGCGCAAACAAGTTGCTTTGTGCAGCAATGACTGGTCCGACCGTCTGGTAGGTGCATTACCTCATTTTTATATTTATTCCATCGGCAATGTAGGTGAAGGGATGATTGCTAAGCGTCGTTCGTATGCAGGATTGCAATCTTATCTTACTCCACCTTTTATGGAAAGTAGTGTCCGCACCATTTATCGTGAACTGACTGAGGCTGTCAAAACATACAATAATTTACTTCCGGCCGATGGGCAGGCTGTACTGTCTACCGGAAATAAAGACGCTTTGAACCGTGCTTCATTGGCGGTAAAGAAACTCACGGTGAAACTGGGCATCCATCGTGAATTGGAATTGGATAGTCTTCTTACTGTTCCTTATGCCGAGGAAGATATTCAGCGTATAGAAAATTTTGCAGAGGAACTGGCAAATGAGAAGATTACAGGTCAGTTGTATACAATGGGGATTCCTTATGAACCCATTCGTATTACTTCCAGTGTGTATGCTATGGCTACCGAGCCGATAGCCTATAGTCTGTTGGCATTAGATAAACTACGTAATCGTGCGGACGGACAGGTAGAGAAACATCGCACTCTTTTTACTCAGCGTTATTTAGAACCTGCACGTGATTTGGTCACTCGTCTGTTGGCTGATCCATCGTTGGCTTCTGATGAATTGATTTGCCGTATTACTGGCATTACTTCCGATGAACTTGCTAAAGCACATGAAATCAATAAATCCCGTAATACTCCTCAAGGCATGATGACCATGATGATGGCATTAGCTGAAGAGGCTCCGGCTGAGGCTAAAACACATGCTGATATGAGCAGTGGAATAATGCAGGCTGACCAAAGCGGATGTTCGAAAAGGAATAGCATATCCGGGTCTATGAAAGAGAAAATGAAGGAAATAGCGAAAGGTATGAATCCTGAGAAAGCTATGGAACTTGCAAAAAAAATGGGTGCAAGCCCTGAAGCTTTAAAGAAAATGGAAACAGGAATGTACAAGAGCCGTGCTGTAGGTATGAATACACTGGCCAAAGATACGGTTACAATGAAAACAACTTCTCGAGGAAAACGTGAAAAAGCGGATAGTGATAAATTCGGAGGCATGGAAGCGATGATGAAAGCTATGATGTCCAAGAAAAAAGAATATTCTAAAGAGGAGATGAATTTTGCTTTGGCTGTCGTGGAAGTAGAACGTACCTTGAAGAATGTGGGCAATTATAAGAGTGCTCTTTTGGAAAGTCCGGAAAGAGAATTGACCTCTATGGTGAATGCGTTGAACGGAGGATATACGCAGCCTTCACCGGGTGGTGATCCCATCGCCAATCCTAATACATTACCTACAGGACGAAATCTTTTCGCTATCAATGCTGAAGAAACTCCGTCGGAATCTGCATGGGAAAAAGGAAAACAATTGGCTGACAACACTATCGAAATGTATCGCCGTCGTCATAATGACTCTGTTCCTCGTAAAGTAAGTTATACATTATGGAGTGGAGAATTTATAGAAACCGGCGGTGCTACTATTGCACAGGTGCTTTATATGCTGGGTGTAGAGCCTGTTCGTGATACGTTTGGGCGTGTGACGGATCTTCGTCTGATTCCTTCTGCTGAATTAGGCCGTCCTCGTATTGATGTGGTAGTGCAGACTAGCGGGCAGCTGCGAGATATTGCCGCTTCACGTCTGTTTCTTATTAATCGTGCCGTAGAGATGGCTGCCAATGCTAGAGAAGATCAATTTGAAAATCAAGTAGCAGCAGGTGTTGTGGAAGCTGAACGTGTATTAATAGAAAAAGGTCTGACTCCAAAAGAGGCCCGTGAAATGTCTACTTTCCGTGTGTTCGGAGGAGTGAATGGTAATTATGGTACGGGTATACAAAGTATGGTGCAATCTGGTGACCGTTGGGAAAGTGAAAAGGAAATCGCCGATGTTTATTTGAATAATATGGGTGCTTTTTATGGTAGTGAAAAGAATTGGGAAACTGTTCGCCAATTTGCTTTGGAAGCTGCTTTGACACGTACGGATGCGGTTATTCAGCCACGTCAAAGCAATACATGGGGTGCATTAAGTCTGGATCATGTGTATGAGTTTATGGGAGGTATGAATCTTGCTGTCCGTAATGTGACCGGTAAAGATCCTGATGCGTATCTGAGCGACTATCGTAACCGTAACAATGCCCGTATGCAAGAGGTGAAAGAAGCTATTGGTATAGAGAGCCGTACCACAATATTCAATCCTGCTTATATTAAGGAAAAAATGAAAGGGGAGTCCGGCGCAGCTAATACTTTTGCTGAGATTGTGCAAAATACGTATGGTTGGAATGTCATGAAACCTCAGGCTGTTGATAAGGAAATGTGGAATGAGATATATGATGTGTATGTAAAGGATAAATTTAACTTGGGAGTGCAGGATTATTTTGAAAAGCAGAACCCTGCCGCTTTGGAAGAAATGACTGCGGTAATGATGGAAACTATCCGTAAAGGAATGTGGCAGGCTAGCGGGCAACAGATAGCGGATATTGCCAAACTACATACCGATTTGGTGAATAAATATAAACCGTCTTGTTCTGGTTTTGTTTGTGATAATGCTAAATTACGTCAGTTCATAGCTTCTAAAACGGATGCACAGACTGCATCCCGGTATAAGGAAAACATCAGTCAGATACGTGAAGTTGCTGCTTCAAAAGAGCAAAAGGGTATGGTGATGAAAAAAGAAGAGATGAATACAGTCGGTACGGAACAACAGACGAATACGGTAAGCAATACTGTTGTTTGTGTTGTAGTGGTGGCTGCAGTTCTTGTTTTAATTGTATTGGTGCGTTGTCGCCGTAAAAAAATGCAAGAATAACAGGCTATGGAAACAGTTGTAGTTGTTCTTATGATATTGGTCTGTTTCAATTTTATGATGAAACAGACATTTCGTAAACGAGGATCGGTTGCAGCAATAGCTGTTGTAGCCACCCTCTTTGTGGGACTGATGTGGCCATATGCTATTCAGCAGTCTAAGACACAGATTGCTGATTGGTTGGCAAATGTCCAATTGATGCTTGACACTTCGGTTGTGCTTACAGTGGAAGTTGCCTTACAGATGGCTTTTTGTATGTTGGCTGTTCATGTGCTTACTACAGGGCCTGTTAAGAAACGTACTCTTTTGGCTTACCGTGCTTTACGTTGGTTTCCGGGGATTTTGATATTTCCTGTCTTGTTTAGCGGATTAGTATATCTTATCTTCTCTTTTCCGGGTGTTTCCTTTTCTCTTGTCGCATGGAGTATGGCGGCAGGTGTATTGATATTGATTTCTGCAGGCACATTGTTTCTTCGTTATCTTTTGCCGGAAAAGGAATTACGGTTGGAGCTATTGTTCCTCACTAATGCATTGACCGCCATATTGGGAATTATTGCTACTGTAAATGGTCGTACCGCCGTAACAGGTGTAAGCGAGGTGGATTGGGGGGCATTGACCGGCTTGATAATTATGCTGGCAGGTGGAGGACTCATTGGATTGGTTATATATAAATATAGACGAATAAAAACAAACATTTAAAACTTACTGACATTATGAATCTTATATCAGACATTCTGTTTTGGATTTCGAACGGACTTTTAGTCCCTGTTGTTGTATTGCTTATTATTCTTTTCATCCGTTCGCTATTATTGATAGGCAGTTTTTTCGGGCAGTATCTGGCTATTCGGCGTACGGATGCGTTGTTGCGTCAACAGCTTGATACATTGACTATAGATACTTTGTCCGAATTGGAAGGCAAACTTCCTGTGAAGTCTAACTCGTTGGTCATTGCGTATATCCGTCGGGTGTTGGAGTCAAAAGACCGTCCGGCACATGTGCAGCGCCTGTTGGCTGATTTTGAAATTACTGCTGATAAGGATTTGGCTATTTCAAAAACATTGACCAAGATGGGACCGATGCTTGGATTGATGGGTACATTGATTCCAATGGGACCTGCTTTGGTGGGACTTTCTACTGGTGATATCGCTTCTATGGCGTATAATATGCAGGTCGCTTTTGCTACGACTGTAGTTGGTCTGTTTTCTAGTGCTATCGGTTTCATAACCCAACAGGTGAAGCAACGCTGGTATTTACAGGATATGACTAATCTGGAATTCCTTTCTGAATTGCTCACTGAAAAACGTACAGCTTGAGATGAAACGTAATTTATTAAGAAAAGAGGAGGATAGTGACCCGATGAGCGTGGTCAGCAATCTGTTTGATGTGGCGATGGTGTTTGCTGTAGCGTTAATGGTGGCCTTGGTTACCCGTTATAATATGACTGAAATGTTTAGTCAGGAAGATTTTACGATGGTGAAGAATCCGGGTAAGGAAAACATGGAAATCATAACCAAGGAAGGGCAGAAGATTAACCGTTATACCCCTTCTGAGGATCAGGATGTCAAAAGCGGCAAGAAAGGAAAAAAGGTGGGTATTGCTTATGAATTGGATAATGGAGAAATCATTTATGTACCCGAAGAATAAACTTGTATAAAGGAAAGGGAGGATAAAGTTAAAACTAGAACTTGCCATTTTATATAGCCAAACAGAATTTATTTGAGAAATATAGGGCAAATAAAGTAACTTGACTTCGTGAGCCAAGTAAGTTAAGTGAAAGTGTCAAGTAAGTTAAGTTACTTGCCCAATGCACTTAAGTTACTTTTGAAGCTATCGGGGATTCATCCATCCTATTTCCCACAAGTTAATTCTGTTCGGCTTTTAGTTTGAAGTACCTTTATTACATACATATGTGTGGTCCGATATATATATATGTATGTAATAAAGGTATTTTCCCTTTTTCTAGTATCGGTTGATAACTTTTTTTGCTTTGTTTACGGCAGTGGTAGGAGAAATCTTATCCATGCTTGATTCATCAAACATTTTCAAGGTTTTGTCTATATTCTTAATAGCTCCTTTATTGCCTTTTTCTTCAAATTCTTCTTTCAGAATGCGTACTTTCTCAAAAAATTGTATTCCTTCTGTCAGGCGTTCCAGCCGGATGGATGAACGGGCGCCCGGATAAATCATATACGTGTCTCCGGCAGCCCAAGCTGTGAAACGGCTGTCTTGTAGGGGATTTTTCACCCAGCTGTTTAAAGCCCAACGAAGATATCCGTCCAGATTTTCTTTCGCACTATGCCATGCCAGCCATTCAGCTTCGGCAGGTTCGCTGAAAGTGAAAGTGTTGGGGCGGGGCTCTGTGCAGCAGGTATAATAAGTAGTTACTTTGCCTGCCTTCCGGCGCGCTTCAATCTCTTCGGGAGCAAATTTCTCGGCAATGGTGATACAATAATCATTCAGATCATCCAATAGTTCTTTGTGATAAGTTCCTGCCAAAGAAACTTTAAAGTCTTTATCAGCCTTACGGATCACTTTCAGTGTTTCCTGCATGTCCTTCATCGGGCGTTCGTCCATCGCAATGTGAGTGATATCGAACCAGCCTTTTGCTTTCAGATGCTTTGAGAAATCTTGCAGCATATTCATCCAAAATTCTTCATAAGCAACTTCACCCGGTTTGGCGTCCAGAAATTTGAAAGAGTTGCTGGCCTGATCAAAATATTGGAAAGAAAGGCGCCAGGGAACCATAGAATAGCAACTGATTTGTTTTTTGACACCAAGATCCATCATAAATTCCACCCACTTGTCGAATACGGTATAGTCAAAATACCAGGTTCCATCCGCTTTTTTCAACCAAGTGACCATGCTTTCAAAAGCATCATAGGTCTGTCCGTTCCAAGGCTTGTGCATAATGGAGGCTGTGATTACCTTACCACCTGCATCGGCATACAGTTTCATCAATGGGCGCATCAAATCGAAATGTTTTTTGCTGAACGGTTCCACATTGTAGTAACGGGATACTGCATAAGGGTTCTGCCATAAATCCAGATGGAAAGCCCATTCGGAAGGAGGAGGCAGAGTACGGTTCTTCACTTGGAGGTTCAGTTTTAATTCAGACAAGGTGATACCGTCGGCTTTCACTGTGACGGTTCCTGTGTATTTCCCGGCTTTAGTGCCCTGAGGGATGTTTACGCTGATCCATCCCCCTTGGGTGGAGTTGGCGGGAAGGGTTAGAGTAGGAGTGATATGGTCTATTACATCTGCTACTAAAGTTGAGTCAAAATCAGCACTGTTTCGATAGCCGCATGCGCCCAAACCATCTTTGTTCAGTTCATCGGTTATAACGTAACGGACAAAGCCTGTTCGGATATTCTCTTTACTGATGGTTGCACTGCCTGAGGTTAAATCGCTGACCATGAAAGTCAAGTCATTTAGCGCTTTGGGAGTCCATACTACCAGTTGGGCTGAAATTTTCTCACCTTTCCATGCAGTAAGATTCATACTTTTCTGCGCACTATGGATGGGAGCCGGTTCCTCTTTCTTATAGCGGATGTCTGTGCTTCCCCAGCTGATTTGTGGAGCTGTAACTTTCGCCCATAAAGCGGGGTTGGTGGCAATAGGATTGGCTGCTTCCTGATAATATTCGGAAGTTTGGGCGTTCATACATACTGTTGACAACAGGAGAGCGCCTAGAAATAGGAGTTTTTTCATAGGTTATATAATAGTTAGTTGAAGTTACAAAGGTAACTCAGGGAGAGTTAATTTCCAAATAGGAACGGTGGAGTTTGCATAATTGCATAGGAATATTTATTTTTGACGAGTTATAATAATAAGGAAGATAGAGATGAAAAGAATGGTAAATGTGCTTTTTGCTGGTGTACTGGCTATGACTGTACTGTCCTGTGGCGAAGAGAAAAAAGGATATACTCTGAATGGAGAAATATCGGATGTTAAAGATGGAATGGTGTATCTGAAAAAATATCAGGATAAATCGTTCATAGCTGTGGATTCGGCTGTGATTACTGACGGTACTTTCAAATTTGAAGGTGTTTGTACTGAGCCATTGGCTTATGGGCTGACTACGTTCAGGGATAGCAAACGTCCGTTGGTATTCTTTTTAGATAACGAAAAGATGCAGTTGAAGATGAATGAATCAGAAAAGATACTGACTGTGACAGGTTCTGCCATTAATGATCTGTATGCACAAAATGCTCCTTTGACTCGTCAGGATGGATATAGCATAGATAGTCTGGTTGCTGTTCACCCGGCATCTGCTGTTACCCCTTATTTCATAGTGAAGGATTTCGCTTATAAGTTGAATCTGGAAGAAATGAAGGCATTGCGTGCCAAACTGGATGCTTCATTGGATGAAACCATGTATGTCAGTCAAATAGATGGCTTTATCAAGCGGATGAAAGATATTCAGGTCGGTGCTGTGGCTCCGGATTTTACATTGCCCGATGTAGACGGTAATCCTGTCACATTATCCGGTTTGAGAGGAAAATATGTACTGATTGATTTTTGGGCTTCCTGGTGTCCTGATTGTCGCAAGGAAAATCCGAATATTGTTGCTGCCTGGAATAAATACAAGGATAAGAATTTTACTATTTTAGGAGTTTCTTTGGATCGTAAGAAAGAACCTTGGTTGGCCGCTATTGAGAAAGATCAATTGGCATGGACTCATGTTTCAGACTTGAAGGACTGGAAATCGGATGCAGCCGTGCAGTATGCTATTCGTTGGATTCCTATGAATTTCTTGTTGGACCCCAATGGGGTGATCTTGGCTGTAGGATTGGAAGGGGAGGCTTTGCAACAAAAGCTGGATGAGGTTTTGAAATAACAAGTTTGCTGTAAGATTATGAAAATAAATGTACCAAAAGCCAGGGGTTACTGTTGGTTCTCCATTGGCTTTTGATACATTTTGTTGTCTTTGTTCACATCATTGTTCTTTCTCTTTAGTCATTATCACGTCCGAAGGAACAGAAAATCCTATCAGTTCTGTATATTCATCCGGTTCTTCAAGGGCTAATCCTAATTTTTCATCCAGATGCCAACGAATTTTATCGGAAGAAAGCAGAAGTATTTTTCCGCCTAATATCCCTTTTCCGCCGAAGTGCTTCTTCCGTTGGTCGTAAAATAAAACTCCGACTCGATTAGGATCAATGTAGTCCAAACTGGTAGCATTGTTTGAAGCCCAGATAGAAAAATCTTGAGTTCCCTTTTTTTTGTCCAAGTGCCAAATAGTATCTCTGATACTAAAATAGTTTTCTACAATTATTCCCTTCACTGATAGAAAATATCCTCCCATAAGACCATTTATAATCATGTGTTGATCCTCTGCATATCCTTTTTTAAGAACTATTTTAAAAATCGTATCATTTGACTGATACATCCAAGTCCCGATATAAGCATCCAAGTTTTTTGTTGGAGCAATTTCCTTTTGGGCAAAACTAACTGTGCTGATAAAAAACAAACACAAAACAAATTCTATTCTTTTCATGACTTTTCTTTTTATTGGTTACATTCCATATTTACAGATTTCCCATTAGAAGCTAGTTCCTGAGCATTCCAAGTCGGATTGCTTTCATCAATATTCGAACTAAACATCACTGACAGACCGGAGTTATTGCGATCTAAAAATTTAAGCAACTGACCTATACATTCATCAACTCCCCCTCCGCTTGCACCAACTATATAAGCGTTCCAACTTTCGGAAAGTTCACCATTTCGAACTTTGGTAGCGAAAGTATTAAAATCTGTTGGAGAAGTTATCATAATACTCATACATCCGAACTCTGAAACTACTCCATAAGTAAAATTCTCTGATTTCACATATCCTTGTTGGTATCGTATAGCTAAAGCCTTTAAATCTGCCCATGAAGTAATCATAGAGCCTGTAGGGTGGGAATGGTACCATTCCATGATTTCTTTTCCTGCTATTTGATCATTTGTGAATTTGGCACTTCCTGATTCTTGTACGTTCGGGAAAATAGTTTGCCCGTCTGAAGTCTGTATAAAGCCTTGCTCCACAGTATTGCCTGCGGAAAATGTTTTTCTATACACATCTTTTATACGCGATTTAAATGCTGCGTCCTGCGACAATGTTTTAGCACGTTTACAAGGAGTAGGAGGTGTTTCAGGAGGATTTGAAGGTGGATTATATCCACCACCTCCGCCATCCATTTCGTCATCATCCAATGAAACGCAAACTTCATGATACTCAGGATGTAAATACTTGTCGCAAATTACATCGATGCCGGGCAGCCCCAGTTCATGATCCCAAACGATATCATTATGACAATTCCGCTTTTCCATCCAGTCTATTTCCGTATTACATACGGATTGTCCTCTTCCTCTTTGCAAACTCATACGGTATCCTTCCTCTGTTCCCGGAGAAATGGAGGCTGTTATTTTCCCTGATTCATATTTCCAACCATTTACCAATCCATAATTGAAATTGTAGAATAAAACTTTTCCATCAAAATCAGCTTCACGATGTAAATAAGAATTGTTTTCAAAAGAGGTGGTATGCATCAAATAATCATAAGTACCTATGAATACCATGATGAAGTTGTAAATCTCACCTGTTTCTAGATTCTTCAATATTACCATGCGTACTACATTATATATTTTATCCAAATCATCTTGTAGTTCATATTTTTCTTTTGTCTCGTTATCCATAAAAAATGTACTACCGCTTGTCATTAGAGTTGTTTCGACTACCTCTAAATCTCCTTTTCTACTTTCTTTAGCCTTGTTCCAATTAGGCTTTGCTGGAATTCGCCCGTCAGCACTTAAGGACCTAACTGTAGTAGCTGAGGGATTGGTGGCATTATACCATTGTTCTGCTTTAGCAATGGTCAATTCTTTATTGCTGTCAAAAATAACTTCATCAGTTACATTGGAGGACCATTCATCTTGCCAACATGAATAAACTATCATACTGACAAAAACCAAAATGCCAACAATAGAAATTTTTCTTTTAAGTGTTTTTCGTTTCATAGTATCTATTTTTGATTTGTGGTTAGTATGGGTTGAGAATATTGGTAATATTCTCAATAATCTTAAAAACATACACTTAAATATTTTATAATCAATATGTTATAAGAAAGGTAATTTTAATGGAGAAACAAATAAGGAACAAAAATAGGAATTAAAGTGATTTCTCATTTTTCTATTTGCACTCTGTTTCTTTCTTTTCGTTTGTTTTTAGTGTGATGCGATAAATCTCCTTACCCCATACATTAGAGAGGCGCGGATCGTCCAATTGGATTGTTTCCAGTTCG
>OKUS01000590.1_pt1 | contig 15950 bp, 10 predicted proteins | sample 1606591 | NCBI WGS metagenome assembly OKUS01 (sample SAMEA3882509, study PRJEB24775) | human gut metagenome | biome: human-associated habitat; feature: intestine environment; material: feces | place: Netherlands | collected 2009/2010 | reverse complement strand
ACGGCCTACGGCGAAAAGAATATGCGGATGTGGCGGAACTGGCAGACGCGCTAGACTTAGGATCTAGTGGGAGACCGTGCAGGTTCGATTCCTGTCATCCGCACTACAAAAGCCGTAACCTTTGAGTAATCAGAGGTCACGGCTTTTTTGTTACGGTAATGAGCCAAAATCCGGATTTATCCGAGATCTTGACGGATAAAATGTTTTATCCGAGTTTTCGTTTTTTGTGCATTATATAAAGCAATCCTATGATGCTGCACATTGTGGCAAGAGGAAGCAAAAGAGGTGTGCTGTCTCCTGTTTTTACACTGGTATCCGCATGTGAAGTGTTTGTATTTCCCTGATTTCCGCTATTGGGATTTTGTGGGTTTTGCGGCTCGAGTGGTTCTTGTGGGTCTTTATTTCCGCCCTCATCAGGATCATCTTTGTATGCGAATTCAAATGTATTTAATTGATTCAGTATATCGGATACTTCCGCAGGCGTTGCGTTTGGATCGGTTAAGATCGCATTTGCAAGCTCTCGAAGTCTGGTGAAATCATTCCAGGAAGCATCTGTTGCGTTGCCTTGAGTCATATCTTTTATTTTGTTATATTTTTCCTGAAGCAAAGTTTTATCTGCGCGTAGATCCTTCATACGCTGTATTAAAACGGCGGTTTTTTCATCGACTTCTTTTTGGGTATATGTGCCGTTTAATAAAGCTTCTGCCTCTAAAATGCTTTGTGTTAATGCTTCAAAACTTTCTTCCGTATATCCTTCCCGGGAAATGGATTTTGCGGCTTTTAACGCGTCGTTTAATGCGGACGTATCAACTTTTATCTCCTGAAGACTATTTCTTGCATTCCGAACTTCATTTGCCTTATCATTCATTTCGGAAGTACACGTTTCTTCATCCTTTTTGTTTAGGAGTTCTCTGGCGCTGTTGACTGCCTTTTGTAATTTGTTCCAGCTTTCTTCTGTGTATTTGTCTTTATTCAGCCCGTCGCAGATCGTCAGTTCTTCTTCCAATTGGCTTCGGTCTACGATTTCTTTCTTTTCTGTACGGATCTTCAGTGTTCCGACTTCGACCCATCCTCTTTTTTCCGGTGATCCGTTTGGACTTTTTCCGACACGTTCAAATTGAATTGTGTAGCTGCCCTCCGGAAAGTCTTTCTGTATCAGTTCGGCGCCCTCTATGCGTTTTTCGGCATATGTATCAATTTCTTCTCGGCAGATCTGTTTCTCGTTTTGATCTAGGATCGTCACCCGGATAACGCCGTGATCATCTCCTTTGACCGTGGAAACTTGTATCGAATTTCCGTTGAATTTATAAGTCAGAGGCCCCGCATCATCTGCTTCTGTTGCTTTGAAATCTCCTGCCTGGATCCACTTTCCGGAACCTTGCAGATCTCCTGCCGGGATGGATGTTTCGGAAAAACCGCCTTGTTCGAGACTGTTTAATGCTGCCTGTAGTTTTTCTGTCATTTGATCGACGGCTGGTTGTTTTACGTTTTCGTCATCGGCTGTTTTCTTAGCGTCTGAGAGAACTTTTTTCAGTTGGTATAAAGAATCGTTTGTATAGTTTCCGTTTAGTTCCTGTTCTGCTTTTGTGATCAGCGAGTTTAATTTTGACTTATCTGTCGTTCCGAATCCGAGACGGTGATATCTGTCAGATAAAAATTCGGTACGGGAATCAATAATATCCTGCGATGCTTTCAGTTGTTCTTTCCCGTCTGAAATACTTTCTTCAAACGCGGTTTTTAATGTTTGCGGCGCGTTTACATAATGGTCGGCAGTTCTGTCGGCTTCTTCTGCCGAACGTATCATTTTTTCTAATTCTGACGTATCTCCGGCGCCGTCTGCCTGTACGCCTGTGTAAAGAGGCGCTATTTCATATAGAGACGGTTCGCCTAAGAATCCCGGTTTTAATATTACCTTTACGGATTCTGTCGTTGTTTCGGGAAATTCGGCGAAGTAATAAGCGTGATATCCGCCGCTTCCGCCGTCGATATCGCCGACTTTGTCGTCGATATTTCCCATTTTTGTTCCTTCATACACAGTTCGATATGTTCCGTCAGAAAGCGCCTGAATTTCAAAAGCGCCGATTCCGTTATTTTTGGATACGAACAGATCGAAATTCATTTGATCGAGCGTTTCTTTTTCGGAGAAATTCAATGTGATTTCCAACGGTTTAGAAGCGTCTACGTTTTTGGATGCCCACCGTGTCGAAGTGTTTTGATCGATCATACCGGCTTTTACATAGTTATTGCCCCAGTCCTCTGTATGAGATACGGTTACGTCTTGGATCTTTATGCTTTTTGCTATGTATTTCTTTGTGTATACAGGGCTGACTCTCTGTTCGTTATAAAACAGCGCCGCTCTGACAACGGTATTTTCTTTATTGTCTAATTGCAGAGGGTGTTCATACCGGTCAGATGTATGTCTCGGAATACTTCCGTCTGTTGTATAACGGATCTCAAAGTCTTTGGCGTCTGAACTCTTACTCAAAGTAAGTGTCCGGTCGTTTCCTGTGATGACACCGGAATCTTTGCTGAATGAAATGATCCGGTTTGCCATCGGTTTTTCTAATTGTGCGCTAAGATCTGTAAATTGGTTCTCGGCGTTTTGATAATCCTCTAAATCTCCGGTGTTTTCCAACAGAGTCTTGCGCAGTTTGCGAAGCTGATTGTAAAGCGTGTCGATCTGTGAATAGGTTAAGTTATCTTTGTCGGTCAGATAATATATGTTTTCTGCCTTATTCAGATAGGAGCGATATAACTGATCCATTAGTTTGACTTTTGTCAGAACTGTACCTAATTCTTTTGAAGAAAGATCGATTGCTGTCTGCAGTTCGTTTTTGGCATTGATGAGATCAGGGTGAAGCTGATTTAAAAATGTAGACGCCTGCTCTTTTAGTTCGTTTATATTTGTTTCGGATATATCGATCGTATATGTCTTGCCGGCGTCTGCCTCAAAGGAAATACGATCTTTATCGGTATCTTTTGTCACCTGAACTTCTTTGCCGTCTTCGTAGATCTTTGCAGAAGTAATATTTTTATATGATCCTGTGAAAACAGTGCTGTCTTTATTGCCGTCATAACGTACGGTAAAGGCTTCCGCAATGCCGTTCGCCCATTTTTCGCCGATCGTGAAGTTACCTCTGGCCTTTAGACCTCTGACCTCTCCTTTTTCCCATGCGTCTGGAATTGCGGGGAGGAATTGTGTGTAGCCTGACTGCGATTGAACAAGCATTTCTGCTACGCCGGAAGTAAGACCGAAATTGCCGTCGATCTGCCATACCGGAGTTCCGTTCATCATTGTGTCTCCTCCGCCGGATCCGTGAGAATCGAAGAGATTATGCTGGAGACCGGAAGAATTTCCTCCGATCAGATTGTTCAAAAGCTTATATGCCTTTTCTCCGTTTTCGGCTCTCGCCCAGAGATTGATCTTGTTTGCTTTCGACCAGCCTGTAGAATATTCTCCTCGTTCGGTCAATGATTGAATAGCGGCGTTCATGTAAGTCGGATTCTCTTTGTTGATCAATGTTCCGGGAAAGAGTCCGACCAGATGGGAGGCGTGTCTTTGCTCTCCGTTATGTCCGATATTCCATCCGCTGTTAGGTACTGCGATCTCTGCCAGATCTCCTGCTTTTGCATAAGATTTGTTATGTCCGGTTTCCTGACCTACACGGGTTTCTTCGTACCATTCTTTAATTCCGTTTGTAGCGTTGATTTCAATCGGATCAAGTTTTTGCATCTTTTCTTCCCAAGATTGCAGAACAGCTTCATCTTCTCCGACGATTTTGCCTGCCTGGATACATTCGTTATATAATTCCCATATAAGAGATTGGTCGTAAGTTGTTCCGATTGCGGTCGGTCCTTGTTCCTCTGAAAAACTAGGCGCTGCTACAAGTCTGTTTTCACCGTGATAAGGCGAAGTTTCGTCGTTGATTTTCTGGTATTCTGACGTCCAGAGATAAGAGTCCCAAAATTGTGCCGCCTCTTTCATGATCGGATAAATAGTATTTTTTAAATATGCTTCATCCTGCGTAAACTCGTAATGCCACCAAAGGTTTTGGACAGCCCATGCCGCTCCTGTCGGATTCCAGCCGTATTCCTGCGCGTTAGTAGGAGCGGTCATGCCGAAAGGATTGTTTTCCGTATGTACGGTAAATCCGGTGTGGTTATCGACAGCCCCTTTAATACCGTGAACTCTTTCTGCCGTCAGGCGTCCCGGTTCTCTTAATTTATCCATGTAATCTACAAAAGTTGTTCCGCATTCGGCAAGGTTCGTTGAATATACCGGCCAATAGTTCATCTGTACATTGACGTTAAAATGATAATCTCCCGTCCACGCGGAAGGACCTACTGTCCATAAGCCGACAAGGTTGCTTGGGAGCGTACCTCTGGAACCGGCTATTGTCAGATAACGTCCGTATTGGAATGCAAGAGTTTCCAGGTAGTGCGAGTAGCTGCCGTTTCGATATTCGTCTATCAACTGATCTGTCGGAACGGATGTCTGAAACTCTCCTAAGTCTAAACTTACTCTGTCGAAAAGACTTTGGTGGTCTTCTATATGCGTCTGCTTTAATTCATCGTAAGATTTTTTCGAGCTGTCATTGATCCGGGTGTCGATAACATTCGACAGATTTTTCTCTTTGTCCCGGTAAGTAGGATAATCGTTTTTGTAATCTGTCTCGGCAGCCATTATGATTGTGACCTGATCTGCATTTTTAATCCGGTAAACCTGATTTTTTTCATCTGCCGTTATCTCGCCGCCGGTTAGAAGGAGTTTCATAGTTGTACGGAATTTTAAATCATTATCTTTTACTTTTCCTTCGATAGTGCAAGTTTGATTCCGGACATCGAATGTAAGCTTTCCTTCTAAGTTATCGTTGTTTAGTTCCATTTTTGCGCTGAAATTAAGTTTTCCTTTTTCAGAAGCGGAGAGGTTTGTTACCATTACCTGATCCGGACTGCTTACAAAATGCTCTCTTTTGTAAGAAACATTTTTATAAGAAAATTCTGTTGATGCAATTCCGGTTTGTAAATTCAGTTCTCTCCGATAATTCTGCACATTATCGTCAGTGATTCCCATTGCGGAAAAATCAAGCCAAATATCGCCGAAATCTTGATAACTGCCTTTGTTTAGATTGTCTTCGCCCGGAAATCTGATTTTTGCCCCCATACCGTAACCGCCGAGACTTTGGTCATCGTTAAATACATTAGAAGATTTGTCATCAAGCAGTTTTCGATAATTTTCAATCTCTGTGGCAGTATATGCCGTTGCTTTATTTCCGAACTGGTAGTTGGGACGGCTCGATGAAGGACCGCCTGTCCAAAGTGTTTTTTCGTTGAAATGGATTCTTTCTTTTGAGATTCCGCCGAAAATCAAATTTCCCAGATTCCCGTTTCCGAGAGGCAGAGATTGCTGCATCCATTCGCCGCCGCTGGATTCGGCAGTATTAATTTTGGCAGGAGAACCGTACCATAGTTTTAATGTCTGATTTACCGCTTTTTCTACGGATATCGGGAAGTTTTGTTCCGGCTCTTCGGCAAGAACAGTTTGCGCGGAACCGATGGGAAGTATGAGAACCGCACACATCCCCGCAAGCAATTTTTTCATTCTTGTTTTCATCATTGTCTCCTCTAATTTCTGTAGATTCATAAATAAGTATAAAATTCTATTATGAATATATCGTTTGGAGAGGAGATTGTCAATTTAAAACAGGATATTAAAAGCTGTTTTTTAACACATTCCGGATTGAAATGGACAATTAACAAAAAATTCTGAAAATTCAAAAACTGAGTTTGTGGTCATTGTTTTTTTGAGCATTGATAAATCGAGTTATAACTGTGGAAACCGGTGTCGGTCTGCAGAATTTATTTTTGCTCTTTGTTGACAAACATCATGAAAAATGCAATAAACAAAAGCGCTGAACATACGAGGATCGATTTCTCATGAAAGCGTTTGATGACGAAGTTTCCGAGGACTGCTCCGATTATAAAGCAGAGGATAATGCCGTAGAAAAGAAGGGCGTTGTAGAATGCTTTACGGTCATGGGTTCGCAGAAAGCGGTGCAGATTCTCGGTTCCGTTTCTTAAGTTTCCGATACACATAGTTGTAGCCGCTCCTCTGTTGCGGATCTTGCGAAAGCTTTCGACCTGAATGCCGCAGGCAAAAGAGGTGAGTGAGTTTGCGAGGGGATTTAAAGAGTGAGGGAAAAAGGCTACACATATTAAAATAACAGCTTCCAACAGAACGGAAAGCTGACGCCAGTGGAGTCGTATGTTGAGGCAGCGCACAGTATCGGCAAGTAAGATGCCGAGAGTAAACGCGAGAACAGGGAGGAGATAGCTGAGCATGGCAAAATAGTTCCCTTCCGCGAGATTTACACCGAATAGGAGCAGATTTCCGGTTTGGGCGTTTGCAAATACGTTTCCCCGTTCAAGATAAGAGTAGGCGTCCATAAATCCGCCGGATAAGGCGAGGATGATTCCTAAGCGGAGTGTTTCAGACATTTGCAAAGAGTGTTTCATAGGGAAATCTCCTTTCGGTAATTAAAATGGTTTTGCTGAGGATGTCGTATTATATAGAAGGAGCATCCCGTCAAAGAGGCGAGAATGCTCCGTTTTGATATTTTTTTAATAGGCAGAACGCCGCGGCGGAAGCGCAGAGCTCACCTACAGGGAATGAGATCCATACGCCCGTAGGTCCGAAAAAGCGGGTGAGGATGAAACTTAACGGGATTGTTATCACAAATTGGCGGAGCAAAGAGATGATCAGAGAATTCCGCCCGTTTCCTATCGCCTCAAATACGCCGGAATAGATCAGACCGACAGAAGAAACAAGAAATCCGAGGCTGATGATGCGAAGAGCAGTGACTCCGGCGCTCATTAAAGCGGCGTCTGCATCGAACAGAGCGAGAATCTGTTTCGGAAGGGCAAGAGCGAGGATCGTTCCTGTCAACATCAATCCTGCCGCAGTGAGCAGGCTGTATCGTATTGTTGATTTGACGCGGGAACTTTCACCGGCGCCGTAATTGTACCCGATGATCGGACGCATTCCCTGTACGATTCCGTTTGCAGGCATATAGATGAAAGTCTGAAGTTTGAAATAAACGCCTAAAACTGCGACATAAACGTCTGAAAATGCAGTAAGTATACTGTTTAGTACACTGATCAATATAGACGGCAGGAGCATCATAACAGTAGAGGGGATTCCGACACTGTAAATTTGTCTGATGATCGCTTTATCAAAGACAAGATGCTTGAAGCTGATGTGTACCGCGTAAGAGTTTCTTCTATATACGATGATGTATAAGAGTAAGGCGCTGATCTGTCCGATCACGGTGGCGATGGCAGCGCCTGCAACGCCAAGCGCCGGGAAACCGAGCAATCCGAAGATCAGGATCGGATCGAGTATAATATTGACGACACAGCCGGCGATGAGAAGGTACATTGTAATCTTCATTTCACCGATTCCCTGGAAGATCTTTTCAAATGCAATTTGAAAAAGAGAGCCGAAAGAAAGGCAAAGTACGATTTCCGTATATATGGATGCGTCGTTTAATATTTTCGGGTTGTCTGTAAAAAGTTTTAAAAACGGTTCGGAGATCGTCAGACCTGCAATGATAAAAAAGATGCAGTGGATCAATGTAAGGGCGATTCCCAGAGTCGCCGCCCGGTCAGCTTTTTCCCGATTTCCCGCTCCTAAATGAATGGAGATAGCGGAGCTGATCCCGACGCCGATTCCGACCGCTGCGGATAAGATCGCGTTTTGAAGCGGATAGGCAAGCGAAACGGCAGTCAGAGCATCTGTGCCAAGTCTGGAAACGTAGATACTGTCAACGATGTTATAAAGCGATTGAATAAGCATGGACAGCATCATAGGTACAGACATAGAAAGCAGAAGAGAAAAAACAGGTTTCGTCTGCATGAATGAATTTTTCTTTTCCATAATAATAAAAGTCTCCCTGATGTAATACTTTTGCCGATAAAAATATCGGATCAAAAGTTTGTCATTTAAAATATGCCGAGATGTTCGAGCAGGATCTTAACGCCGAGAAGAATCAGGATGATACCTCCGGCAAGCTCTGCTTTCGCTTTGTATCTTGTCCCGAATATGTTTCCGATTTTTACACCTGCGGCAGCGATGATAAACGTTATTACGCCGATAAATGAAACGGCAGGAATAATATGTACATTTAAAAAGGCGAAGGTGATGCCTACGGCCAGAGCGTCAATACTTGTCGCAACAGCCAGAGGGAACATCGTTTTGCAATCTAAAAGGTCGTTTGAAGATTCTTCGTCGCCGGAGAAAGCTTCGCGGATCATATTGATTCCGATGATGGAAAGCAGCATAAACGCAATCCAGTGATCTATAGCGGTAATGCCGTCTTTAAACCGGATGCCGAGAAAGTAGCCTGCTGCAGGCATAAGAGCCTGAAATCCGCCGAACCAAAGACCGACGGCGGTAATCTTTTTCCAGGTGACTTTCGGCATAGCAAGTCCTTTACAGACGGCAACGGCAAAAGCATCCATGGAAAGTCCGACTGCCAGGATGAAAAGTTCTGTAAGTCCCATATAAAAAACTCCTTAGGAATTATAAATCTTAAAAATAATAGCACTAAAAATACTGTTTTTCAAGAGAAAGGAACGGGGGTTTTGGGACGAGAAATAAAACAAATTCACAGGATTGACATATTTGTATGGTAATCTGAAAATAAAAGAGAAATTATCGGAATATTTTTGCCGGTACATTTTTATATGAGAGGTGGATATTGTGGAAAATATAAAAGTGCTTGTTGTAGATGACGAGAGCAGGATGAGAAAACTTGTGAAAGACTTTCTTACCCGGGAAGGATATGCTGTGCTTGAGGCGGGAGACGGCATGGAAGCGATGGACATTTTCTATGAAGATAAGGAGATTGCCCTTGTGATCCTTGATGTGATGATGCCGAAGATGGATGGCTGGCAGGTTTGCCGGGAGATCAGAGAGACGTCCAAAGTACCGATCATCATGCTGACGGCAAGATCGGAAGAACGTGACGAACTTCAAGGGTTTGAACTTGGAGTGGACGAGTATATATCAAAGCCGTTCAGCCCGAAGATTCTTGTGGCGCGGGTAAACGCTATCTTAAGACGAACTCTCGGAAATACGGCCGGAGATGTGATCGAAGCGGGAGATATCAAGATTGATAAGGCGGCGCATATTGTTAAGATCAATGACAAGATGATCGATTTAAGTTATAAGGAGTTTGAACTGTTGTCATATTTTGTGGAAAATCAGGGGATTGCGCTGTCCAGGGAAAAAATATTGAATAATGTGTGGAATTATGATTATTTCGGTGATGCGAGAACAATCGATACTCATGTGAAAAAACTCCGCAGTAAATTAGGCGACAGGGGCGAGTATATCAAAACGATATGGGGTATGGGATATAAATTTGAAGTCAATTAACCGGAGGAAATACAAGGATGATAAAGTATTCGATCAGGCGTCAGATGACGGCGATTTTTATCGGATTGTTCAGTCTTATTTTAGGTCTTGTCCTTATTATAAATAACGCTTTTTTAGGACATTATTATCTGTCTCACAAAGCGGATGATCTGATCCGAACATACAATGACGTCAATGCGAAGCTGGAGTCCGGAAGTCTGTCAGATTCTGATTCGGTGAGGGATATTCTGACACAGCTTGAGCGGGCGAACGTTGACCTTGTCGTGGTGGACGGAGGTGGAAATGCGATCCTTACGACACTTGGAGAAAGCGATCCGCGTTTGAAAGAAATGTTCAGCGGCTTATTCGGAATGGAAGGAGTCGATCATGAAAACATACTGAAGCGGAATGAGGACTACACGATTTACAGAGATAAGAGCAGTCAAGTACAAAGAGATGTAGAGTATTTGAAAATGTGGGGAAGATTTATGGACGGCTCATGGTTTATCATGCAGTGTCCTTATGCGAGTATTACGGAAAGTGCATCTCTTGCAAACCGCTTTTTGATCTATCTCGGATGTATCGGAATGGTTATCGGAGGTCTGTTAGTATGGATGTTTTCCCGAAGTATTACAAGACCGATCATGGAACTTGCCGGATTATCCCAGGAGATGGCAAACTTAAATTTCGATACCAAGTATACGCGCGGCGGCATGGATGAGATCGGTGTGCTCGGGAATAATTTCAATAAAATGTCGGAGAAGCTGGAAAGAACGGTGTCAGAACTAAAGCAGGCGAATAATCAGCTGCAGAAAGATATCGAACAGAAAGAAAAGATCGAGGATATGAGAAATGAATTTCTCGGAAACGTGTCTCATGAACTAAAGACGCCGATCGCCCTTATCCAGGGGTATGCGGAAGGGCTGAAAGAAGGAATCAGCGAAGATCCCGAAAGCCGCGAATTTTACTGTGATGTGATCATAGACGAAGCGGCGAAAATGAATGTGATGGTGAAAAATCTTTTGACGCTGAATCAGTTGGAATTCGGCTCTGATGAAGTACAGTTTGAGCGGTTTGATATCGTGCGCCTTGTAAAGGGGGTAATTGCAAGCTGTGAGATCCTTGTTCAGCAGGCAGGGGCAAAGATCAGTTTTATTTCCGATGAAAGTATCTGTGTGTGGGCGGATGAGTTTAAAACAGAGCAGGTTGTACGAAATTATCTTACGAATGCGATCCACCATGTCGGCAATGAGAAGCGCATAGAAGTCCGTATAGAAAATGGGGACGGAAAAGTGCGGATCACTGTGTTTAATAGCGGAACTCCGATTCCGGAAGAAGATATTCCGAAGTTGTGGGATAAGTTCTATAAAGTGGACAAAGCGCATACAAGAGAATATGGCGGCAACGGAATCGGTCTGTCGATCGTGAAAGCGATCATGGAATCGTTCCACCAGAAATACGGAGTAGAGAACTTTGATAATGGAGTAGCGTTTTGGTTTGAATTGGATGCAAAAGCGTGAAAAACTTATAAGTTCAATGCTTTACGTTAGCGCGTAAATGTGCTAAAATGCAACTAATAATTCAAGGATAGTTGCGTAAGAGGGCATACGGCATGCCGGCTGTCAGCGGTCGGTATATCGTATGCCCTTTTTGCAATAGTAAAAAATGTAAAAAAGAGTGTAAAAGTAAGAAGGAGGGCGGGATAAGTATGTATGATAAAATATACGAGATCATTCAATCGGCAGACGATTTCGTATGGGGCTGGGGGATGATCGCACTTTTGCTGGGAACGCATCTGTTTTTGACAGTTCGCACAGGATTTATCCAGAGAAAGACAATTACAAAAGGGATTCGGCTTTCGGTTGCAAAAGAAGAGGGGGCAGACGGAGAAGTCAGTCAGTTCGGAGCGCTTGCAACAGCGCTTGCCTCCACGATCGGAACGGGAAATATCATCGGTGTCGGAACAGCGATCGCTCTGGGCGGTCCGGGAGCTGTATTCTGGTGCTGGATCACGGGCATTTTCGGAATTGCAACGAAGTATGCCGAATCGCTTATTGCGGTAAAGTACAGAGTAAAAACAGAAGACGGGCGAATGCAGGGCGGTGCGATGTATGCGCTGGAGCGCGGACTGAATATGAGGTGGCTCGGTTTGGCGTTCGCTTTTTTGGCAGGTTTTGCTTCTTTTGGAATCGGATGCGCGACTCAGGTAAACGCGATCGCGGAAGTGTGCAGTAAGAACCTTGGGATCGATCCGTTTGTTGTCGGCGTTGTTGTGGCAGGGATGACGGCGGTTGTGATTTTCGGAGGAATAAAAAGTATTGCGAAAGTATGTGAAAAGCTTGTTCCGTTTATGGCGGCTTTCTATGTGATAGGCTGCGTCGTTATATTGTTTATCAATTATGATTACATCATTCCGGCGGTCACGACGATCTGCCGGCTTGCGTTTACAAAAGGAGCGGCCGCAGGCGGACTTGTAGGCGGAGGTATCCGGTATGCCATTCAGTATGGAGTCGCAAGAGGACTTTTCTCAAATGAATCGGGACTTGGTTCGGCTCCGATCGCGGCTGCGGCGGCAAAGACAAAAAATCCGGTCCGTCAGGCTCTTGTTTCTTCCACGGGAACGTTTTGGGATACGGTTGTCGTCTGTTTGATGACCGGACTTGTGCTTGTGACAACGATTATGAAAAATCCGGCGATCAATATTGACGAGGCGGTAAACGGAGGCGAACTGACAACGATGGCGTTTGGTCAGATTCCCTTTTTCGGTCCTCTTATTCTTGTTGTCGGTATTATCTCATTTGCGTATTCGACGATTTTGGGATGGGCGTATTACGGTGAGCGGTGCGTAGAATATTTTGCGGGAAAAGCGGGACTTCTTCCATATCGGCTTCTCTATGTAGCGGTGCTTCTTGTCGCTCCGGTGCTTACGCTTGATCTTGTGTGGAAGGTGGCGGATATACTGAACGCGTTGATGGCGATACCGAACCTGACCGCAGTGCTGCTCCTTTCTCCGGTTATCGTAAAAGAGACGAAAAAATATATTAAAAATCTGGATGCGGTAGATCATACGCCGATTCCGGTCGTAAAAACAGGAAGAGGAAAAAGAAGATAGAAACACGAAACGAAAAGCGGAAAACTGCCGTACGGAATAAAGAAACGAAAAAGAGAAATATAGAATGAAAAACAAAAGCAGGGAGAGGAAAATATGATCGCAATTATAGACTATGACGCAGGAAATATTAAAAGTGTGGAAAAAGCGCTCTTAAGTCTCGGACAGGAAGTGACAGTTACGGCGAAACAAGATGAAATACTGGGCGCGGATAAGATTGTTTTACCGGGGGTAGGCGCGTTTGGAGACGCTATGGAGAATCTGAGAAAGCGACAACTTGACGCTGTGATCCGGGAAGCAGTGGAAAAGGAAATTCCGTTTCTGGGGATATGCCTTGGACTTCAGGTGTTGTTTGAACAAAGCGAAGAAGCGCCGGGGGTGGAAGGACTTGGGATTTTAAAAGGAAAGATATGCAGGATCCCGAATGCAGAAGGATTAAAAATTCCGCATATGGGGTGGAATTCTCTGCATTTAGAGAATAACGGAAGGCTGTTCAAAGGGATAGAAGATGATCCGTATGTTTATTTTGTGCATTCTTATTATTTGAAAGCAGAGGATGAGCAAATAGTGAAAGCTTCCGCTGAATATGGTGTACATATCCATGCGTCGGTAGAACAAAAAAATGTTTTTGCGTGTCAGTTTCATCCGGAAAAGAGCAGTACGGCGGGACTTCGGATATTGAAAAATTTCGTGGAATTATAAGAGGTGAATGTGATGTTTACAAAGAGAATTATTCCCTGTCTGGATGTAAAAGACGGACGGGTCGTAAAAGGAGTCAACTTTGTAGGTTTGAAAGATGCCGGAGACCCGGTGGAGATCGCGAAGGCATATGACGCCGCAGGAGCGGATGAACTTATATTTCTTGATATTACAGCGTCTTCCGATCAGCGGAAAACGGTAGTCGATATGGTCAGAGAAGTGGCAAAATGTGTTTTCATTCCATTTACTGTCGGCGGAGGAATCCGCACGGTCGATGATTTTCGGGCGCTTCTTCGCGAAGGGGCAGATAAGATTTCCATTAACTCTTCGGCGATCAATACGCCGGAGCTGATCCGCGATGCGGCGGATAAATTCGGCAGTCAGTGCGTTGTAGTGGCGATCGACGCGAAAAAACGTCAGGACGGTTCGGGTTGGAATATTTATAAAAACGGCGGTCGGGTGGATATGGGCATGGATGCCGTGGAATGGGCGAGAACCGCAGAGAAGATGGGGGCGGGAGAAATATTGCTTACCAGTATGGACGGAGACGGCACCAAGGAGGGTTATGACCTGGCACTTACCAGAGCTGTGGCAGAGAGCGTGAGTATTCCGGTAATTGCCTCCGGTGGTGCTGGACAGCTGTCTCATTTCTATGATGCCCTGACCGAAGGAAAAGCGGAGGCAGTTCTTGCAGCATCTTTGTTCCACTATAAGGAACTTGAGATTCGACAGGTGAAGGAATATCTGCGTGAAAGAGGAATCAGTGTCCGTCTCTAGGGACGACAGGGAGGATTTGACGATGGCAATGATTACAAACGACTGGCTGACAGCGTTGGGAGGAGAATTTCATAAGCCATATTACAGACAGCTTTTTGAATTTGTCGGCCAGCTTGTCGGCAAAATTGCTTAACGAAACAACCTGCGCGGCCATCACGCCGGAGACGGCGGCCGTTGAAACACTCTGTTTTTGTCCGGCAAGGATAGAAAGCAAATTGTCTTTGGTCTGAGCTGCCGAGGTTGAACCTTTTACCCAGTTGTTGGTGGCCATAATTCCGTAGATGCTCAGGTCAATGTTGTCACGCAGGCGGCGGTTATAGCTCTCCTGAGTCAGCGGTTCTGTCGTGTTATATAATTCAGAGGTCGTTTTTAATTTGGCAATTTCAATAATGTTCGGCGCAACGTCAATTTTCTGGCCGTTTTCGTTAACGACTTCCAAATTGCCGAGATATTTGCGGCTGGCGGCAAAATCTTTGTTTTCGGCATTCAGAGGATCAACCTTGCTTAAAGTTTCAATCTGCTTTAAGTTATCTCTGACCAAGGCTTCTTCATCGCTGTCAACTTTGGCAGCGCCGCCTCTGATGTTCTGATTGCCGTTATTCCCGTCTGCTTCGAGAATAGCCTCCAGTCGGCTGCCTGCCACATGCATCAGCTTATTGAACTGGGTTTTGTATTCGGCATTGTCTTTCAAAGCCGAATAGATTTCAACCAGTTCCTTATCGCTCAAATCTTGCAAACCGTTTTGTACTTTGGCAGCAGCAGTTTTAGCGTCCATAACATTAACTCCTCTAAATTTTGCTTGATTGGCAGTAATTTACCATAATTTTATCAATTGTTCAACAGGTTTTTGTCAAATTAGGCAATTTTTTTATTATTTCACAAATCTGTAACAAAACAGCCGCCCGAAGACGGCTGTTTCAGCTTATTTTTCAGCAACATGGTATTGACGCGGATTAACAAAGACCTGCTGCTGTGCGGGTTTTACCTGCTGTTCAGAAGCAGGCGCTTCTTGAGAGACAGGCGGCGTCGATGACTGACCTTTTCTGGCAACCACGTCCCGAGCATTTTGCAGCTCGGCGTTAACTCTCTCATTAGCAGCCGACGACTGATTCTCACTCTCCTGCGTGCCGAAATTCTGAGCTTCGTAATATTTTGCCATGCGGTCAAAGTCTTTTTCCATTTGTCTCAGGCTGGCTTCCTCTGAACATCCTCTGCTGCGCAGTTCGGCATCACGGGCATTCATAAAAGCGGCCTGTCTGTCACTGATTTCTCCGTTGGCGACAGCTTCTTTCATAACCTCGCTGACCGGCCGGTCTCCGGTACGCATTTCATGAATGACTTTGGAAGCTCCTTCATAAAATTTAGCGTCTTTTACATCCGCGCTGTAAGTTTCCGGATGCTCTGTGCCGGTTTCGGCAGCGTTTTGCAGACTTTCGGCCAAACGGACTTCTTCGGCATTTTCTTTCATGGCGTCAAGGGTTTTGTCCACTTCTTTCAGGCCGCGGCGGACATCTCTCCGGCTCAGTTCTTCGTCATCAACCTTACCGTCCTGATTGCCGTCTCTGCCGTCAAGCTCGTGTTTTATCAGGTTGCCGACTTCATTTCCCTGCTGTTCGGACATTTCACCGGCAGCAACCCGGCTGCTCATATAAGTATCGATTTGTTCTTCGACACTTACATTCTCATCTTTGCGGGCCGCATTGATCTGAGATTTGAGAGACTTCTCATCTTCCGGCTTGCTTAAAGAATCTTTTTCTTCCTGATAATAAGCTTCATCACGCACGGCTTCAGGTGCTGCCGGAGCCGGTTTTTCCTCCTCCGGTTTCGGATTTCCGCCCTCCGGCGGTACTACCGTCTGTTCCGGTGCCGTCGGCGTTGTCTTCTGTTCATCTCCCGAAGGAACGGTACGGCTGCTTCCCGGAATTTCACCGTTATGATAGCCGCGAT
>OKUS01000543.1_pt1 | contig 17370 bp, 14 predicted proteins | sample 1606591 | NCBI WGS metagenome assembly OKUS01 (sample SAMEA3882509, study PRJEB24775) | human gut metagenome | biome: human-associated habitat; feature: intestine environment; material: feces | place: Netherlands | collected 2009/2010 | reverse complement strand
CCTATGAGTATTCGTGCGGCATTGGTACCGGTGGTGAACATCGGAAGCAACTTAAGTATTCCCCTGATTTTCTTAGGAGTACTGCTCAGCTGGAACCAGACATTGATCCAGCTGGGAATCTGGGCATTTGCCCTGACCGTGATCTTCCAGCTGGTGACACTTCCTGTGGAATTCAATGCCTCCCGCAGAGCAATCGTGAAGGTGGAGGAATACGGACTGTTAGGCAGTGAAGAAGTAAGCGGTGGTAAAAAGGTGCTGACAGCGGCAGCCCTTACCTATGTAGCGGGAGCAGCATCCTCCGCATTACAGCTGCTTCGTCTGATCCTGTTGTATGGCGGTAACCGCAGAAGGAGAGACTAAGCATGGGGAAGCCTGCAACCACCGATACAAGAGAGATTATTGTGGAGATCCTGCTGGACCTGGAAAAGGGGCAGGATTTTTCCCATAAATTAATAAAAGCAGTGCTGGATAAATACGATTACCTGGATCCCAGAGATAAGGCATTTATCAAGAGAGTTACAGAGGGTACCATAGAGAGACAGCTGGAGCTGGATTATTATCTGAACCGGTTTTCTTCCGTTCCGGTCCGCAAGATGAAGTCTCTGATCCGTTGTCTGCTCCGCATGAGTACCTATCAGATCCTGTATATGGATGCGGTGCCGGACAGTGCGGTATGCAATGAAGCCTGCAAGCTTGCGGCAAAGCGCGGCTTTCGTACTCTGAAGGGGTTTGTCAATGCCGTCCTGCGAAATATATCCCGCAGCAAGGACAAAATGCCCCTGCCGGATCCTGCGGATCCTGTAAAATATTTCAGCGTAAAATATTCCATGCCGGAATGGATCGTGAATCTGTGGCTTCCGGTATACGGCACGGAGGGAACGGAAACACTTCTCATGGGACTGCTTAAGATTCATCCGGTATCTCTGCGTTTTTGCCTGGAATTGTCGGAAACGGACCGTGAGGATCTTAAGAAAAAGATAGAGGCTACAGGGGTCCACTTAAGCGCACATAAGGAACTTCCCTATGTATATCTGGCGGAAAATCTGGAAAACGTCAGCGAGCTGCCCGGATTTGCCGAAGGAAAATTCACTGTACAGGATGCTTCTTCTGCCCTGGCGGTAAAAGCAGCAAAAATAAAGCCGGGAGACTTTGTTATGGATCTGTGTGCGGCACCGGGAGGCAAGACGATCCTGGCGGCAGAATATACGAAAGAGACGGGACATGTGTTATCCCGCGATGTGTCAGAATATAAGACGGCTTTGATCCTTGAGAATCTGGAGCGCATGCACCGAACCAATGTGAAAGTGGAAGTGCATGATGCCACGGTTTATGACGCAGAGAGGGAAGCATCTGCGGATGTTGTGTTGATGGATGTCCCTTGTTCGGGCTTAGGTGTCATGGGCAAAAAGAGAGACATTAAATATCATGTGACACCGGAAGGCCTTAAATCTATCCATGAACTGCAGAGGCAGATCGTGGAAGCCGGATGGCGGTATGTGAAGCCGGGTGGCGTGTTGTTGTACAGCACCTGCACTATCAACAGAGAAGAGAATCAGAACATGGCAGCATGGATCACGGAAAAGTTCCCGTTCGTTTTAGAGGAGGAGAGACAACTTCTGCCGGGAACGGATGAGACCGACGGATTCTACTTTGCAAGGCTGCGCAGAAGAACGTGAGATATAAGACATGGATAGTAAAAAAGATATCAAATCCCTGAATCTGGAGGAACTGAAGACCGAACTGGAGAGTATGGGAGAGAAAGCTTTCCGGGCAAAACAGATGTATGAGTGGATGCATGTGAAGTTAGCGAGAAGCTTTGACGAGATGACCAATCTCTCCGCAAAATTCAGGGAACAATGCAAGGAAAAGTATGAATATACCTGTGTAAAGCCTGTCAGAATACAGGAGTCGAAGATCGACGGAACGAAAAAGTTTTTATTTGAACTGTCTGACGGCAATGTGGTGGAAAGCGTGTGGATGCAGTACAAACACGGCAACAGTGTGTGCATTTCTTCACAGGTGGGATGCCGTATGGGCTGTAAATTCTGTGCGTCCACGCTGGACGGACTGGAACGGAATCTGACTCCTTCCGAGATGCTGGATCAGATTTACGCCATTACAAGACTGACGGGGGAGCGGGTCTCCAATGTGGTAGTCATGGGCACTGGGGAACCGATGGATAATTATGATAATATTCTAAAGTTTCTGCATCTGCTGACGGATGAGAATGGATTAAACATCAGCCAGAGAAATGTCACGGTGTCCACCTGCGGAATCGTGCCGAGAATGCGACAGCTGGCAGAAGAAAAGCTGCAGATCACGCTGGCGCTCTCGCTTCATGCATCCAACCAGGAAAAGCGCCTGCAGCTGATGCCTGTGGCGAACAAATATGACATTCATGAAGTAATTGATGCCTGCAGGTATTATTTTGAACAGACCGGGCGCCGGATCACTTTTGAATACAGTCTGGTAGGCGGTGTGAACGATACGGAAGAGGATGCCAAAGAGCTGATCGCTCTGGCAAAGCCTTTATGCTGTCATATTAACCTGATTCCGGTAAACCCGATTAAAGAGCGGGACTTCGTGCAGTCGGATACCGGGCATATTCAGGCGTTTAAAAATAAACTTGAAAGTAAAAAGATACATGTTACAATTAGAAGGGAGATGGGCCGGGATATTGACGGAGCCTGCGGACAGTTAAGGCGTCGTCATACACAGGAGATGCAGAACCCGGACGGACTCTCACAGGAGGAAAATTGACGTGCTCAAGACGTTTTCCATAACCGATATCGGAAGGAAAAGAAAAGTAAATCAGGACTATATCTATACCTCTGAGGAACCGGTGGGAAATCTGCCCAACGTGTTTATTGTAGCGGACGGTATGGGCGGACATAATGCGGGAGATTATGCATCCAAAGTGACAGTAGAGACCATGCTGGCTGAGATGCAGAGTTCTTTTGAAAAAAATCCCACGCTGATTTTCCGCAGAGCGATCGAGGAAGCCAATGAGGTGATCCGCAGGAGAGCCGACGAAGACAAGAAGCTGGAAGGAATGGGAACGACGGTTGTGGTGGCATCCTGCATGGGCAGATTTTTACAGGTGGCCAATGTGGGTGATAGCAGACTTTATGTGGTGAATCGTGAGATACGGCAGATTACGAGGGATCATTCTCTTGTAGAGGAAATGATACGCATGGGCGGATTAGACCGTGCGGATGCAAGAAATCATCCTGACAAGAATATTATTACCAGAGCGGTAGGTGCGGAGGATCATGTAGAGCCGGACTTTTTTACCGTAGAACTCAGGGAAGGCGATACTGTCCTTATGTGTTCGGACGGACTGACTAATATGCTGGAAGATGAAGAGATCCGCATGATCATCAGTGGTGCAAGAGATCTTGTGGAGAAAGCAGAGCGTCTGGTAGAGGCAGCCAATGCAAACGGCGGCAGAGACAATATCAGTGTTATCCTTATTGAGCCGTGCGCATAAGACAGATAATACTCTTAGTTACTTAGGTTATATAAGAATGGAGAGCAATAATGATCAAAATAGGAATGATGATCGGCGATCGCTATGAGATTCTGGAGAAAATCGGAACCGGCGGTATGTCAGATGTCTATAAAGCAAAATGTCATAAGTTGAACCGATATGTGGCGATCAAGGTATTGAAGCAGGAATTCAGCGAGAATGCTAATTTTGTATCCAAATTCCGTATTGAGGCCCAGGCGGCAGCAGGACTGATGCATCCCAATATCGTAAATGTCTATGATGTAGGGGAAGAAAACGGAATCTACTATATTGTAATGGAACTGGTGGAGGGCATTACCCTCAAAAAGTACATTGAGAAAAAGGCCCGTCTGTCTTACAAGGAAGCAGTAAGCATTGCCATCCAGGTGAGTATGGGCATTGAGGCAGCACATAATAATCATATTATTCACCGGGATATCAAACCGCAGAATATCATTATTTCCAAAGACGGCAAAGTAAAAGTCACGGATTTCGGTATTGCCAAGGCAGCGACCAGCAATACGATCACTTCCAATGTAATGGGAAGTGTACACTATACGTCTCCGGAACAGGCCAGAGGCGGTTACAGTGATGAGAAGAGTGATATCTATTCACTGGGCATCACCATGTTCGAAATGCTTACGGGAAGAGTCCCCTTCAATGGGGAGACGACGGTAGCGATCGCCATCAAGCATATTCAGGAAGAAATGCCTTCTCCCAAGGAATTCGTGCCGGAGATCCCTTCCAGCGTTGCAAGTATTGTATTAAAGTGTTGTCAGAAATCACCGGACCGCAGATATCAGAACATGGCAGAACTGATTGCAGACCTGAAGCAGTCCCTGATCAATCCGGAGGAGGACTTTGTCGTGAACAAGGATCCGGATATGGAAGGCGGCACCCGAATGATCTCGGATGAAGATATGGCACAGATCAAGAGAAAAGTTCCGTATCAGAGTGGCCGGGAGTATGAAGAACAGGATCATGATGAGACGATGCGCCTACGTTCCGATACAGAAGCCATGTATGAGAATGATGAAGAGGCAGAGGGAGAGGATGATTATGATTACGATCCCAAGATGGAACGCGTGACAACGGTTCTGGCAATCGTTGCGGGAGTGGTGATCTGTATTATACTGATCGTACTGGCGGTGAAGATCTTCGGCGGGAAAAAGAACGAAGGCAATAATCCTTCCGGCCCGATCATCACTACGGAGGAAACCAAAGAAGAGGCAGAGAAAGTCGCCATGCCGGATGTGAAGGGCATGAATGTGGATGATGCGAGAAATACACTGACCGGACTGGGAATTCTGACGGAAGTTGTATATGAGGAATCTGATTCCGTGGCAGAAGGTGTGGTGATCAGTACCGACGTCAGCGTGGGTGCCCAGATTGACAAGGGCAGCAAGGTAACACTTACGGCAAGCGCCGGAACCCAGGGCGTAGAAGTTCCGAATGTGGTGGGACTTACTTTTGACGAGGCGAATACACAGCTGGTAAGCAAGGGCTTTTTGGTCAATAAGACAGAGGATTATTCCGACACCATAGAAGCAGGACGCGTGATCGCCCAGACTCCCGCAGATGGAAATAAGGCGCCGAAAGGCAGTGTGATCACCGTTACCGTAAGCCTGGGAAAGGAAGATACGAAGATCCGTGTGCCGAACCTGATCGGACTGTCAGAGCAGGATGGTACGGTGGAAGCAATCGAGGCCGGACTGACAGTAGGCAGTGTGACCCATATTTACAGCGATGAAGTGGGAGAGGGCATGATCTGCTATCAGAGCTATTCCCATGGTTCCTATGTGGATCAGGGAACCTCCATTGATATTAAGGTGAGCCAGGGCGCACAGAAAGTAACCTATAAGTGCAATGTCAGCATTGTGGCACCGACGACTTCCGAGGCACCCAAGTATGTATCGGGAATGGAAGTCGGTATCACCCTGGTGGCGGATGACGGCACTGTGCTGATGGATACGAAGGTTACCACCTTCCCGGTAGCAACCAATATCAACGGCATCGCCTCCTCCGGCGGTACGCTTACCATGACCTATCAGGTGACAACGGAGGGAACCCCTACAACGGATACAGATGGCAGCAATACCATTATTGTTCCCGGCACCACGGAGAACCAGTCCTTTACCCGAAGAGTGGAATTCGTGAAGGAATAATGCAAAGGCAGGAACTATGAAGGGCAAGATTATAAAAGGAATTGCCGGCTTCTATTACGTCCATGCGGGGGATGCACTGCATAGTACGGACGGAATCTATGAATGCAAGGCAAAAGGTGTCTTCCGTAAGGACCACAGAAAACCCCTCGTAGGGGATGATGTGGAAATGGATATCATAGACGAAGCACAGAAAAAGGGAAATATCACAGGGCTGCTTCCCAGACACAGCGAACTGATCCGCCCGGCGGTAGCCAATGTGGATCAGGCGCTGGTGATTTTCGCCATTTGTAAGCCACAGCCCAATTTTAATCTGCTGGATCGTTTTCTGATCATGATGCAGCAACAGGACATTTCCTGCATCATCTGTTTTAACAAGCAGGACATTGATGCAGAGGGGAAAAAAGAGGATTATCGTTCCATCTATGAACAGGCGGGATTTCAGACCATTACTGTCAGTGCCAGGGAAAAGGAAGGCATCGACAGATTAAAAGACCTGCTTCGGGGCAAGACCACCACGGTGGCGGGACCCAGCGGTGTCGGCAAGTCTTCGCTGGTCAACTGTTTACAGTCGGGGATCGTGATGGAGACCGGTTCCATCAGTGAGAAGATCGAACGTGGAAAACATACCACCAGGCATTCCGAACTGATCTCCATTGCACCGGATACTTACATTCTGGATACTCCCGGTTTCAGCTCCCTGGGACTGTTTGGACTGGAAAAAGAGCAGCTGGCGGGATATTATCCCGAATTTGTTCCGTTTGAAAAATATTGCAGATTCGGAGGATGTTCTCATATCTCAGAACCGGTCTGCGGCGTGAAAGATGCCGTGGCGGAAGGGGAGATCTCGCGGACACGTTACGAGAATTATTGTCTGCTCTATGAGGAACTGAAAAGTCAGAGAAAATATTAATTATGAGTGAAGTGCAGAATCATCTTGGGGAAAAATTTAAAGAAACCATCGCCGAAGCCATGAAGACCGGAGATTTCCGGGCACTGAATACGTTAGTGAGCGATACAGTCAACGATGCTCTGCGGGAAGCGGATTTTCAGGCGAATCTGTCCAGGGAAGCCGCGGAGAAAAGGGTCTGGAATTCCCAGCGCAGCTGGCAGGATAAAAAGCGGGAAGAAGAGAAGTCCGAAGAGCAGATCCAGGCGGAGCGTGAAGAACGGGAAAGACAGCGGGAGGAACACCGCAGACAGAATGAGGAGTGGCACAGACAGCGAAAAGAACGGGAAAAACAATGGGAAGAACAGCGTAAGGCACAGGCGGCGCAGAACCGTTCTGGAAATCAGGCCGGTGTCTGGACACCCAGAAAGACTACGGCTTTGGAGATGACTTCTTTGGTAAAAATGGAGAAAAAGGGAAGCGTGTCCGGAACTCTGTGCACCGTGTTCGGAGGCATTGGGCTAGGCTTTTCCGGGCTGGGACTTTTGGTACAGCTTCTTCTGACCGCTTTTAGTGCAGCAAGTATAAGTGCGGCGATCCTTCCGGGAGTACTTTCTTTGGTATTTTTGGAGATGATCGCCTATGGCAACGGACAGCGCAGGAGATTACAGCGTGCGGAGAAATATCTGGAACTGTGCGGTACCAAGATGTACGGTGTGATCACGGAGATGGCGCGTTATACAGGCAAAAGCGTCCGCTATGTAAAAAAAGATCTGCGTAAAATGTTAAAAGCCGGAATGTTCCCTGAGGGGCATCTGGATGACAAAGAGACCTGTTTTATGTTAAATGATGTGATCTATCATCAATATCTGGAGACAGAAAAGGCTTATCTGGAACAGAAAAAATCAGAGGAGCAGGCAAAACAGATGCCGGACAAAGGAACAGCACAGGACGCTGCACAGACGGAGAGAGAACAGGAACTCCACAGTATGGTGGCAGAGGGGATGGAATGCATCAGACATCTGCGGGATCTGAACGACCGGATCGAAGAGGAGGCAATCTCCGAGAAGCTGTACCGCCTGGAGAATCTGTTGAAGGAGATCTTCGACAGAGTGCAGGAGCACCCGGAGCAGATGCACAGAATGCATAAATTAATGGATTATTATCTGCCCACTACTTTAAAACTGGTGGAGCAGTATGCGGAATTTGACGAGGTCAGTAGTCCGGGAGAGGAAATTCTCGAGGCCAAGAAAGAGATCGGGAAGACACTGGACATGATCAATCAGGCATTTGTGACATTGTTAAACAATCTGTTTCAGGATGCCGCCTTTGACGCATCGGCGGATGCGCAGGTATTACAGGCCATGCTGGCAAAGGAAGGTCTGACGGAATCCGATTTTGTAATGGAAAAACAGTAAATAATAAATGATGCAATTGTAAAAAATGGGGGTATCAATATGAATATGGATTTAGACGCAGCAACAAAAGAAGCACCGACTCTTACACTGGATCCTTTTGCGGAGGCAAAGGCAGAGATCGTGGAGAAGAAGCCGGAGGAGTTGGTGGAAGAGCAGGCGGTTCCCGAGATGGAACTGACACCGGAAGAGCAGAAACAGGTGGATGATTTTGCAGCACAGATCGACCTGACCAATACCCAGGCGGTGTTACAGTACGGAGCCGGAAGCCAAAAGAAGATCGCCGATTTCTCAGAGACGGCGCTTAGTAATGTCCGGACCAAGGATATGGGAGAAGTTGGAAATCTGTTAACCGGCGTGGTGGCACAGTTAAAGGATTTCGACACCGAGGAAGATAAGGGATTTTTCGGACTGTTCAAAAAAAGCGGAGACAAGCTGAGCAATCTGAAAGCAAAGTACGATAAGGCGGAAGTCAATATCACAAAGATCTGTGATGCCATGGAGAGTCATCAGGTAGTGCTGTTAAAGGATGTGGCTGTGTTGGACAAGCTGTACCAGCTGAACCTGAATTACTTCAAGGAACTGTCCATGTACATCCTGGCAGGTAAAAAGAAGCTGGCGCAGGCAAAAAGTGTAGAGCTTCCGGAGCTTTTAGAGAAGGCACAGAAGAGTGGACTTCCGGAGGACACACAGGCAGCGAAAGATTTCGCGGCAATGTGTGAGCGGTTTGAGAAGAAGATCTATGATCTGGAGCTGACCAGAGCCATTTCCTTGCAGATGGCACCCCAGATTCGTCTGATCCAGTCCAATGACATCGCCATGTCCGAGAAGATCCAGTCGACGTTAGTGAATACGATCCCTCTGTGGAAGAGTCAGATGGTCATTGCCATCGGTCTGGATCATGCTACCGATGCCGCCAAGGCACAGCGTGCCGTATCGGATATGACCAATGAACTGTTGAAGAAGAACGCGGAAGCACTGAAGGTGGCTTCTGTGGAGACAGCGAAGGAATCCGAGCGGGGAATTGTGGATATAGAGACACTTAAGAGTACCAATCAGACACTGATGACGACATTGGATGAGGTCATGAAGATCCAGGAAGAGGGACGTGCGAGAAGACAGAGCGCTGAGGAAGATTTACAGCGCATTGAGAATGAAATGAGAGATAAATTACTGGAGATGAGCAGGGCTTCCCATACTTAATTTTTACATAATTTTAAGAAGCTTCATCTTGACGAAACAGATAAGGAAAATTAAAATAAAATACAGGAAGGTTCATTCACGGAAGGAGCAGAAACAAATGAAAAAACTGGAAGAAATACTAAGAGACAAACCAATTAAAAATAAGCTGTCTTTTGCGTTCCGCATCATGGATATTTTATATGTGGTGCTTGCACTGGTGGCAGTGGTGGAATTGATACGGTCAAAAGGCTATATAGGAAGTATAGTTGTTGTGGTTTTACTTGTTTTAGCTATCATATTTAATGCATCCATGTCGAAAATGCTTGCCAAAATGCTGATAGATCCGATCACGAACCTGGTAACTGCGTCTGAGAAGATCGCATCCGGTGATTTTGAGATCGGCGTACCTTATGAATCTGAGGATGAGCTGGGCAGACTTTCCGACAGCTTTGAGACCGCCGCAGCTATTTTGAAAAAGGTTGTATCAGATCTGCAGACTATCGTAGAGCAATTTTCCGATGGTAATTTTGATGTTCACAGCAGCTGCCCGGAAGCATATGTCGGACAGCTCCGAGATGTTTTAGATGAGCTGGATGAAATGGTAAATAAGGTCAGCGAGACCATGCACGGTATTCAGGATTCCTCCGAGCAGGTATCTGCGGGCAGCAATCAGCTGGCAGTCAGTGCACAGGATATAGCGGAGGGCGCTACCCATCAGGCAGCATCCGTAGAAGAACTGGTGGCTACCGTAGACGAAGTAACCAGTCAGGTACTGGAGAATACCAAGTCTACCGACATTGTACATGACAAGGCGAAAAAGGTAGGTATCGAGGCAGCCAACAGCCAAAAGAAGATGGATGAGCTGGTAGATGCCATGAAGAAGATCAACGCAACGACCCAGAACATTGAAAAGATCATCGCAGATATTGAGAATATCGCATCCCAGACCAATCTGCTGTCCTTAAATGCCTCCATCGAGGCAGCCCGTGCCGGAGAGGCAGGAAGAGGCTTTGCAGTCGTGGCAGATCAGATCAGACAGCTGGCAGAAGAGAGTGCTAATTCCGCAGTAGAGTCCAAGAAGCTGATCGAAGAGTCCATGAACGAGGTAGAGGTGGGTAATAAGGTCACCAAGGAGACCAATGATGCTATGCAGGAGGTTATGGCTGAGCTGGATCAGATCATCCAGGAGGTTGCCAATATCCGTACTGCGTCTGACAAACAGGCGGTTTCCGTTAAAAATATCAAAAAGGGTGTGGAAGACATCAATGATGTTATCCAGTCTAACTCTGCAGCAGCTGAAGAGACTTCCGCTACCAGCGAGGAGCTTTCCGCATCTGCTACTACTCTGAACGAACTGTTAGAGCATTTCAAACTGCGCGGCTAATCAGAGGATGTGTTCCGAAATGAGCGGAATAAGGAAGAGAGAACAGAAGAACCATAGCTGTAAGTTCACAGCTGTGGTTCTTTTCATATCGGAGGAGAAAAAGACAAATGCTTCACAGAAAACAATACAGGGTGGCGGTGAGAGTAACCATTATGGTGCTGGCGCTTACCCTGACTGCCTGTGGAACACAGGAAGATACCGGGAGTACGGAAAGCGTGAAGAGCACAGAAACCGTGGAGAACACAGAGACCGTGAAGGGCACAGAAACCGTGGAGAGCACAGAGACCATAGAGAATGTAGAAATTATAGAAGCTATGGTTTCAGAGAGTGCGGCACCACAGGGAACGGCAAATGTCACACCACAGATGCAACCGGTGGAATACACCAACTTGCAGCAGATCACCCTGGATTCCACATGGGAATATGCAGATCATTCTAAAATAAATACCGGAGCCGCAGTACTCTACAGGGCACCGGAGGAATCTGGACGAAAAGGTATCGTCATCGGTGTCAATGCAGGACATGGTACTGTGGGAGGGAGTAAAGTAAAGACTCTGTGTCATCCGGACGGCTCGGCGAAAGTCACCGGAGGCAGTACGGCGGGAGCAATGGAAGCTGCAGCAGTTTCCGGAGGCATGACGTTTCAGGACGGCACACCGGAGCGGGAGGTGACATTACGTATGGCACAGATCCTGCGGGATAAGCTGTTATCCTCCGGTTATGATGTGCTGATGCTACGGGACAGTGAGGATGTGCAGTTAGACAATGTGGCGCGGACTGTGATCTGCAACAATGTCGCGGACTGCCATATTGCGCTGCACTGGGACAGCGGTGACGGCAAAAATTACGACAAGGGATGCTTCTATATCTCGGTGCCGGAAGCGCTGAAAAACATGGAGCCGGTGGCATCGCACTGGCAGCAGCACGATACCCTGGGAACGGATCTGGTGGAAGGACTGCGGGAGCAGGGAGCCACAATTTATGGGAAAGGACATATGGGTATTGACCTGACCCAGACATCCTACAGCACGATCCCTTCTGTGGATATGGAACTGGGAAATGCGTATTCGGACCACAGCGATGTGATATTGGAACAATTAGCCACAGGGCTTCTCACCGGAATCAATACTTACTTTGAACAGTAAGGACTTTGCAAAGAGTGTGAGGTATGCTATAATACTATTTCGGATTCGTTTGTCTCTGTACGGAGACGGATGGACTTATGAGTGAAATAAAGAATAGAAAATACAAGAAAGGCAGACCCTGTCGTTAGGTCTGAACGGTAAATAAATCATGAAGCTGGGTATCGTAGGTCTTCCCAACGTGGGAAAGAGTACACTTTTCAATTCCCTGACCAAGGCGGGAGCGGAATCCGCTAACTATCCTTTCTGTACCATCGACCCCAATGTGGGCGTGGTAACAGTTCCGGATGACAGATTAAAAGCGCTGGGAGAGATGTATCATTCCAAGAAAGTGACCCCTGCTGTGATTGAATTTGTAGATATCGCAGGCCTGGTAAAGGGTGCTTCCAAGGGTGAGGGACTGGGGAACCAGTTCTTAAGCAATATCCGTGAGGTGGATGCCATTGTCCATGTGGTAAGATGCTTCGAGGATCCCAATGTCATCCATGTGGACGGTAGTGTCAATCCTTTGCGGGATATCGAGACCATTAACTTAGAGTTGATCTTCGCAGATCTGGAAGTACTGGAGAGAAGACTGTCCAAGGTAGTCAAGGCTGCCAGAATGGACAAGACTTATGCCAAGGAGCTGGCACTCTTAGAGCGTATCAAGGAGCATCTGGAGAGCGGCAAGATGGCGAAGAGCCTGGAAGTTACCGATGAGGACGAGCTGTCTCTGTTGAAGGAATACAATCTGCTGACCTACAAACCAGTGATCTATGCAGCCAATGTATCCGAGGATGATCTGGCAGATGACGGTGCCTCCAATGAGATGGTAGCGAAGGTCAGAGAGTTTGCAGCAAGTGAGAACAGCGAAGTATTCGTCATCTGCGCACAGATCGAGGAAGAGATCTCTGAACTGGATGATGATGAGAAGGCAATGTTCCTGGATGATCTGGGACTGAAGGAATCCGGTCTGGAGAAGCTGATCAAGGCAAGCTATCATATCTTAGGTCTGATGAGCTTTTTGACTGCAGGAGAGGATGAGACCAGAGCATGGACCATCAAGATCGGTACCAAGGCGCCTCAGGCAGCCGGTAAGATCCACTCCGATTTCGAGAGAGGCTTCATCAAGGCGGAAGTTGTAAATTACAAGGACCTTTTAGAGCAGGGATCTCTGGCAGCTGCACGTGAGAAAGGTCTGGTCGGCATGGAAGGCAAGGACTATGTCGTACAGGACGGTGATGTGATCCTGTTCAGATTTAACGTCTGATATGCCGGATTCGAGAGCGCAAAGCGCGAAGAAGCCGGTTAATACTAAGAAAGGATATAAATATTATGATGAATGCAGGAGATATAGCATTTCCCCATTTAGGCATTTACCTGGAAAATGTTCCCAGAAGCTTTACCGTATTCGGTTTCGAGATCGCTTTTTACGGTCTGATCATCGGTATCGGTGTACTGGCGGGAATTCTGATGGCAGTGCACCAGGCAAAGGTGAGCGGAGAGAATCCGGATACTATTTGGGACTTCGCTATTTATGCCGTGATCTTTTCCGTGATCGGTGCCAGAATCTATTATGTGATCTTTGCCTGGGACTATTACAAGGATAATCTGCTCAGCATCTTCAATACCCGTAACGGTGGTATGGCGATCTACGGCGGTGTGATCGGAGCTTTTCTGACATTGTTTTTATATTGTAAGATCAAAAAGATCAATCCTTTCCGTCTGGGAGATCTGTGTGTACCGGGATTGATCTTAGGACAGGCCATCGGGCGTTGGGGCAATTTCATGAACCGTGAAGTGTTCGGAGAATATACGGATAATTTCCTGGCTATGCGGCTCCCTGTCGAAGCGGTGCGCAGCCGGGATATTTCCGAGAATGTGGCAGCACATATTGTGGAAGGTACCAATTACATTCAGGTACATCCCACATTCCTTTACGAGAGTCTGTGGAATCTGATGATTCTGATCATTATGCTGGTATACCGCAAGCACAAAAAGTTCGAGGGCGAGATCTGTCTGTTGTACTTCGGAGGCTATGGTCTTGGCAGATTCTGGATCGAAGGTATCCGGACAGATACCCTGTTTATTCCCGGAACGACCCTCGCTGTATCGCAGGTATTATCTCTGTGCATGGTGATCTTCGCGGTGGTGACGGACATTGTGGTACGTATGCACCTGAAAAAACAGCCGAAAGTGGAAAAAAATTAAAAATTTTTAAAAATTTATTAAGAATATCGAAATAAGAGCAAATACATAGATGTTGTGTTTGCTCTTATTTTTTTACCACATATAGTGGAAAAGAGCGCTCTTGTCGTAGGACAGGGCGCTTTTTTGGATTCCGCCGTCGAAAAAAGCTACTTGATTTCTCTTGTAAAATCCCTTAATTTAGTATAAAATCATAATAAAAGTGGGAGAAAGTGGAGGCAAGTGCCACAAAGTGGTAGATTTTTAAAAAAATGACCTCCTTTTTCGTGGCAGTCCCCTTTTGGATGAATGGTGGTGAGTGCGATGTTTATGAGCGAGTACAACCATACGTTAGATACGAAAGGCAGGTTGATCATTCCGGCGAAATTCCGAGAGACTTTGGGCGAGGAATTTGTGATTTCCAAGGGAATGGATGGCTGCTTATTTGTGTATGCGGGCGATGACTGGAACGCTTTTGAACAGAAGCTGACCTCATTACCTCTGATCAATAAGGAAGCAAGACAATTTGCCCGTTTCTTCTTAGCCGGTGCGGCTACGGTGGAAGTGGACAAGCAGGGAAGAATCCTGTTACCGGCACACTTGCGAGAATTCGCCGGACTGGAAAAAGATGTGGTGTTAGTCGGAGTCGGCAGCCGCGTGGAGATCTGGAGCAAGGATAAATGGGAGACCATGAATTCCGATGCAGATATGGATGAGATCACCGGCGCCATGGAAGGACTGGGACTGACCATTTAAAAGAAGCAGGAAAGGATGACCGTCGTGGAATTTAATCATTATTCTGTGATGTTGCATGAGACCATCGAACAACTGAATATCAGACCGGACGGCATCTATGTGGACGGAACCTTAGGAGGCGGCGGACATGCATATGAAGTGTGCAGCCGCTTACAGAACGGACATTTTTACGGGATCGATCAGGATGACGCGGCGATCGCGGCGGCATCGGAGAGATTACGATGCTTTGGAGATAAAGTGACCGTGATCCGCAACAATTACGTGAATGCGGTGGAGGCACTCAGAGAATACGGAGTTACCGGTGTGGACGGCATCGTGCTGGATCTGGGAGTCTCTTCCTACCAGTTAGATACCGAGGACAGAGGGTTTTCTTACCGGTTTGATGCACCGCTTGACATGCGGATGGATCGCAGACAGACCCTGACAGCGAGAGACATCGTGAACAACTATTCCGAGATGGAGCTGTATCATATCATCCGGGATTACGGCGAAGATCCGTTTGCGAAAAACATTGCGAAGCATATTGTAAAAAACAGGGCGGACAAGCCCATTGAGACTACCTTTGAATTAAACGAGATCATCAAAGCTGCAGTTCCGGCGAAGATGCGGCAGAACGGACATCCCTCCAAGCAGACATTCCAGGCGATCCGCATTGAGTGCAATCAGGAACTGGAAGTACTGAAAAAGGCATTGGACGAATTGATCGATCTGTTGCATCCCGGTGGAAGGTTCTGTATCATTACCTTCCATTCTCTGGAAGACCGGATCGTGAAAAATGCGTTCCGCAGGAATGAAAATCCCTGTACCTGTCCTCCAGAATTTCCGGTGTGTGTATGCGGTAAGGTCTCCAAGGGAAAGGTGATCACCAGAAAACCGATTCTGCCCGGTGCGGAAGAACTGGAAGTAAACAGCAGATCCAAGAGCGCGAAGTTACGCGTGTTTGAAAAGAAATAAAGAATTTTAAATATTTCATCAGTGAAAGTGGGAATAAAGTATGACACAGAGAAGAAGTAATACCCCATACATATATGATAATACAGCGAGAGACTTACAGATCCGCAGGCAGATGGAAGAGCCCCGGAGACAGCTGTCTCACGAGACGAGAAAAAACAGAGAAAAAGCAAGACATATGAGCATCGGCTACGTCACTTTTCTGATGGGAGCCCTGATCGCCTGCGCTGCTTTTCTGGTAAATTATATTCAGATGCAGTCAGAACTGACTGCCAGGATCACGGAAGTATCCAGAATGGAGAGCGAGTTGAACTCTCTGAAGCTGGCAAATGATGAAGAATACAGTCGCATTACCAGTAATATCAACCTGGAAGAGATCAAGAGGATTGCCATCGGCGAACTGGGAATGACCTATGCAACCGAGGGACAGGTAATGACTACATGCGTCAGGCTGATAACAGTCAGAACTAAGCCCGGGAGGCCCGAAGTGTGAAAGAACAGAAAACTAAAAAATTTTCCGTAAAAATGCAGAAAAAGCTCCTGTGTCTTTATGCACTGATCATTTTGGCATTTATTCTTTTATCGGTGCGTCTTACATGGATCGTGAAAGCAGATGGTGCAGCTTACGAGAAGCAGGTGCTGTCTCAGCAGAAGTATGATTCCATAACATTACCTTTCCGGCGCGGCGACATTGTGGACGCCAAAGGAACCAAGCTGGCGGTCAGCGAGAAAGTATATAATCTGGTCATTGATGCCAGGGTAATGCTGGATCGGGAGGATTATCTCGAACCCACCATGGAAGCATTGGGTGCAAATTTTCCGGATCTGGACATGACGGCAGTGCGGCAGTATGTAACGTCTCACCCCGAATCTTCCTGGTATGTGCCTCTTCGGAGGATGACTTATGACCAGATCAGCGGATTCCAGGCGGCAGCACTGGAGAACAGCAAGATCCGTGGTGTCTGGTTTGAAGAGGAATATAAGAGAGTCTATCCAAACGGTTCTCTGGCGGCAGATGTGATCGGATTTTCCAGAGCGGACAATGAAGGACAGTACGGTCTGGAAGAGTATTACAATGATGTTCTGAACGGAACCACCGGAAGAGAGTACGGCTATCTGAATGACGATGCCAACCTGGAGCGTACGATCAAGCCGGCAGTGGACGGTAACACGATACACAGTACCATTGATGCCAATATTCAGGGCATTGTAGAGAAATACTTAAAGCAGTTTAACGAGGAGCATAAGGATGCGGTACATCCCGGTAACGGTGCGGAAAATGTGGGCTGCATCATCATGGAAGTCAATACCGGCAATATTTTGGCCATGGCCAGCTATCCTACCTATGACCTGAACGATACCAGGAATACGGACGCCCTTTTGGGATCCCGTAAGATCGAGATGGTGACCAATGCCAACGGTTACCAGGTACTGACGAAGACAGATACCTATTTTGCCCAGGAAGATATCGATGCCCTGACAGATGAGCAACTATTGGATAATCTGAACTACCTGTGGAAGAACTACTGTATCTCCACCACTTACGAGCCGGGATCCACGGCGAAGCCTTTTACCGTGGCAGCAGCATTGGAGAGCGGTGCCATCACCGGTAACGAGCACTATCAGTGTAACGGATCTCTGGAAGTCGGCGGACATACGATCAAATGCCACAGCTACCGTTCCGGCGGTGAAGGTGATGTATCGGTACAGGATTCCATTGCCTGGTCCTGCAACGTAGCGTTAATGAAGATTGCTGCCACCATGGGCAAAGAGGAATTTGCCAAATTCCAGCAGATCTTTAACTTTGGATTAAAG
>OKUS01000486.1_pt1 | contig 18970 bp, 16 predicted proteins | sample 1606591 | NCBI WGS metagenome assembly OKUS01 (sample SAMEA3882509, study PRJEB24775) | human gut metagenome | biome: human-associated habitat; feature: intestine environment; material: feces | place: Netherlands | collected 2009/2010 | reverse complement strand
TTTTTAAGTTTATTGAAAATCAAGTAATTACATTTTCTTAGTTCCTTCAGAACTATGTTTTTCAATTTAATTTAGATTAACGGTGCAAATATATAACAATTTTAATATATATAAAGAATCTATTGAAAAATATTTTTAATATGCTCTGATTTTTAACGTTTGAGATGCCTGAAGCACCTTATTTAAAGAGAGAACTGCTAACTGTCACAGAACTTTCTTGAAATGATTTATATTGTTTTTTCATCGAATATTTACCGTTTGTTTGGTAGTCGGTAGAAAACAGGTAACGCATATTGGGATAAGAACCAAAGGAAAAAAGGTAATGCCAGTCCATGCCGTTGGTGTATTGCCAGAGAGAATATACCTTTTTTATATAGACAGTATTGCAGACAACAATCAAAAGATGAAAGGAAAGAAGGAATATGAAAGGAAGAACGGAAGAGGGAAAGAAGTCCAAACAAACTGTAGGCTGTAATTTTAAGTCCTTGAACTTGCCCATGTGACAACTTGCCCAAGGACAAGATTGTCCTTTGAGGAGATAGAAAAGTTGGAACATTCCTTGTCCTGCGGTGACAGAAACATTTCTGTTATCGCAGGACAAAGGAATTTACATTAATAAATAAGCGTACCTGAGATACACCAATAACTATTGCTTCCCCCTTCGGGAGCACCCTGTGGTATTTTTACGGTGATGCTGTGTTCACCCGCTTCCAGATCACCCAAATAGATGTATTCGGGATTGGTCACCGTACCCGGACACCAGTTGGAACGGCTCAAGTCGGAAGAGCTCAGTCCATTGGAGAAATTACCCGAACAAGGATTCCAGTTACGATAAGTTCCACAATCATCCCGCCAAGGTACGAAAGAGATCACCTTTTCACCGTCCAAATAGAGAGTGTTCGGTTTCTGGTTGAACTCATCACCGCCTCCCCAACCGCCATGTCCCGTGGTGAGATAGTACAGACGGGCGTTCTTGGCAGGCTCCTTCAAGGTGAACTTTACGGTCAGAGAATCCTGACGCATGAAAATCGGATAAGGCTGTCCTGCCTGCTCCAGATAATTCACTGTATTGAACAGCGGAAGAGTATTATAAACCCGATGTTCTTCATCAGGATAATACTTCAGTTTCAACGACAGACGATGTCCTTTGGCATCCCAGTTGCCGATGTAAGCGCCAATCCAAGCTTCCCCCTTCCAATTTTTCGGCCAGTGGAGTTACCTCCATTTTGTAAAGTACGGAGTCCACCCAGTCCTGTCCCTTCACCTTATTATAATTGAACTTGCGCACACCGAAACCGGTGAAGAAACGCATCAACTCTAAAGGCACATCATACTCCGCTGTGGAAATCAGCCCGTGGTAGTCCGTATTTTCCGAGCGGAAAGAGGGAACTTTCTTCAAATCACGTATGGCATCAAGAAAAGACAGCTGCTTGCCTTCCGGTATCAGAAAGACAGAACCGGTGCGGTCGTAAGCATCACCGTCCGAGTATTGGACAACTTCCGCAAAGACGGTACGATTCTTCACATAGTCGGGCAGCTTCACTTTCTTCAACAGGATGGTGCCGCCTCCGGCACTGTATTGTACGCCATCCTCCAGTACTTCGGGCAATTTAGCGTTGTTGAAGCAGATGCTCTGCTGGTCGAAGACCGGAATTGTGATAACTCCGCTTTGGTTGATGGTATATTGGTAGTCGGCCGCATCCATGCTTTCCCCCCACGACTGTGGCAACACATCCTTTCCTTTCTTCAGCGGGGTAATATGGGTGGCTTCCTGAATCATGTCACCGTTTCGCACGACTCTCAGTACCAATCCGTCAGGTACACCCACATTGGCTTGCGGAGTACCACGAAAAGGGATGTCGTTGGTATACCACACCTCGATGGTGTTGGAATTGATGGATGTGCGCAAAATTTTGCAGTTCATCCCTAAGTGTTTTCCTTCGCCCGTTTGCGTGAAACCTTTGCCGAATTCGAAGGGAGTGACCGCAGATATCACTTGTCCGTTAGGTAGTTCAGCCCTGCGGTATGCCTGCCGGGTAGTGTAGTCTATGTAACTGCCGGTTACAGGTGTCTTGTCTTCCGGGCGGGGATTGGGACGGTCGTTTTGCTCCGGCCATACGTTGGTCAATGATACGCGGTCACCGGACACGGTCATCAACAGATGCCCCGGCCGGGCTTTCCCTTTGTAATTCGATTGATAGGTCACCTCGATACCTTGTGCATTCTTCACTTTTCCAGGGTAGTTCTGCGCGCAGACCGTCCCGGTGCTAAGCAGGAAGCACAAGCCGATTCCTACGTTTTTCAAGATGATTCTTTTCATTTTTTCTTATTTTAAAGTATGATATAACAATTCATTTTACATGAAACACAAAATTCTCCCTTCACCATATCCGGCTCGTTACCAGCGATCTGCCGTGTAGGAACGTCCGTAATGCCCTTTAACCGGTATGTAGGCAGTGGCATTTTTGTAGCCCTCGCGTTGTAATGACGGATGGACTCCTTGGGTCAGTGCCTGTAGGCGGCGGTATGCGGTAGAACGGGTCATTCCGCAGACCTGCTGCATCCGGGCGCAGGTGATACTGCGATGATCTTTAAAATATTCACTCAGCAGCCCGTCTACTTCGATAGGCGACAAGTCCACCGTGTGCACCTTGTATCGTTCTCTTACAAAATGTGCCCGGCTTATAATACTCTTCTTGAAACTTTTCTCAGGCTGGAAGTTGACTCCTGTTATCTGTACTGTGCCACGGGTCATCTTCTTAGGATTTTCACTTTCTGTGGAGCCGATACTGACAGAGAAATACCCTAATCCGTTGATATGGATTCGTTTGCCGTCACCTAATTTCTCGGACAGAATATCTATCAGTCCCTCTACCACTGCCGCCCAGTCCGAACGGCTTACTGAAGTATAAAGCGTAGCCTCGTGTATCAAGTCCTTCGAGTGGATGGTCTGCTTGTTGGTGTTTCTCACATGGTATTTTTTCTTTTCCCCGTCATTTGCCGGAGATTCATAGATATCAAATTTAATGTCTGACATAATGTACTATGTATTTGTTTTATTTATAGGATGTTATCGTGCAAACTTACAGAACATTCTGTTGCTTCACCTTAGTGAAGCGGCAGTTTCACCCGTGTGGCAATGGCTCTTCACTAAAGTGAGTAGGCAACTTCACGTCAGTGAGAACCCAGATTCTTCCGGACGAAGGTACAGATTCTTTCGTCCTCTTGCAAAGATTCTGCCATAAATGTTTCACACGTTGGATTTATTTTAATTTGTCGGGCAAAGTTCTTGCAAAACCCTGTTTTGCAGAACTATCTTCACACCTCAAATCAATAAAAAAACAGATTTAATGGAAAAAGAAAAAGACTCAAAACTGAAACAAGCCATGAAAGGGCTTGATTCGTTCCTCACCACTCATTATTCCTTTCGTTACAACCAAATAACAGAACAATGCGAATTTCATGACAAGCACAAGTTCGATAAATACCGTGTGGTGGATGAGCGAGAATTCAACACATTGGTTATTAATGCAATAGAGGAAGGCGTGAACTGTATGGACCGTGATATGCGCCGTTATCTGGGTTCGTCACGCATTCCTTCTTTTCACCCCGTGACAGCCTATTTGGAACATCTGCCACACTGGGACGGGCACGACAGAGTAAGCGAGCTGGCACACTCGGTAAGCGATGAAACGCAATGGGTGGAGGTGTTTCATATCTGGATGCTGGGCATGGTGATGCAATGGAGCGGTAAAAACCGGATGCATGGCAACTGCCTGATTCCCATTTTGGTTAATCCCCTTCAGGGCCTGAAGAAGTCTACCTTTTGCCGGTCGCTCCTTCCACCAGCGTTACGTGGATATTATACCGATGACTTCGATGTGACCCGCGAGGGGGATGCCCTGCGCAAAATGCGCTCTTTGGCTCTTATCAATATAGACGAATTCAATCGGATGGAAGAAGGTAAACTGGCACGGCTGAAGAATCTAGTCCAAATGAGCGGTCTTAGTATGCGCCTTCAAAACAGCTATAGCCAGCAACCGCGCCTTAGTTCATTTATTGGCACTTCCAATTTTTGCGATCTGCTGACCGATTCTTCCGGTAACCGCCGTTTTTATCCGGTGATGACCAAAGGGAGTATCCGTTTGCCTCGCATCAATTATAAACAACTTTATGCTCAGTTAAGAGATGAACTAAAACATAACCGCCGCTATTGGCTCTCACCCAAAGAAGAACAGGCTGTCAGCTTGCGTAATGACGCATTTTTGCGCCGTCCCATAGAGGAAAGCCTCTTTTATAGCTGCTTCAGTCTGCCCCGGGATGGGGAGAAGTTTCAAAGATGGACTATCGGCCAAATTTATGAAGTGATGAAAAAGGCCAGTCCTGAAACCATGCGTGATGTCAAGATGAGAGCCTTCGGAAAACATTTGGCTCTGATGGGAGTGAAGAAATTACATACCCGCTATGGTGACCAGTATCTGCTGAACCGGCTCTAACTGATAAACCATTTCGAGGAAATACTGAAAGTTCTGTCACCATATAATATTGAAGTCCAGCGATATGTGGTGACAGAATAAAAAGTATTACAATACAATATTTATTAACCCTATCCTAATTTAAATTTGACTATGGTAATGGGATGGTAGCTAGTAGAAAACTGGTAGAAATCGCAAATTTATTTCCTGTTTGTAAATTCAAGGACAAAGATCATCTTAAAATTACCAAAGTACATATACTCTGATTATCAGATACATAGCTGCAAGAGTAGTTCTGAAGGAACTAAGGAAACGGAATTACTTGATTTTCAATAAACTTTAAAAAAAATCACAGCTATGTTAAAACGACTAAAATCAGTCAGTATGTTGCTGTTCCTAATGGGTGCCTCTACCGGAGCAGCATACGCGGTCGCCAATCCCGGCGTTGCCGATGTGAAAATCACACAACAGACAGGGACGTGTAAGGGAGTCGTAGTAGATGCTACAGGTGAAACCGTTATCGGTGCGTCTGTAGTAGTGAAAGGTACGACCAATGGTACTATTACCGGTATTGACGGTGACTTTTCCTTGTCAGGTGTTAAACAAGGAGATGTTATCCAAGTTTCCTTTGTGGGATATCTTACCCAAGAGATTAAATTTAAAGGAGAATCTTTAAAAATTATTCTTCAAGAAGATTCACAAACTCTTCAAGAAGTGGTTGTAGTAGGTTATGGTGGTGTTCAGAAAGCCAAAACAATGACTGCATCTGCCGCTACCGTAAAGATGTCCGAATTGGCAAAGTTACCGGTTGCTTCTATGTCCGAAGGGTTGGGAGGACGTGTTACCGGTGTGGTAACTCAACAGGCTTCCGGTGCGCCGGGTGAAAACGCCAGAATTTGGATTCGAGGCGGTGAAAATATCTTGTATGTCATTGACGATGTCGTGATGGATTCGGGGCAAGGTAATGAGTTTTTCAATCGCTTGCGTCCGGATGATATCGCTTCCATGTCAATCTTGAAAGACGCTGCTGCAACTGCCGTATATGGTCCGCGTGCCGCTAATGGTGTAGTAGTGATTGCTACCAAGCGTGGACAGGAAGGCGCGCCTACCATTACTTTAAACCAAAAAGTGTCTATCATGACTCCTGCTTATCGTCCCAAAGGATTGAGTAGTTACGAGTATGCATTGGCACGTAATGAAGCGGAATTGGCAAGTTTCCAGGAGAGTCCGACTTTTAATGATACAGAACTTTCTAAATATTATATGGGCGATCTGTGGCAGAAAGGATACGGATTTGAAGAAATCCGTAACCTGGTGAACGAAAGATATAATTTAGGGTATTCTTTGCAAGACATCAACGACTTGTTCGATCCGTTAAAGACACAAGGTAAAAATATCCAGGACTACTATTCTTCTTACGACCCATGGGATATGTTTGATCATACACAGCCAATGTATCAAACTAATGTCAGCCTGCGTGGTGGTGGCGAACGTATCAAATATTATTCAAGTTTGGGATATATGAAGCAAAATGGTGTCAGTGATAAATATTCATACGAACAGGTGAACATGATTTTGAACACAGACGCCATGTTGTTGAGCGACAAGAGTTTGAAATTTACTTTCAACTTGAACGGTAATACTTCTAACAACAATAAACCTGCCGATGGTGAAGGTGTGTTCAACAATGCCATGTATGGTGACTGGATGCCTAAGAGGCCGGCTGCCTGGAGTACCGGACTGCCAAGAAAGGGATCTGTGGAGGCGCAGTTGAACAACGGTTTCAACAATACAGAATCTTATCGCTTCCAGATGAATGCAGCTTTGAAATGGAGTGTGCCTTGGGTGGAAGGCTTGTCTGCACAGGCTAGCTTGAACTTCACTACTTCTTATTATCATCAGCGTCATTTTAACCATGATCAGGAAGGCGTTTATGACAATCCGTATGCTACTGCCGTTTCTTCCTATAATCCTGAAAACGCCAACTTATATGAAAAATGGAATAAGTATAAGTTGTTGACCGGCATTTTCCAGATTGATTATACCCGTTCTTTCGGAAAGCATAATCTATCTGCTATGGTGAACTATCAAAGTCAGGTAAGAAAGAGCAATTGGACGGATGCAAAGAAAAAAGGATATCCTACCACTTTGGCTCCGCAGCTTGATCTAGGCGGTACATTAGTTTCTGCCGGTGGCTCTGCTGAAGAATGGGGTTCTGCTTCTTACATCGGGCGTTTTACTTACGACTATGACAATAAGTACCTGTTCCAATACAGTGCTAACTACAATGGTTCTTTGAGTTATAGCCCGGATAAACGTTGGGGATATTTTCAGGCTTTCTCATTGGGTTGGGTGATGTCCGATGAAGTTTGGTTCAAGAATTTGGTGAATCCGAACATTGTTAATATGATAAAATTACGTGGCGGATTTGGATTGGTAGGTAATGAAGTGGGAAGTCCATTTTCTTTCCTTACCCAATATGCGCAGAGTTCAAACCGCATATTGTTTGGAGAAAATATGGCTTCTAATGTAGGATGGTACGAGTCTGATGTAGCAAACAATTTACAATGGTCCAGCAGTAAGCAGTATGGTATTGGTCTGGATTTCGGCTTTTTGAAAGACCGCTTGACAGGATCATTCGATACGTTTTTATATTTGAACAAAGGAGATGTGATGGACATGACTGATGATATGATTCGGGTAGATATTTTAGGTATGCCGAACACTCCGAAAATTAATGCTCCGTACACTACTTCACGAAAAGGAGGTTTCGAAGTTTCGTTGAACTGGCAAGACAAGATTGGCAAAGTCGGTTATCGTGTAGGAGTAAACTATTCTTATTGGGATGAACGGGTGACTCGCCATAGCAGCTCTGATTCGGACTGGTGGACTCCGACATTCGACAATATCGGCAAACGTCCTTATGTAACAAACGGAGAATCTATAACATATCCTTATGGGTTGAAGACCAATGGATTACACGGGTCATGGCAAAATATGTATAATTCCTTATTACACGCTAACAATAATATGACTTTGGGAACTCCGGCTTTGGTGGACTTAAATGGTGATGGCCGTGTAAATGATTACTATGTGTTCAATGCGGAAGGATCTACTCCACATACTCAATTTGGTGTTACTTTAGGAGCCGACTGGAACGGATTCGATCTGGAACTGTTCTTCCAAGGAGCAACCGGTGCAAGGGGAGCTATGCCTTCTCCGCTCCGCAGCCAACAAAGCTATATGTGGAATTACGGACAATACGCGTTCCAGAATGCATATACACCGAGCAACCCTGATGTAGACGCCGCTCTTCCAACTCCGGTTCCTGAAGGCAATGGGTTTGGATATAGTTACATTGACATCTGGTCTTTTGATGCCTCTTACCTGAAACTGAAAAATATCAGTTTACGTTATGACTTAAAACGTTCGGTTTTGAAAAATCTACCAGTTATTCAAGGATTGGATTTAAGTTTCGTTGTGACTAACGCATTTACTTGGACTAAAAAATCTTATCCACTGAAAGATTTGCAGGATCCCGAATTCATTACTACAGGTGCTTCTATCTATAATAACAATGGTACTTTGGGAAGCTATCCTACCCAGCGTTCTTATACTTTGGGCGTAACAGTAACTTTATAAAACTTGGTTAATATGAAACGTAAAAATAAAACAACTAAATATATTCTGGCCGGGTTATTTCTTTCTTCGATGATGGGAGTAACAACTGCATGTGATCCGTTAGGAATAGAACCTACAACAAAAGTGGATGAAGAACGCTTTTGGGAAAATCCTCAATTGGCTCGTTCTTATGTGAACAATTTCTATTTCATATCCCAATCGGCATCTGGTGACACCTTCCAGTCAGAACAGTGGTCAGATAACTGTCAGGGAAACTATGAACAGGACTGGGATACGTATCGACAGTACAATTTTAACAAACGTACTTATGATGAAAATAATGGTATCACTTGTTTCAGCGCCCCATGGAGTGGAGCTTATAAAAACATTCGTGCTGTAAATCTTGGAATTGAAAAAATTTCTTCCAGCAGCATATTGACAGAGGCTCAGAAGAACCAATTCTTGGGTGAATGTTACTTTTTCCGTGCTTTTATTTATTTTGACATGGAAAAGTTTTGGGGAAGCGTTCCTTATGTAGACAAAGCGTTAACGATTGAAGATGAAACCTATTTGCCTCGTACTAAACGCGAAACTATTTTCGACAATATTCTAGACGATTTGCAGAAATCCGTAGATTATTTTAAAGCTTATGGTGGAACGCATACGCTTGGTATGGTAAATGAAGATGTAGCTAACGCATACATCTCGCGCGTGGCTTTATATGCAGCCAATGCGGCCGATGCTTCAGCCAAAGGTCTATATTCGGATGACGCTGAAGGCTTGTTCAAGTTTGAGAAGAATGCAAATCATTATTATGAATTGGCTTATAATGCAGCTAAAGGATTGATAGGCAAGTACAGTTTGGAACCGAATTATGAGGATCTGTTCACAAAAACAGAGTCACATACAAGCGTTGAGTCAATTTGGCCGGTCATGTTTAAAGAAAACCAACGTAGTGGTTTCAATCCAACTGCAAAGAACGGACCTGACGGGAATTATTATGGAGCAACCGAAGATGCGACTTATTCTTACGGGCGTCGTTCAGGTTTATTTCCTACACAGGATTTGGTAGACTGTTATTTACAGAAAGATGACGCTGATGGCAAATGGAAAAATTGGTGGGAAACTTCACAGGCAAAAGCCATGGGAATCCATAGAAATGCAGAAGGAGAATTAGAAGGAGAATCTGCTAATTATCGCGATATGTTTAAGAATCGCGATAGCCGCTTCTATTCCACAGTTACTTACGATGGAGCATATATGGGACCGGAAGAAGAACGTTATATTATTCAAACTTGGATTGACAATACTACACTAGATGAAAAGACCTTAAAATACAGTGCTTTACATTCTGGGTATAGAGTGATGGAAAATTTAAATTCCGCACCAATCAACCGAGCTTCCGCACAAACAATAACTGGTTATTATTCAAGGAAGTACTCTCAGTTTAATAAAATCAATACGGACGGGACTTTGGATTTTGACACCCAGCGTCAGACTTGCTATTTCAATGTACGGTATGCGGAAGTGCTGCTGAATTGTGCCGAGGCAAGTATTAAACTAGGCAAGACCGATGCGGCAGGCTATATCAATGAAATCCGTAATCGTGCCGGATTGCCTAATTATGACGGCAATGATTTGTGGAATGAAATGAAACTGCAACGTCGTTTGGAATTCGCATTTGAATGTCCGGGCTTCCGTTATTTCGATTTATTGCGTTGGGGGGAAGCAGAAGGCAAAACGACTATTGAAGAGTTGAATACTCCTTCCAGAGGATTATGGATTTTCCGTAAAGGTATGGAAAGCGAAAAGGCTGGTGAGAATGGTTATCCTGTAGAGCCGGGTGGTGAAGGATATTTTACTCCTAAATTCCAGACTTTTGAGATGCCGTATTCTTATTATGAAAGAAAGTTTGATGATGCAAGATACTACTTTGTACCATTTTCACAGTCCATGTTGAGAGACTATACACAATTGCAACAGAATCCGGGATGGAAAAACTTCAACTATAACAATTAAAAAAAGATAGTTATGATGAATAAATTGCTAAATAAAATATGTATAGGTGCAGCTGTGTTGTGCAGTGCATCAGTTATTTCTAGTTGTACTGCCGGATTGACTTATGAAGAGGCACCGGAATCTGTTTATTCAGAAGTAGGGGTAAGCAAAATCGAGTTAAAAGCCCGGGAATTGTTTAATGACAAGATTTATGCAGTTAACTGGAACAAATGGGTGGACAATTATATTGATACTCGTTTGATTGGAAGTTCTGACGTTTTTACGTGGGTTAACAGAACGGGAGCTCCCTATACCATGCCGGATGGGAAAGTTGTGGCTGGAAGGGTCGGAAACAATAGAATCCGATAGCAGTGCGCCTGATGGCAAGGTATATGTATTAAACGTATATGCCGCTTCGGATGTACAATATTCGACAGCTAACAAGGGGTTCTTGTTTGATGGCAGCAAGTTTTCCGGTGACTTTGAATTGGTGAATCCTGTTGATAACCGTTCACAATATGTAGTTCTTCCTGTTAGAAAGAATGAAATCATAGGTGAACTTTATCTGGTAAGCTATTCTGTCTGTACGGTAGAACCCGTAGGTGACTCTCCTAAATTGGGTATGCCGGGAGATTTTACCAAGCCTCGTCGTTATCTGGTGAAGAATATCGCTCATCGCCCTGCTGGAGTGGAGCAACATCAGCGTATGTATGAAGTACGTGTTACTTTCCTTCCGTAATGCAGGTGAATTCTTTTTTATAATAAATGAAAGGGTGGGCTTCAGGCTCACCCTTTCTTGAGATAAACAATTAACTGAAAATATATGAGACTGATTTTATGTTGGTTAGGGATATGGATATTCTGTGTGGGTCTGTTTGCGCAAAATACTAAGGACAATTCCTCTTATCTGTTTGATGAATTTCAAGATTGCTTGATTGTATATAAAGATGGAAGACAGTTTACGGCTCCGGTCAATTATGATCTGATAAAGAAACATTATGTCTTTAAAGATCCGGAACAACAAGAAAAGGAGTTTTCTGATCCGGAATTGATAGCGGTGCTTCGCATAGGCAACAGAAGTTTCTTGATAGGAAAGCAAGAAGCGATAGAGGTAATCCAAGCTCAGCCCAAATTCAATGTAATCTATACAGGTGATACACGAAGAGCTCCCAAAAAGATTTCGTATGGAGGAACTACACAAACGGCTTCCGTGGATAACTATTCAGGATTAACAGGTACAGGGTTATCCGGTGGCATACAGGACGCCCAACGTATTGTTACCGGAATTAATAAAATGTACGAAGTTAGTGTGGGTAAAAAAACGAAACGCTTTTATAACAAGAAGAGTTTTTTAAAGCTTTTCCCTAAAAAACAACAAATCAGATGGAACCGATACATCGAAGAAAATAAGATAGATTTCGGTTCTGTGGATCAGGTGTTTAAGCTCTTTCAAGTTTCTATTTCACACTAAGCATTTTCGCGGTCACAGAAATAGTCGGGTCCTTGGTAACCGGTTATTAAAAATGGATTAGTAGGAATATTCTTCATTGCTGTTTTTATGTTACATAAAACATGTAACGCAAATAACGCAATAAAGTTTGGATTGAGCAAATATGAGAGTTGTATTTTTGTGTTGCCCATTGTACCATGCTCTGACTTGACATGGTCCATGGCAATAATTTAATATGGCAGTTACAAGATATCTAAAGCAGAAGTTATGCAGATAATGATCATGTTTCATGGATAAGGACATGATACCTGGAGCATTATGATCCTTTGGAAAGCATCAGGAGCAGAAAACAGGAAGAGGGTATATAGCCGGAGCCGGCTGTTATACCCTCTTCCTGTAATGAGGTAGATTCCTTATTTCATCTTATACACCAAAGTTCCACCCTTCAAAATATCTTCATGCGAGATATAATTCTTTGTATAGGGTTCACCGTTCAGTGTGATGCTGTCAATGTACTTGTGTTCCTTTGACAATCCTTCGGCAATGATCGTGAAAGTCTTTCCGTCGGCCAGATTCAAAACGATTTCAGGCAGCTGCGGAGCGCCGAAGACATAATTGCCACTTACCGGATCTACCGGATAGAATCCCATAGCCGAGAACATATACCATGCTGACATCTGTCCGCAGTCGTCATTGCCACAGAGTCCGTCGGGTTCGGGACGATATTGCGTATCAAAGATTTCACGGATCAGTTCCTGGGTACGTTCGGGGCGGCCTGCCAACGTATATAAATAAGTAATGTGATGGCTGGGTTCGTTGCCGTGTGCATATTGACCGATCAAGCCGGTAACATCTGCCTGGGTGGTTTCCAGTTTCAAGGTGAACAAAGAATCCAATTTGTTTAAGAATGCCTGTTCTCCGCCGAATAACTCAATAAGCCCCGGCACATCATGTTGCACATGCCAGGTGTACTGCCATGCATTCCCTTCGGTATAGTCTCCACCGGTACTTTCCATGTGGGCAACCTGACTAGGGTTGAAGGGAGATTTCCAACTTCCGTCAGCATTACGGGGACGCATGAACTGCGTTTCTTTATCAAACAGGTTCTTATAAAAATCGGCACGTTTGGCAAAATAAGCGGCATCTTCCTCTTTACCCATACGTTGGGCCATATCGGCTGCGGCATAATCGTCATATACCGATTCCAGTGTGGAGGATACTGATTCTGTCTTAATCAAGTCTGTAGGGAAATAACCGTATTTCATATAAGTTTCCCAATCGGATTTCAGTTTATGAGATACGGTCTGGGTATTTTTGATAGCATTGAAGGCACGTTCGGCGTCAAAACCCCGGAACCCTTTGCGGTACGCTTCGGCGATAACTGAAACACCGTGGTTGCCAATCATGGTATATGTCTCTTTTCCCCAAAGTCCCCAGATAGGCAGGAAGCCCTGTACTTCAGCCTGTTCTACCAATGAATTGACGAATCCGTCTACTTTTTCAGGAACCATTAAGGTGTAAAACGGGTGGGCGGCGCGATAAGTGTCCCATAAGGAGAAAGTGGAATAAAAAGCTCCGTTACCGGCTTTAACGATGGAATCGGCTGCATTACGGTACCATCCGTCTACGTCCGAGATTTGGTTGGGCTGTATCAGGGCATGGTAGAAGCTGGTATAGAAGTTGGTCTTCTCGTCATCCGTACCCGTTACTTCAATGCGGCTCAGATAATTGTTCCATTCGTTGTGGGCTGCTTGCTTCACTCCTTCAAAATTCCAGTCGGCTATTTCCGCTTCCATATTCTTCTTGGCTCCATCCACGCCGGTGGTGGACATGGCTACTTTCATCAGCAGTTCCTCTCCCGGCTTCATGTCAAAAGTAGCGATGATGCGTTTCCCTTTTTCAGTTTCGGCCATGGGCAGATACAGGGTATCTATGACGGGACGATTGAACTTCATAACAAAAAAGTAATCCTGGTTCACCCATACGCTGTTGCGTACATGTCCGGTCAAGGTTTGTGCATCTTCCCAATTGGTTTCGCAACTTTGTACTTGCGAATGGTATTGGTTTTCGTTCCACGCAGGTCCGTGCTGAAGGTCAATCAATACAGATGCCGAGTCGGCGTTATGATAGGTATAACGGTGCAGGGCGGCATGGGGAGAGGCGGTCAGTTCGGCCTTCACGCCGGGGTCGGCCAGCTCTACGGTGTAGTATCCGGGAGTCGCTGCTTCCTTGTCTTTGGGGAAGTGGCTGCGATAAGCGTCCCAGGCACGGGCGCGTGTTCCGGTAACCGGCATCACCAGGATGTCTCCCAGGTCCATACACCCTGTTCCATTAAGGTGTGTCTGGGTAAATCCCCATATCAGGGAGTCGGTGTACACATATTCCGAACAATATCTCCAGCCGACAGCTCCGGTTACGGGGCTTGTCTGGATCATGCCGAAAGGACGGCAGGCACCGGGAAAGGTATGTCCGTTGTCTGCTGCTCCGATGAACGTGTTAACATACTGCGTGTAGTCAGTTTCGCCTGTCTTCTGCTGTGTTGTGGAACAGCCGAAGAGCGAGCCTGCCAATACAAATGCGCAAAGGATAGAATTGGTTTTCTTCATAGATTCGCAATTAATAAATATTTTGCGTAAAGATAAAGAGTTTTCTGGAAAAATGGGTCAAGAAATCAAAACAAGAAACGAATTAATAAGAAGTAAATGAATATCTTTGCATCTCTTAAATTAATAAACGACATGAAAAACCTTAGTTTGGGATCTCTCATGAGGATACTCTCTGCATTCATTTTCCTTTTATCGAACCTTCTTTAGATTAATCCGAAATGTTTCAACGCATTGGCTATTCCGTCTTCATCTACGGAGGTGGTCACATAGTCGGCCACAGCTTTTACATGAGGTTCGGCGTTTCCCATAGCTATCCCTGTGGCTACGTGTTTCAGCATGGGGATATCATTGCCGCCGTCACCGAAAGCCATGGTGTCTTTCAGGTTGATGCCGAAATATTCCAGTACCTTGTCTATTCCCGTACTTTTACTGTTGCCCCGTGCAATGATGTCGGCAAACAATGGATACCAGCGCATTGGCTCGCAATGGGTCAGCACTTTGCCGAATATATCTGTTTCTTTTTCCTCTTCGGCCGTAAAGTACCCCATTATTTGCAGGATGTCTTTTCCACGGGCTTCTTCTATGGAGGCGACAGGGGGAACAGGAATTTCAATCAGATCGGAAACAGCCTGTACTCTGTCATTCACTTCAGTGACGAACATTTCATTGCCGTATGCAAAAACGAAAGGTACCGGATATTTCTGTTGAAAAGTGATAAGCCGTTCAATGTCTTCTTGCGGGATGCAACCTTTATAAATGGGCTGGTGGCCGGCGGTAAAACAATAGCTTCCGTTTACGGTGATATACCCGTCAAACTCTAAGTCACCCAGGTTGTTTATTAAACATTGTGGGCGTCCGGTAGCAATAAATATTTTAATGCCTTTATCACGGAGTGCCTTTAATGCTTCTTGGGTCGAAGCAGGAATCTTATGTGTTTCAAAAGAAACCAGTGTACCGTCAATATCGAAAAAAATAGCTTTAACCATACGTTTGCCTATTGAATATTATCGTTATATATTTTCATTTTGCAAAGATGAGAATTAAAATACATGCACACAAATACGATAAAGGTTAATTTTTGGCTTATTTGACTTTACAGATTGATTTTAATATCTATATTTGTGTTTCTAAAATAACAAGAGAAATGGCAGTTCAGTTTACAAGAATAGCAGTAAAGATCGGTAGTAATGTGTTGGCGCGTAAAGACGGTACGCTGGATGTGACGCGTATGTCGGCATTGGTAGACCAGGTGGCGGAATTGCGCAAAGCCGGGGTGGAAGTCATTCTGATTTCATCCGGGGCGGTAGCTTCGGGACGCAGCGAGATCAAGCCTTCCAAGAAATTGGATAGCGTGGAGCAAAGGCAGCTTTTCTCGGCGGTGGGCCAGGCAAAACTGATCAACCGGTACTATGAGCTGTTTCGCGAACACGGTATTCCCGTCGGGCAGGTGCTGACTACGAAAGAAAGTTTCGGCACGCGCCGTCATTACCTGAACCAGCGCAACTGCATGATGGTGATGCTGGAGAACGGTGTCATACCTATCGTAAATGAGAATGATACCATTTCGGTCACCGAACTGATGTTTACAGACAATGACGAGCTTTCGGGAATGATCGCTTCCATGATGGATATGCAGGCGTTAATCATACTGAGCAATATTGACGGCATATACAATGGTTCTCCTTCTACCCCCGGTACGCAGGTGATACGGGAGGTGGAGCAGGGAAAGGATCTTTCGGACTATATACAGACGGAGAAATCGGGATTCGGCCGGGGCGGTATGCTGACCAAGACTACCATTGCCCGTAAAGTGGCCGATGAGGGCATTACCGTCATTATAGCCAACGGCAAGAAAGACCATATTCTGGTCGATTTGCTGCAACATCCGGCAGAGACGGTTTGTACGCGCTTTATTCCGGCAGAAGGCGGAGTATCCAGCGTGAAAAAGTGGATTGCCCATAGCGAAGGCTTTGCCAAAGGCGAGTTGCATTTGAACGAACAGGCCGTGAAAGTGTTGAAAGGACAGAAGGCGGTAAGCCTGCTTCCTGTGGGAGTGGTCCGCATAGAAGGGGAATTTGAAAAAGATGATATAGTGAAAATCATAGACCACCGGGGCAGGCAGATAGGAGTGGGACGCATCGGATTTGATTCGGCAGAAGCGCGTGCATTGCAGGGGAAACATGGACAGAAACCTATGGTACACTATGATTATTTGTATTTGGACTGATGCGGTGTGGTAATGATTTAGATAAAATGAAGTGACTATGGAACAGATAAAAGATATTTTTAAACAGGTGCGGCAGGCAAAAGGATCTCTTGCTTTCTGCAAGGAGGAGATCATCAATGACACCTTGTATGCATTGGCCGACAGGGTGGAGGCTGCTACGGACCGGATTCTGGAAGAGAACGCCAAGGATCTGGCAGCGATGGATCCGTCGAATCCCAAATATGACCGTCTCAAACTGACGGCGGAACGTATTCACGCCATAGCCCAAGGCATACGACAGGTAGCCACGCTGCCTTCTCCATCGGGAAGGATACTGAGCCAGGCCGTGCGTCCCAATGGCATGAAGCTGACCAAGGTAAGTGTGCCTTTCGGGGTGATAGGCATTATTTATGAAGCTCGTCCTAATGTGACTTTGGATGTGTTTGCACTTTGTTTCAAATCCGGCAACGCCTGTATATTAAAGGGGGGGAGCGATGCCGATTTCTCCAACCGTATCCTGGTGGAGATTATCCGGAATACCTTGCTGGATGTAGTCCACTTGTCTCCTTATCTGGTGGCATTGTTGCCGGCAGGACATGATTCGGCCGACGCGCTGCTCCATGCCCGCGGCTATGTGGATCTGATTATCCCCCGCGGCGGCAAGGGGCTGATAGACTATGTGCGGCAGAACGCCACGATTCCCGTTATCGAGACAGGAGCCGGTGTGTGTCACGTTTATTTTGACAAGGAGGGTGATGTGGCGAAAGGAGCCGCCATTATCCGCAACGCCAAGACACGCCGTGTCAGCGTGTGCAATGCCTTGGACTGTCTGATTGTAGATGTGAACCGGCTGACCGATCTTTCCACTCTTTGTAGCGGCTTGCAGCAGGACAACGTGGAAATCTATGCCGATGACTTGTGTTACAATTATCTGAAGACTTCTTACCCTTCCCACTTGCTGAAACATGCTTCTACGGATACTTTCGGAACAGAGTTTCTGGACTACAAAATGGCAGTGACGGCGACTATGACCATACAGGCGGCTGTGGCCCACATTTCTATTTATGGTTCGGGACATAGTGAATGTATTGTGACGGAGAATGACCGGGCGGCCGATTATTTTATGAAAATGGTGGATGCGGCTTGTGTCTATGTGAATGTGCCTACTTCGTTCACCGATGGAGGTGAGTTCGGACTGGGAGCGGAAATAGGTATCAGCACGCAGAAGCTTCACGCCCGTGGTCCGATGGGACTGGAGGAACTGAACACATACAAGTGGATTATTCAGGGGGATGGACAAATAAGACAATAATACTATAAATGAAAAAATTATGAGATACTTTACAAACGTACACGATTTGGGCGACTTGAAGAGTGCCCTTGCCGAAGCTTTCGAAATCAAGAAAGACCGCTACAAATATGAAACCCTGGGAAAGCATAAGACTTGCCTGCTGATTTTCTTCAACAACAGTCTGCGTACCCGTTTGAGCACCCAGAAGGCAGCCCGTAACTTGGGCATGGATGTGATTGTGCTTGATGTGAACCAAGGTGCATGGAAGCTGGAAACTGAGCGCGGTGTCATTATGGATGGCGACAAGAGTGAACATTTACTGGAGGCTATTCCGGTGATGGCTTCTTATTGTGATATCATCGGTGTGCGTTCGTTCGCTCATTTTGAGAACCGCGAGGATGATTATACCGAAAAGATTCTGAATCAGTTCATCAAGTATTCCGGCAAGCCTGTATTCTCCATGGAAGCCGCTACCGGTCATCCGTTGCAGGCTTTCGCCGACCTGATTACTATCGAGGAGTATAAGAAGAAAGACCGTCCCAAGGTGGTCTTGACTTGGGCGCCGCATCCGCGTGCATTGCCTCAGGCCGTTCCCAACTCGTTTGCCGACTGGATGAACGAGGCCGATGTGGATTTTGTCATCACTCATCCCGAAGGCTATGAGCTGGACCCGAAGTTTGTCCGTGGCGCGAAGGTGGAATACAACCAGATGAAAGCCTTTGAAGGGGCTGACTTTATCTATGCCAAGAACTGGGCATGTCCCGGTGTCACCCGTCCTGCCGACTATGGAAAGATCCTGAGCAAGGATATGAACTGGACGGTAGATGCAGCGCACATGGCAGTGACAAACGATGCTTTCTTTATGCATTGTCTGCCGGTGAGAAGAAACATGATTGTGACCGATGAGGTGATTGAAGCGCCTACTTCGTTGGTTATTCCTGAAGCGGCCAACCGGGAAATTTCTGCTACAGTTGTTTTAAAGAGAATGCTGGAAGGGTTGGAATAACCGGCAGTCGGAATGACGTATTCTTCCTTTTCAATTTATCGTTTCACCTTAGTGATGAAACCGTATCACCCATGTGATGAAAATTGATCACCTTAGTGATAAAACTTCATCACTAAGGTGAAACGATAAACAGGAAAGGGCAGCGCAACGATTTCTATCGGACGAAAAACTGTGTGTATCCTTGGCTTGACTATATAAGATAGCGCGTGGCAAGATTGCCATTCAAGAGAACAAGGTCTCGCCTCGGAAATAGAAGACCGGGCGGGGGGGGAGTCTGGGACAAACTTACAGAGATGGTAAGCGTCTCCGCGATTCTA
>OKUS01000480.1_pt1 | contig 19177 bp, 10 predicted proteins | sample 1606591 | NCBI WGS metagenome assembly OKUS01 (sample SAMEA3882509, study PRJEB24775) | human gut metagenome | biome: human-associated habitat; feature: intestine environment; material: feces | place: Netherlands | collected 2009/2010 | reverse complement strand
ACCTGCCTCATGCTTTGCAGATTATAGAAAGTTCTGCATGGCTTTCAGAAGATATAATCAAAGGTAAGGAGAGCAGCTCAGAAAGAAATAAAGAAAAAAGAAAAGTACTTATCCCGATAGACTTTTCAAACTATTCTCTTAAAGCCTGCCAATTTGGTTTTTCTTTTGCTAATGCTATTAATTCAGAAGTTGTGCTTCTACATGCTTATTTCAGTCCTATTTATGTGCCTACAATTCCTTATGGAACTGATAATTTCAATTTTCAGATCGAAAGAGAAGAATCTGTAAAAAGTATGATAGAAACAGTGCACAACGAGTTGAATAAACTTTCTGATACAATCAAAAAGAAAGTTGAGTCGGGAGAGTTTCCTAATATAAAATATACTTGTATTTTGCGTGATGGTATTCCCGAAGAAGAAATCTTACGATATGCTAAAGAATATAATCCTCAGATAATTATAATGGGAACAAGAGGGAGAAGCCAAAAAGATATAGACTTGATTGGTAGCGTTACAGCTGAAGTTATAGAAAGAAGCAAATCCTTTGTATATGCTATTCCAGAACATACACCACTAAAAACATTCAATGATATAAAAAAAGTAGCTTTTGTGACCAATTTTGACCAAAGGGATCTAATAGCTTTTGACTCCTTGATAAATGCTTTTAAATCGTTTCATTTTGCTGTTTCCTTCATTCATTTAAGTACAGATAACGATGCATGGAATGAAATAAAACTAGCAGGTATTAAAGATTACTTTCAAAAACAATACTCTAAATTGGAACTATATTATAATGTAGTGAAAGAAGATAACATACTGAGCAATTTGGACAACTATGTAAAAGAAGAAAATATAGACGTGATTTACATCACAAATTATAAACGAAACATATTTGCTAGATTGTTTAATCCTAGCATAGCAAGAAAAATGATATTTCATGCTAATACACCTATATTAGTAATAAAATAAAGAATCAAGAAGGGTAGCACAAGCAAATCACAATGTGTTACCCTTCAACATATTAATGTTCACTTAGTGTTTAATTAAACATAATACTGATTATATATCAAAAATAACTCTCGTAAATAGACTTGAAAAAGGGATTTGGTTGATTAATAAAGACGAAAATAAATTTTGCCATAACGCAAAAAACTAATATCTAAAGATACATAAACTTTAGATAATAACAAAGCCCAGACTGGAAAAGTCCGAGCTTTGTGCATAAATAAATAGAAAGATCGTATTAATATCCTAATTCTTTTTCCAAAGAATCATATTCAGCTCTATTTAACTTCCAATAAATATTTAGCAAATAATTTCCCCACAAAGCTTTATTATCAGGCTTTAATTCTTTTGCCTTCTCATAATATGGTTTAGCTTTCTCATACAACTCTTTAATCTTATTTTCGTTTTCATTGTATTTGGGATCATCAATAGCTAACTTTGCATTTTCCTCAACAATAATCTGAGCTGGGAAAAAATAACAATCACCAATCTTTGAATATGCTTCAGCAACTAAATCTCCGTTGTTTGAAATAATTTTATTAAATATAGCAACTGCATCATCATACTGCTTTTTCTCATACAATAAGATACCTTTTACATAAAGATAGTACGGAGTTTCACTTGTAGCAAGCAATTTATTAATTTGAGCCAAACCCTCATCAACCATACCTTTTTGAATATAATAATCCATAATATTACCAACAAAGTATTCTTGCTTAGGAAACAATTCAGTACCTTCTTTGATTACTTCAAGCCATTTTGCAGAATCACCACCTTCTTTCTGACCATATGTTTCAGCCAAGCACATTAATGCTCTATAACCTTCTTCTTTATGATTCTTACCTATATTGCCATATTTGATGACAGCTTGATTGTCTTTCAGCATATTAGCAGCTAAAGTTGCATAACAAGCATATAATGCATTCAAAGTGTCAGCCTTCAACTCATCATCATCAGCAAACATAGGCTCGTTTACTACATCAACAAATAATCCAAAATATTTTAGAGCATCAGCATAATCTCCTTTATTGTAAGCATCACCACCACCATTAACTAGGTTTAAACGCAAAGTCTTCAAAGCATCTGCATTCTTCTTTCTGAATTTGGGTTTCTTTAACTCACCACTTTGGACTTTAGCCTGCTCTATTTCATCGCATTTCAAGTAGAAGTCATACATCTTAGCTAAGCTGTTATAAAGCTTAGTTGTATCTGCCTGACCTCCGGGTAAATAAAGTTTCATGTTTTCTTCATCATAAATTGCTTTCTGAAAATCTCCAGCTAATTTCCATGTTTCCGGATCATTAGCGGTTTCAGGATTAGTTAAAGCCGGTTCGATAGCTTTTGCAGCTTCTTCAGGTTTGCTTTTCAAGGATTTAGCCTCCTTAACAACACTTACTTGTGCAGACACAAAGCAAGCTGTTAACAATAAAGCCACTGTAAATAATACTTTTCTCATGATTTTGTGGATTTAATAATACAATTTATTTTATTCTTCACTATTTGCTTCGGCAGTTAAATCTGAATTAGTATCAGAATTAGTAGTACCACCACTCTCTCCTTCAGTTATATTTTCAAGATCTGTATTTGAATTTTCATCTGTAACCTCTTCTTCAGATGTCACCTTACATACAGAGCCTATTTGGTCATTACGTTTCTCCAAATTTATCAATCGCACACCTTGTGTTGCACGTCCCATGATGCGGACTTCAGCGACTTTTAAACGAATTGTAATACCAGATTTATTAATAATCATCAAGTCATTCTCATCTGTAACAGACTTGATAGCTACCAATTTACCCGTTTTATCTGTAATATTCAACGTTTTTACACCCTTACCGCCACGATTGGTCTTACGATAATCTTCGATATCAGAACGTTTACCATAGCCTTGTTCAGAAACGACCATAATGGTTTCTGCTTCAGGATCTTTGATGCAAATCATTCCTACCACTTCATCTTGTCCGTCTTCGTCAAGTGTCATACCACGCACACCGGTTGCAGTACGTCCCATAACGCGTACAGCACTTTCGTGGAAGCGAATAGCACGTCCGTTACGATTGGCAATGATAATTTCGTTGTCACCGTTAGTCATACGTACTTCGATAACGCGATCGTCCTCACGGATAGTAATAGCGTTTACACCATTCTGGCGAGGGCGGGAATACTGTTCAAGTAATGTCTTCTTGATAACACCATTCTTGGTACAGAATAAGACATAATGGCTGTTGATGAAGTCTGTGTCAGAAAGGTTCTTCACACGCAAATATGCGTTTACAGCATCATCAGAATCAATATTCAGCAAGTTCTGGATAGCACGTCCCTTGGAATTCTTGGTACCTTCAGGGATTTCATATACTTTGAGCCAATAGCACTTACCCTTTTGAGTAAAGAACATCATGGTATTGTGCATGGTTGCCGGATATATGTGTTCAATAAAGTCTGCATCGCGGGTATCTGTACCCTTGGAGCCTACTCCACCACGGTTTTGAGCACGGAACTCACTCAATGGAGTACGTTTAATATAGCCCATATGAGAAATGGTGATAATCATTTCGTCATCTGCATAGAAATCTTCCGGATTGAATTCTTCGGATGAATAAACAATCTCAGAACGACGTTCATCTCCGTATTTTGCTTTTACTTCAATTAATTCATCAGTAATAACTTTGCGGCAAAGTTCGTCATTTGAAAGAATTTCTTCGTAATAAGCTATCAGTTTCATTACTTCTTCATATTCAGCGTGGAGCTGATCTTGCATCAGTCCGGTTAATTGGCGCAAACGCATTTCTACGATAGCACGAGACTGAATTTCAGTTAATTGGAAGCGTTCCATCAAGCCAGCAATGGCATCATTAGGTGTCTTTGCAGCACGGATGATGCGGATTACTTCATCGATATTATCTGATGCTATGATTAAGCCTTCTAATATATGAGCACGTTCTTTAGCCTTACGTAAGTCATATTGAGTACGACGGATAACCACCTCATGGCGATGTTCTACGAAGTACTTAATCATGTCTTTCAGATTCAGCAAACGGGGACGTCCGTGTACCAATGCTACGTTGTTCACACTAAAAGAAGTCTGTAATAACGTCATCTTATAGAGCTTATTCAAGACTACGCTGGCGTTGGCATCACGTTTGATATCAATCACGATACGCATACCTTCACGGTCAGACTCATCATTGGCATTGGAAATACCTTCTATTTTCTTATCATTGGCTAAATCAGCGATATTCTTGATCAGTTCCGCCTTATTGACACCATACGGGATTTCCGTGATGACAATTTTGTCATGTGTAGAACTGGTTTCAATTTCTGCTCTTGCACGCATGATAACGCGACCACGACCAGTAAGATATGCCTCGCGTACGCCACTCATACCATATATATATCCTCCTGTTGGGAAATCGGGAGCTTTCACATAGTTCATCAACTCCTCTATCTCAATATCATTGTTCTCGATGTATGCGATGCAAGCATCAATAACCTCTGAAAGGTTGTGTGTCGGCATATTGGTTGCCATACCTACAGCAATACCAGAAGCACCGTTTACCAAAAGGTTTGGAATACGGGTAGGCATAACGGTAGGCTCCTGCAAAGAATCGTCAAAGTTGTTCTGCATATCAACGGTTTCTTTGTCGAGGTCTTGCATCATATCTTCACCAATCTTGCGCAAGCGACACTCGGTGTAACGCATAGCTGCTGCGCTATCGCCGTCTACCGAACCATAGTTACCCTGGCCATCTACCACCATGTAACGCATTGCCCAAGGCTGTGCCATACGAACTAATGCACCGTAAACGGAAGAGTCACCATGCGGGTGATACTTACCCAATACTTCACCTACAACTCTGGCTGATTTTTTATAAGGTTTATCAGACGTATTTCCCAGTCCCATCATTCCGAAGAGAATTCTACGGTGGACAGGCTTAAAACCATCTCTAACATCCGGAAGGGCACGCGAAACGATGACCGACATGGAGTAGTCAATGTACGATGACTTCATTTCCTCCTCGATGTTAATCTTTATAATTCTGTCTTGTTCAAGCATTTAAAAAGATTATTAATTATACATACTTTGGTTCATGAAAAACCACGCTAAAGTACTGCTTTTTTACGATATACAAAAGTTTTCGCCCATAAACTTTATTTCAGAACCATTCTCTCACCTACTTTGTTCTTATAATATATAAATAAGGTATTAATAAGGAGCTTTTTCACAAGAATGAAAGCATTTTAGTATGATACTGATGAACGGATATAAACTGTGGCACGGGTTTTGTATATAAATAATAAATAAAACGATAGAATACGTACTGGAAATTATAAATGCGTATCTTTGTATTAAGTAACACCTTAGAATAAGGAAGGAGAATATTAAGTATGAATAATCAGTTTTCACAAAGAGTTTCTGACATTATCACTTACAGCAAGGAAGAAGCTAACCGGCTGAAGAATAGATATATCGGTCCGGAGCATCTTCTACTCGGCATGTTGCGAGACGGCGGAGGGAAAGCTATAGAAATATTGCAGAAACTGGATATAGACCTAAACAGAGTTAAGAAACGCCTGGAAGGTTTTTTAAAAGAGATTGAAGATGATAACTTGTTGCCCGATGCAGACATTCCATTGTCTCCTATGGCAGCTAAGATATTGAAAATGTGTATACTCGAGGCTCGTCTGCTGAAGAGTGCCACTGCTGATACTGAACATGTATTGCTGGCTATCTTGAAAGACGGTAATAATTTGGCCGCTACGGTATTGGAAGAAGATAATATAGATTATAAGTCGGTGTTCGAACAGCTTTCTATGAAAGCCAGCCCTAACGCAGGTATGGGATTTACGGAAGATGATGACGAGGAAGAAGATGAGATGAATATGTCTTCACGTTCTTCTCAAAGTGGTAGTTCACAGTCTTCTACGCAAACAGCGTCTAAGAAACCATCCAATGATACTCCGGTATTGGATAACTTTGGTATGGATATGACCCGGGCTGCGGAAGAAGGTAGACTGGATCCTGTGGTAGGTCGTGAACGTGAAATCGAGCGGTTGGCTCAGATATTGAGCCGTCGTAAGAAGAATAATCCGGTATTGATAGGTGAACCTGGTGTAGGAAAATCAGCCATTGTAGAAGGATTGGCATTACGTATTGTTCAGAAGAAAGTATCCCGTATTCTGTTTGATAAACGTGTGGTAATGCTTGATATGGCTTCTGTAGTGGCCGGAACCAAGTATCGCGGACAGTTTGAGGAGCGTATTCGTTCTATCATTAATGAGTTACAGAAGAATCCGAATGTAATTCTGTTTATTGACGAGATTCACACGATTGTGGGTGCCGGAGCAGCTGCCGGTTCTATGGATGCTGCCAATATGCTGAAACCTGCATTGGCACGTGGTGAAATACAATGTATAGGTGCCACTACCCTTGATGAGTACCGGAAGAATATAGAAAAGGACGGTGCTTTGGAACGCCGTTTCCAGAAAGTGATTGTTGAACCGACCACTGCTGAAGAAACGCTCCAGATATTGAAGAATATCAAAGAGAAGTACGAAGACCATCATAATGTGACTTATACGGATGAAGCGCTGGAAGCATGTGTCAAGTTGACAGACCGCTACATTACTGACCGTAATTTCCCGGATAAGGCTATTGATGCTTTGGACGAAGCCGGTTCGCGCGTCCATCTGACAAACATTACTGTTCCGAAAGAGATTGAAGAACAGGAGAAACTGATTGAAGAAGCCCGTCAACAAAAGGCGGATGCGGTGAAATCGCAGAATTTCGAACTTGCTGCCAGTTTCCGTGATCATGAGAAAGAGTTTTCTGCTCGTCTGGAAGAGATGAAGGCTGAATGGGAAGCTCGTTTAAAAGATGATCGCCAGATAGTTGGCGAGGAGGAAATTGCGAATGTGGTTTCTATGATGTCCGGTGTGCCTGTACAGCGTATGGCGCAGGCTGAAGGTATCAAGTTGGCGGGTATGAAAGAAGAGTTGCAAGCTAAAGTTATAGCTCAGGATCCGGCTATTGAAAAGGTGACGAAAGCAATTCTGCGTAGTCGTGTAGGATTGAAAGATCCTAACCGTCCTATCGGAACATTCTTGTTTCTGGGGCCTACGGGTGTGGGTAAAACTCACTTGGCGAAACAGTTGGCGAAATATATGTTTGGTTCTGCCGATGCGCTAATACGTGTGGATATGAGTGAATATATGGAGAAGTTTACCGTTTCTCGTCTTGTTGGCGCACCTCCGGGATACGTAGGATACGATGAAGGTGGACAATTGACTGAAGCTATTCGCCGCAAACCATACTCAGTCGTACTATTCGACGAAATAGAAAAGGCGCATCCGGATGTATTCAACATCTTGTTACAACTGATGGATGAAGGTCGTCTGACTGACAGTTATGGCAGAACTGTAGACTTCAAGAATACAGTAGTTATCATGACTTCCAATATCGGTACACGTCAATTGAAAGACTTCGGTCGTGGTGTAGGTTTTGCCGCCCAAAATCGTACGGATGATAAAGAATATTCACGCGGCGTGATACAAAAGGCTTTGAATAAGTCGTTTGCCCCTGAGTTTCTGAACCGTGTCGATGAGATTATTACTTTCGACCAGCTTTCGCTGGATGCTATCGAAAAGATTATCGATATTGAGTTGAAAGGCTTGTATGAGCGCGTGGAATCTCTTGGATATAAGCTTGTTATTGATGCTAAAGCCAAGACGTTCATGGCATCTAAAGGATATGATGTGCAGTTTGGTGCCCGCCCGTTGAAGCGTGCCATCCAGACTTATCTGGAAGATGGACTTTCGGAATTGATTATTTCTTCCGAATTGCAGACGGGCGATACGATTTCTGTCTCTTTGAACGAAGAAAAAGGAGAACTGGACATCAAGAAAGCATGAAAATAAAGTCTTTTTAGAAGATGATAAACAGTCAAAATGTCAGTCCTTATGGGCTGGCATTTTTTTTGCATTACACTTGCCAAACGATTAAATATATAAACTTAAAAATATAAATCATAAGTAGTATGCAAAAAGGAAATATTGGGGTGACTACCGAAAACATTTTCCCCGTTATTAAAAAATTCTTGTACAGCGATCATGAAATTTTTCTCCGTGAGTTGGTTTCTAATGCCGTAGATGCTACGCAGAAGTTGAAAACCTTAGCCTCTATTGGCGAGTTTAAAGGTGAGGTTGGCGATTTGACCGTACATGTGTCTTTAGGAAAAGATACAATTACTGTTTCAGACCGTGGTATTGGTTTGACTGCCGAAGAAATCGACAAATATATCAACCAAATTGCCTTTTCAGGTGCCAACGACTTTCTGGAGAAGTATAAGAATGATGCTAATGCAATTATTGGACACTTCGGTTTGGGCTTTTATTCAGCTTTCATGGTGGCTAAGAAAGTGGAAATAATCACGAAATCCCATAAGGAAGGTGCTCAAGCAGTGAAATGGAGTTGCGATGGTAGTCCGGAGTTTACCATTGAGAACATTGATAAAGCTGACCGTGGTACAGATATAGTACTTTACATTGATGATGAAAGTAAAGAATTCCTGGAAGAGGCCCGCATTTCTTCTCTGTTGAAGAAATATTGTAGTTTCCTTCCCATACCTATTGCTTTTGGTAAAAAGAAAGACTGGAAAGATGGGAAACAGGTTGAAACAGACGAAGATAACATCATCAATGACAGTAATTCGTTGTGGACATTGAAGCCCAGCGAACTGAAGGATGAAGATTATAAGAAGTTCTATCGTGACCTGTATCCGATGTCTGATGAACCTCTGTTCTGGATACATCTGAATGTAGATTATCCGTTCCATCTGACAGGTATCCTCTACTTCCCGAAAGTAAAGAGCAATATTGAACTGAATAAGAATAAGATACAGCTTTATAGCAACCAGGTATACGTTACGGATTCAGTAGAAGGTATCGTACCTGACTTTCTGACACTGTTGCATGGTGTGCTCGATTCTCCGGATATTCCGTTGAATGTATCCCGTTCTTATCTACAGAGCGACTCTAACGTGAAGAAGATTTCGACATATATCACGAAGAAAGTATCTGATCGTCTGCAATCTATCTTTAAAAATGATCGCAAACAGTTCGAGGAAAAGTGGAATGACCTGAAGATTTTCATCAATTACGGAATGCTTACTCAGGAAGACTTCTATGACAGAGCAAAAGATTTTGCCCTTTTCACCGATACGGATGGTAAATGCTATACATTTGAAGAGTATCAGAAGTTGATTAAAGATAGTCAGACTGATAAAGATGGCAATTTGATCTATTTGTATGCTAATCATAAAGATGAGCAATTCAGCTATATCGAGGCTGCTAAGAATAAGGGATACAATGTGTTGCTGATGGATGGTCAACTGGATATTGCTGTAGTAAGCATGTTGGAGCAAAAGTTTGAGAAATCTCGCTTTACCCGTGTAGATAGTGATGTTATAGATAATCTGATTATCAAAGAAGACAAAAAAGGTGAAACTCTGGAAGCAGGTAAACAAGAAGCTCTTTCTGCTGTGTTCAAGAGCCAGTTGCCTAAGCTGGAAAAGGTTGAGTTTAATATCACTGCGCAGGCTTTGGGTGAAAACTCTTCTCCTGTGATGATTACTCAAAGCGAATATATGCGCCGTATGAAAGAAATGGCTAATATTCAGGCAGGTATGAGTTTCTATGGAGAAATGCCTGATATGTTCAACCTTGTGTTGAATTCAGATCATAAACTGGTGAAAGAAGTTCTTGCAGACGAAGAAAAAGAATGCGACTCTGTTGTAGCTCCTATTCAGCAAGAAATGGATGACGTAGACAAACGTCGTAATGAGCTGAAAGATAAACAAAAAGGTAAGAAAGACGAAGAAATTTCTACTGCTGAAAAGGACGAAGTGAACGGGTTGGATCAGAAGTGGGAAGAACTGAAAACAAAGAAAGACGAAGTATTTGCCGGATATGCAGCTAAAAATAAAGTTGTCCGCCAATTGATTGACCTAGCATTGCTGCAAAATGGCATGCTGAAAGGTGAAGCTTTGAATAACTTTGTGAAGAGAAGCATCGAGCTAATCTAAATACGCCCTTTATTCACAATCTATATGCTGGGAGCATTGCAACTTTTATAAGAGTTGTAATGCTCCTTTTTTCGTATATTTTGTGTGGGAACGCTTGTTTTTTAGCGTTGGATACGTCCAATTTCGAAACAATTGCATATATTTGAGCTTTGATAATAATATATTTTCAGCTCGGAACTTTGAAGTATGAAAAGAATTCTTTTGCTTTTATCGTTTTGTTTCTTGTTGCTGCCCATGTTGCATGCCCAAAAAGTTGGACTTGTATTGAGTGGTGGTGGTGCGAAAGGTATGACGCATATCGGCATCATTCGGGCTTTGGAAGAAAACAATATCCCTATCGATTATATTACCGGTACATCCATGGGAGCCATTATCGGCTCGTTGTATGCCATGGGATACTCTCCCGATGATATGGAGGCTTTGCTGCGTTCAGAAGACTTTAAACGCTGGTATTCGGGAAAAGTAGAACCTAAATATGCCTATTATTTCAAGAAAAGTATTCCCACACCGGAGTTTTTTAATATCCGTTTTGATTTTAAGGATTCCTTGAATGTCAAACCGCAATTACCGACCAGTATGGTTAACCCCATTCAGATGAATCTGGTGTTTGTGGAGCTGTTTGCCCGTGCTACGGCTGCTTGTGACGGTGATTTTGATAGGCTGTTTGTTCCTTTCCGCTGTATCGCTTCTGATGTATACAATAAACGGCAAATAGTGTTAGGGAAAGGTGACCTGGGAGATGCTGTCCGTGCTTCTATGAGTTTTCCGTTTGTTTTTAAGCCTATTGAGATAGATAGCGTGCTGGCTTATGATGGTGGTATTTACAATAACTTTCCAACGGATGTAATGCGGGATGATTTCCATCCGGATATTATCATTGGTAGTGTGGTGGCTGCCAATCCATCTAAGCCTAAAGAAAATGACCTTATGAGTCAGATTGAGAACATGGTGATGCAGAAGACGGACTATTCTATTCCGGATTCTGTCGGCATCCTCATGACATTCAAGTATGATGATGTGAATTTACTTGATTTCGACCGTCTTCAGGAACTCCATGATATAGGTTACAATCGCACTCTTAGCCTGATGGATTCTATAAAGGGGCGTATTCATCGTAGGGTGAATGCAGATAATGTGCGTTTACGCCGTTTGGTTTATCGCAGTAATCTGCCGCAGCTCTATTTCCAGAAAATTTATATTGATGGAGCTAACCCCCAGCAACAGGCTTATATTCAGAAGGAATTTCATGATGAAGAAGATGAACCATTCACTTACGAAGATCTGAAGCGTGGATATTTCCGTTTACTTGCGGATAACATGATATCGGAAATCATTCCGAAGGCGGTATTCAATGAGGAAACCGATTTGCATCTGAAAGTAAAGATGGAGGATAATTTCTCTGTCCGCTTGGGGGGTAGTGTGTCTACGACGAGTTCCAATCAGATATATCTGGGATTGGGCTATCAGAACTTAAATTATTATGCTAAAGAGTTTACGTTTGATGGCCAATTGGGTAAAGTTTATAATAATGCCCAACTGATGGCGCGTATAGATTTGCCTACTCATATTCCTACTTCATATCGGCTTATTGCGTCTATCAGTACTTTTGATTATTACAAGAAAGAGAAACTGTTCTCTAAAAACGATAAACCTTCCTTTAATTCAAAGGATGAACGATTTCTGAAGTTGATTATTGCTTTACCATTCTTAGCGAATAAACGGGCTGAATTTGGCTTTGGTATTGGAAAATTGCAAGATAACTATTTTCAATCCAGTGTGATAAACTTTGAAGAAGACCGTTCCGACAGGAGTTTATACAGGCTTATAGGCGGTTCTATTAGTTTTTATGGAAGTACACTGAATTCTCGTCAATACGCTACAAAAGGGTATAACGAGAAATTAATAGCTCAGATTTTTACGGGAAAAGAAAGATATAAGCCTGGAAATCCGGCAGAACAGCCTGTTACACAGGAACGGCAATCATGGTTACAGATTTCTTATATGAAAGAAGCATATCATAGTATGGCGCCTAAGTTTGTTTTGGGGTGGATGGCAGAAGCGCTGTATTCATCGAGGAATTTCTCAGAGAATTTTACGGCGACGATGATGCAGGCTGCAGAGTTTTCGCCGACTCCGCATAGTAAGCTGATGTATAATGAGGCTTTCCGTGCCAATCAGTTTTTGGCTGCCGGTATCAAGCCTATGTTTATTTTCAATGATATGTTTCATCTGAGAGGAGAATTTTATGGATTTATGCCTATTTTTCCTATCGAGAAGAATACGCAAAACAAGGCATTTTATGGAAAAGCTTTCTCAAAGGTAGAATATATGGGAGAAGTTTCTGTTATTTGCCAATTACCTTTTGGAGCGATCTCTGCTTATGTAAATCATTATAGCTCACCGAGAAGGGAGTGGAATGTGGGGCTGAGTATCGGCTGGCAACTGTTTAATTACCGTTTCATCGAATAATTTTCTTCAAAAAAAGTTTGTAGAATGCTTGCAGTTTCGGAAAAAGTCCGTATCTTTGCACCCGTTAAACGAAAAGGCCGCGTAGCTCAACTGAATAGAGTAGCTGACTACGGATCAGCCGGTTACAGGTTTGAATCCTGTCGCGATCACGAAAAACCTCTGCAAAGTAATTTGCAGAGGTTTTTTGCTATACACCGTAGGGTAACAGTTATATCTGTGTAGACTCATGCAAATATGTGTGTGAGTTGATACAGATATAACCGCGTGCTTGTGCAGATATAAGTATAAATTTCTTCCCTGAGATGAGTAAATCCGTCTCATGAGACAGTAAAAATCAGCTTATGAGACGAAAAAAACATCCCCTGATATGAAATAATCCTCAGGGGATGTTGTATAAAGAAGTATCTTCGTTTTTTCTTAGCACTTAATATTTAACTCATCCAAAATCTTCCGCATGGCTTCAAAAGTAGTAATCCTGGTAGGCACAAGCGGGAGGCGAAGTTTATTCTCAATCATTCCCATAACGTTCAACATTGCTTTTACGCCTGCCGGATTGCCATCCACAAAAAGAAGCTTGAATAACTCGGCAAATTTATGGTGGATAGTCAATGCATTTGCATAATCTCCTCGCAATGCCAGTCTTACCATGCGGCTAAATTCGCGTGGGAATGCATTTCCGATGACCGATATGATGCCAACAGCTCCCAAGGTAATCAAAGGGAAGGTAATACCATCATCTCCCGAAATAACGTCAAAATTAGCTGGTTTATTCTTGATGATATCATCCATTTGAGTGATGTCACCGGAAGCTTCTTTGATAGCAATAACATTTTTGAAGTCACGGGCAATGCGCAGCGTGGTTTCTGCTTTCATATTTACACCGGTACGGCCGGGAACATTATAGAGTACAATTGGAAGCTCTGTAGCCTCTGCAATTGCTTTATAATGTTGATAAATACCTTCCTGAGAAGGTTTGTTATAATAAGGTACAGCAACAAGCACGGCATCAACTCCTGTCATATCATCATTTTTCAGCGTTTCCACAACAGCACGGGTACAGTTACTGCTAACCCCCAGCAGAATAGGAATACGTCCATTCACTCTTTCGATTATCAAACGTTTTATCTTGTCTTTTTCTTCTTTAGTCAAAGTTGGGGTTTCAGCCGTGGTTCCCAACACGCATAAAAAGTCTGTTCCATTTTGAAGCTGGTAATCAACCAGACGAAGTAACGCATCATAATCAACGCTGTCATCTTCCTTGAAAGGAGTAATCAACGCTACTCCCATGCCTTTTAATCTTGTCTGTATCATAAATGAATTATAAATTCTTATTTAATAGCCTACAAAAGTACGAATATTTTCTATTTTAGCGATAAAAATCACACTATTTTTACTTTATACTCGCTAAAAAGTCACTCTATCATTTGCAGAAACTCCTCTTCGCTCACAATGGTCACACCCAGTTTCTGCGCTTTCTCCAGTTTACTGGGCCCCATATTGTCACCTGCCAGAATAAAGCTGGTCTTGGACGAAATACTTCCCACATTCTTACCGCCATGCTTTTCAATTAACTCCTTATATTCGTCACGCGAATGATGGGCGAAAACCCCACTGATCACGATAGATTTCCCTGCCAGTTTGTCAGTGTGTTCCGAAGTATCCTCCTCATCGGCTTCCAGTCTCACACCCGCCACACGAAGACGCTCTATAATGTCACGATTCTTCGGATTAGCAAAATACAACAAGATACTCTGCGCTATTTTTTCTCCGATTTCATCGACATGAATCAAATTATCCAAACTCGCGTCTGCCAAAGCATCCATCGACTTAAAGGATTTTGCCACCTTCTTCGCCACAGTTTCACCCACAAAACGGATGCCCAATGCAAAGAGTACCCTTTCGAACGGCACTTCTTTGGACTGCTCTATACCTTTTATTATATTCTCGGCAGATTTTTCTCCCATACGTTCTAGGTTGATGATATCCGATGTTTTTAAAGTATACAGATCGGCAACATCACGTATCAATCCTTCCTGGTAAAACTGATCTACCGTTTCCGGACCGAGACCATCAATATTCATAGCTCTACGGCTGATAAAATGTTCTATTTTTCCCTTGATCTGTGGGGGGCAAGCGGCATCATTGGTACAATAATAAGCAGCTTCACCTTCATAGCGTACCAATTTACTGCCACACTCGGGACAATGAGTAATAAACTTTACTTTGTCACCTATCATAATACGGGCGTCTTTGTCCACACCTACAATCTTTGGAATAATCTCACCGCCTTTTTCTACATATACCATATCACCAATATGCAAATCCAACCCTTCTATGATGTCGGCATTATGGAGCGAAGCACGCTTTACCACGGTTCCGGACAACTGTATAGGATCCAGATTGGCCACCGGAGTCACAGCACCTGTTCTCCCCACTTGATAGGTCACCTTGTTCAAGCGGGTAAGTGCCTGTTCGGCTTGAAACTTGTATGCAATGGCCCATCGGGGTGATTTTGCCGTAAAACCCAAATTACGCTGCTGTCGCAAAGAATTCACTTTCAATACTATTCCATCCGTAGCTACAGGCAGATTCTTACGCTCCACATCCCAGTATTTGATAAAATCAAAAACTTCCTGCAATGTTTTGCATTTGCGAGTGAGATCGGAAATTTTAAATCCCCATTTCTCAGCTTCTTTCAGATTTTCATAATGACCGTCGCACGGCAAATTATCTCCAAGTAAATAATAAAGGTAGGCATCCAGCTTGCGAGATGCCACAATAGCAGAATTCTGCAACTTCAATGTTCCCGAAGCCGCGTTGCGGGGATTGGCAAACAACGGTTCTTCGCGAGCTTCCCGTTCTTTGTTCAATTCCTCAAACACCACCCAAGGCATCAAAATCTCCCCACGAATTTCAAATGTTTCAGGATACCCCTTTCCATGCAGCACCAAAGGGATACTGCGGATGGTCTTTACATTGCCTGTCACATCATCTCCCTGCACACCATCGCCACGCGTCACGGCGCGCACCAGTTTTCCGTTCTCATAAGTCAGAGAGATGGAAGTTCCATCATACTTCATTTCACAACAAATTTCAAAATCCTCGTTCAGAGACTTCTTTACCCTGTCATAAAACTCGGTTACTTCCGTTTCCGAATAGGTGTTAGCCAATGAAAGCATAGGATATTTATGTACCACCTGCGTGAAATTTTTGTTTATATCACTTCCCACACGCATACTGGGCGAGTTCTCATCTCTATGTTCCGGATGTTTTTCTTCCAGATCCTGAAGTTCACGCATCAGCTTGTCAAACTCCTGGTCTGTAATCTCAGGCGCATTCAATACATAATAATTATAGTTATGTCGATGAAGCTCCTCGCGCAATTGGTCTATTCTTTCTATTTCTGTCATATATAAAAGGTAGTTTTCCCGCAAAAATAGCTATTTTTTGAATGAAAAACACCTTCCGACAAAGAGGAATTTGCTACTTTTGCAAAAAATAACCGAATATGAGAATAGACATCATTACCGTTTTACCCGAGATGCTGGAAGGCTTCTTTAACTGCTCTATCATGAGCCGTGCGCAGAAAAAAGGAATTGCAGAAATACATATACATAACCTGCGTGATTATGCATACGACCGTTATCGCAAAGTAGACGATTATCCCTTCGGTGGATTTGCCGGTATGGTGATGAAGATTGAACCGATAGACCGATGCATCTCAGCTTTGAAAGCAGAACGCGAGTATGACGAAATAATATTTACATCTCCAGATGGAGAGCAGTTTAACCAGCCGATGGCCAACTCACTTTCACTCGCAAAGAATTTAATTATTCTATGTGGCCATTTTAAGGGTATAGACTATAGAATACGTGAACATTTCATTACGAAAGAAATCAGTATCGGTGATTATGTTTTGACAGGTGGAGAGTTGGCTGCCGCCGTTATTGCCGATGCCGTAGTTCGTATTATTCCCGGGGTCATTTCTGACGAACAATCGGCATTGTCCGATTCTTTTCAAGACAATCTGTTAGCTGCTCCTGTATACACTCGTCCTGCAGAATACAAAGGATGGCAAGTTCCCGATGTGTTGTTATCCGGACACGAGGCAAAGATTAAAGAATGGGAACTTCAGCAGTCATTAGAAAGGACACAGCGGCTAAGACCCGATTTGTTGAAATAAAAAATATATATAAATAATAAAGAGGTAAAAGCCATGTTCGTCATAGGGCTTTTACCTCTTTTCTTTTGCTTATATCATATCCGAAAAGATGTTCTCTCCTTAAGTGTAATCTAAGTTCATCTTCCTTTCCCTTATATATTAATAAAGCTTTTTCAAGTGTTTTTCTACTCCGTTTTTTCAAAAACAAGCCATTTCATCGAAAAAAAATAATTGAAGTTATCATTTTATACCCATGTAACAAGTTGCAACGGCAACCATTTTCATACTCATTCCATCTAGAGAAGGTTATAAAAAAAGCCCTGCAAGAGATGCTTCAATTTATTCATCTACACTCTCGCAGGGCTATAATTTAAAAGATAAAATTTTCAGACTTCCAAAGCACCTATTATATCTTTTACAGATGTATATCCATGACGTTCCAAATAGTCATTTATTCCTTCTGAAACTTTGACAGTAATAGCTGGATCTATGAAGTTGGCAGTACCTATCTGTATTGCAGTGGCACCTGCTAGCATAAACTCCACAGCATCCTTCCATCCCATGATACCCCCTAGTCCAATGACAGGAATATTTACTGCTTTAGCGACTTGCCATACCATACGCAATGCAATTGGTTTTACCGCTGCACCACTCATGCCGCCGGTAATAGTGGAAAGTACAGGCCTACGCTTTTCAGCATCGACAGCCATCCCCAGCAGGGTATTGATCAGAGATACACTGTCCGCACCGGAGGCCTCGGCTGCACGTGCTATTTCTGTGATGTCTGTCACATTGGGAGATAATTTTACGATCAGCGTCTTTTTATATACATTACGTACAGCTTTTACAACCTCGGAACATCCGCATGCGGAGACCCCGAAGGCCATACCACCCTGCTTTACATTAGGGCATGAAATATTCAATTCTATAGCGGGAATATGATCCAGATCATTGATGATCTCGGCAGTCTTCACATAATCCTCTACAGCAGATCCGGATACATTAACGATCATATTAGTATGAATATCCCTTATCTGCGGATAGATATGTTCAACAAAATAATCCACCCCTTTATTCTGTAACCCTACCGCATTAAGCATCCCCATAGGGGTTTCTGCCATGCGTGGGTAAGGATTACCCTCACGATGATGAAGGGTAGTCCCTTTTACAATGATACCACCAATCTTTTCGAGGTCTACAAAATCCTCAAACTCTTTTCCGTATCCAAAGGTACCCGATGCTGTCATAACCGGGTTACAAAGCTTTAAATCGCCGATATTTACGCTTAAATCTGCCATAATAGTTTCTTTATATTAAATACAGGACCCTCTTTACAAACACACAAATGCCCTTCGTCCGTGTTCTCCACACAGCATAAGCATGCACCGACACCACAAGCCATCCTATTTTCCAGTGAAACCTCACATTCTATTCCATGAGCTTTGGCGTATTTAGCTACCGAAACCATCATGGGTTTTGGACCACAGGTGTATATCATATCAAACCGGTCTGTATGCAAGACGCTATGCTGTGTCACATAACCTTTCTCGCCCATACTTCCATCTTCAGTCGTTGTATACACCTCACCTAATTTCTCAAAATTTTCCAACTGTAACAGGTCTTTGGATGAACGTGCGCCTAGCAGGAAAGCAGGCGTACATCCCATTTTTACCAACTCTGCACCAAGCATCAACATCGGGGCGGTACCCACACCACCGCCAACCAGTAACGGCTTTACCTTTGTCACGTTCCGAGGCATTGTAAATCCATTGCCGAGAGGCATCACCACATTAACAATATCTCCTTGTTTCACAGTGGCTAGTTTGCGAGTGCCATCGCCAACTAATTGCACCAGGAACCAAACTTCATTGGTTGTTTTATCCACATAATTAATAGAAATAGGACGGCGGAGAAAAGTAGTATTGGAACCGTCTATACGTATCTCAGCAAACTGGCCCGGCAGCATCTCGGGCAATGGGTTGGCATGAGTCAATTTTATCAGAACATAATTGGCATGCAATTTGATGTTCTGTGTAACCACAAGGTCTAAAATATATTTTTTCATGAAATAAAATTGGGTAAATTCGTTTTCTATGCAAAGATACACGAATTTACCCAAATCTTATTCTGCCAACCGGCATTTTAGTGGATTCCCACCCTAATTTTCAGGTTTGAACGTTTCATAAGTCCCATTATCAAAGAATATTCTTATTTCAGTGATTTTTTTGGCAGGTACTTCCACATACTTAATTTCCTCACGCACAATCTCTTTAGGAGAATAAAGCGGTGTTTTAACCTCATTTTCCTTGCGATATTCCGGAGAAGCCGGACGTTCGGGCGTAAATAATGAATTCTCGTCAAACAAAGAAGGCGTATAATGAATGTTATTGTCTGAATCAACATCCGTTTCCATTTGTCCTTCACCATAGAGTAACCAGTCTAAGCTGATATAGTCACACGCC
>OKUS01000413.1_pt1 | contig 21434 bp, 9 predicted proteins | sample 1606591 | NCBI WGS metagenome assembly OKUS01 (sample SAMEA3882509, study PRJEB24775) | human gut metagenome | biome: human-associated habitat; feature: intestine environment; material: feces | place: Netherlands | collected 2009/2010 | reverse complement strand
GCCGCTATCTTTGAAGAGGTAAAGGATCGTCTGCACAAATCTGCACTGGGTCTGTCCGGCGGACAGCAGCAGAGACTGTGTATTGCCAGAGCACTGCTGAAAAAGCCGAAGGTACTGATCCTGGATGATTCCACCAGTGCCGTGGATACCGCTACCGATGCGAAGATCCGTAAGGCATTTGCCACGGAGATCCCCGGTACGACGAAGATCATCATCGCGCAGCGTATCTCCAGTATTCAGGACGCGGACCGCATCATCGTAATGGATAACGGCAGGATCGATGCATTCGCACCTCACGAAGAACTGCTTCGTACCAATAACATTTATAAAGAAGTATATGAAGCCCAGACCCAGACGGGTGGCGGCGACTTTGATGAGAATGGAGGTGAGTCATAATGCCAGGACCTATGGGCGGCGGAATGCGTGGACCCGGCAGAAGAATGCAGGGTGGTAAACGTATTGAGAATCCGGGAAAAGTATTTAAACGACTGATGGCATATATTTTCAAAAACTATGCCATTCACTTCATTTTTGTGTTGATCTGTATCGTACTGAGCGTTGTGGCAAGTATTCAGGGTACTCTGTTCATGCAGAGGCTGATCGATGACTACATCATACCCATGATCGGACAGGAGACTCCGGACTTTGGCAATCTGTTCCGGGAAATTGTCCGTGTGGCAGGCTTTTACCTGGTTGGTGTAGCGGCTACGTATGCTTACAACCGTATCATGGTCACGATAACGCAGGGAACCTTGAAGAGTCTCCGTGATGATCTGTTTGAACACATGGAGAAGCTGCCGATCAAGTATTTTGATACCCATTCCCACGGAGATATCATGTCCATCTACACCAATGATATTGATACTCTGCGTCAGATGATCAGCCAGAGTATACCGCAGGTATTTTCCAGTTTTATTACCGTAGTGGGTACGCTGGGAAGTATGCTGGTACTGAGTATCCCGCTGACAGCAGTCAGTCTGATCATGGTGGCACTGATGATGTTTGTCACCGGTAAGGTGGCAGGCTTAAGCGGAAAATATTTCCTGGAGCAGCAGACCAACCTTGGTATTGTCAATGGTTATATCGAAGAGATGATCAACGGACAGAAAGTTATCAAAGTATTCTGTCACGAAGAGAAAGCAAAAGAAGTATTTGATCAGAAAAACGAAGAACTGTGCAGAGATGCATCGGCAGCCAACAGCTTTGCCAATATCTTGATGCCGATCATGGGGAATCTCGGAAACCTGCAGTATGTGCTTCTGGCAACCATTGGCGGCACCATGGCACTCGGCGGCGTGGGCGGTATGACGATCGGAACGATCGCATCTTTCCTGCAGCTCAGCCGAAGCTTTATGAATCCGATCAGTCAGATTTCAAATCAGCTGAATATGGTTGTCATGGCACTTGCCGGAGCAGAACGTATTTTTAAACTGATGGATGAAGAGCCGGAAGTAGACGAAGGATATGTTACTCTTGTAAACGCAAAGAAGGATGCACAGGGAAATCTTACGGAGTGTAAAGAAAGAACAGGCTTGTGGGCATGGAAACATCCGCATCAGGCAGACGGCACAGTGACATATACGGAGCTGAAAGGCGACGTGAGATTTTATGATATGACGTTCGGATATACGGAAGACCACATGGTGCTTCATGATCTGACTCTGTACGCGAAGCCGGGACAAAAACTTGCTTTTGTCGGTTCGACGGGAGCGGGAAAGACAACGATCACAAACCTGATCAATCGTTTCTATGATGTTCAGGACGGAAAGATCCGTTATGATGATATTAATATAAACAAGATTAAAAAGGCTGATCTGCGAAGATCGCTTGGTATCGTTCTTCAAGATACACATTTGTTTACAGGAACGATTATGGAAAACATTCGTTACGGGAAACTGGATGCGACAGATGAGGAAGTTTATAAGGCAGCAGAGCTGGCTCATGCAGACGGATTCATCAGAATGCTTCCGAAAGGTTATGAGACGCGCTTGAGCGGAGACGGAGAAGAACTGTCTCAAGGACAGCGTCAGCTTCTTGCGATCGCAAGAGCTGCCATTGCCGATCCGCCGGTACTGATCCTGGATGAAGCGACATCGTCTATTGACACAAGAACAGAAAGTATCGTTCAAAAAGGTATGGATAACCTTATGAAAGGGCGTACAGTATTTGTAATCGCCCACAGACTTTCGACGATCCGAAACAGCGATGCGATCATGGTGCTGGAACACGGACGTATTATCGAACGTGGAACACATGATGAGTTGCTGTCACAGAAAGGAACGTATTATCAGCTTTATACAGGAAACTTAGAGCTGTCGTAGAAAAGGAGGGGTTAAAACCCCCCTTTCTTTTTTATAATATAGATCGGTCGTTTCTTGCTTTCCATATAATCTTTCGACATATATTGTCCGAGCAGTGACAGGAAGATCATCTGTATGCCGTTCAACGCGAGGATCAGGCAGACAAGCAGAAGGATCCAGTTTGCTTTATGTCCGGTGAAAACGGAAACAAGTCCTGTGACAACGGCGGCGATCAGGAGAAACATGCCGATGAAGCCGGGCAGGGAAGCGGGGGCGGAAGAAAATGATAACATTCCGTCCATTGCATAGCGGAACAGCGAGCGGAAATTCCATTTTGTTTTTCCTGCGGCGCGCTCAGTGTTGTGAAACGGAATCCATTTTGTATCAAATCCAACGAAAGAGAAGATCCCTTTCATATAGCGGTTGTATTCTTTGAGTTCCAAAATAGAGTCCGTCATAGCTCTGTTCATCATTCGGAAATCACCTTTTCCGTCTCCCATATCGAGATGACATGCGTTCCCGATCAAGTGATAGAAAGAGCGGGATAAGAACGTGCGGATCGGATTTTCTCCGGTTCGGTCCTCTCTAAGTCCTGCACAGCAGTCGTATCCTTCGTATTTGACAGCGTGATACATGTTTTTAAGCAGAGCGGGCGGATGCTGCAGATCGGCGTCCATAAATACACAGTAGTCTCCCGATGCATTTTGAAGTCCGGCGTACATGGCGGCTTCTTTTCCGAAGTTTCTGGAAAATGTAAGAAAACGGACACGCTCGTCTTTCTCTGTAAAATGCTGAAGGATCTCTGCCGTTCGGTCAGAACTTCCGTCATCTATAAAAAGAAATTCGCAGACAGCGCCTTCGATCGAGGATGCGGCGTCTGAAACCGCGCTGTAAAAAGCGGGGAGAACGCTCTCTTCATTAAAACACGGAACGATAATGCTGATCACATCGTCAGCAGGATTATTTTTGATTGTCATATGGAAGCAGCTCCTTTCTGATCATATTTTGATCCTGCCCATGAGCGGCAGTTTTGAAAACGCGGTATTTGCAGAGCGCATAGTTTCCGATCACGGTTACGACGCTTACGATTAATTTTGAGCCGATCAAAGAAAGTGATAATTGATCGACGGCAAGCCAAAGCAGAACGTTTTCGACGAGCAGTGTGATAAATCGTAGAGCAGCAAAGGAGAAAAACTCTTCGGGAATCCGTCTGTTTGACCGAAAGACCCATTTTCTGTTCAGAACATAGGCGGCGATAACCGCGCCTGTCCATGCGATACTGTTAGATGCAATATACGGAACGTGAAAAAATAGAAAAAGTCCGTATAACATGTAATTAACTCCGGTTGTGATTCCTCCGGTAATGATGTAAGTGAGCAGTTCTTTGCTTAAGTAAATTCGTTTCAAAGTCAGTTCCCTCTTTCTTATAATGATTATAGTGAATTTCTTACAGCGCGTTTTTATGGTGAGCCGTTGTAATATTTTGTGTTTTTCTTGAAGTAAAGACTCCAAATGTAAAAATCAGGTAACTTAAATAGCACAACAGAGATATCAGGCTGATGATACAGCCGATTTGTTTTCCGGGAGGAGAAAATCGAAATTCGATCTTATGAGTCCCCTTTTCGATATGTGCTCCTGCAAAAGCTTTATTTACGCGGATAATATCTGTGCGTCTGCCGTCGATGTAAAGCTCAAGTCCGTTTTGCCGCGGAATCGCAGATGCGAGAACCCCGTTGCTTTCTGCATGGATGCTTCCGGAAAAAACAGTCGTGCCTGAAAGGAAGGCGCTGCGTTCGGTTCTGCTGTCACAGACCGCTTTTGTAATTGTGTTCTTGTCGTCGAAAATATGTTTATTACATAAATGCCACTGTACGTTGCTGACAGTGAAATGACCCTTTGGAAAAGTAACCTTTAGTTTTGTCATACCCGAGTCGCTGTCCGCTGAAAACTGATAGTGAAACATATTGTTTCCGTTTGGGTAAGGCGCAAATAGTCCCGAAAGCTTATTGCGTATGTTGTTAATGTCGATGACAACAGGATCGATCGTTTTATTATCCACCTGGAAAGAAAGCAACAAAATGTTGCCAAAACCTGTATTTTCAACATAAAATGTCAACGATTGTTGACATTTTGAGATTATGTCATACTTATCGGCAGTCTTTTTGATAGTCAAACTATCGGGAAGTTTGCCGTCTGCCGACAGTTTCGGGGCAAAAGGAGTGATAAACTTTCCGGGGAGGTAAACGTCGCTGTCCGTATCAGTGGAAGTGTTTTCTATTATGGTTTTGCGGGAAATCGCTTCCAACTGTTCGATTTGATTGAAACGGTCAAACTCTTTTTCAGAGATTGTATCCGATGTAAAATAAACATTCGGAAGCACGTTTTTATTCTCTGCGACCACCGTGTCTTTTGCCGAAGAATACAGAGGTGTATACCCGGCGGGAATATGATCTTTTTCTGTCTCGATATACCGAACGCCAAGAAGATGAAGCATGAACGGATTATCGGAAGTAAGCAGCGCGATCCGGTTATTGATTCGGATCGGTGTATTCAGCACGTCATAATACAAGTCGGAGTAAGCGCTGTTTGTCACAGAAGAATACATAGAACTTCTTGTTATTTTCGCTTCTGGGGCGCGGTTTCCGTTTGCAAGCGGTTCGGTCAGGCTGTCAAAATGATAGAGCGGATCCATCGGAATTTCCGCAAGTTTTGTGTAAGTTTCTTTTGCCGAAACATCTGCTTTCTTTACCCAGTTTTCCTTTCTGGCAGTTGTAATATACATACCGACCGGGGCGATCAGTATGAGCAGATAGACGAGCAATTCTACCCGGGCAAAAATGCGGGGATTTTTAAACATTTGCAAAATAAGGTTTTGTTTCCGTCTTTGTATCAGGCAAAATAAAAACAGAATACCAAGTTCGATCAAAATCCACGGAAACTGAACTTGACTGAACCAGAGCAGACCAAGCGGAAGCATTACGGCAAACGGATAGAGCGGATACGATGAAACGCGGTCTGTTTCGGTGTGCGCTGATTTTAAGTAACGTACGCAGTGCAGGATGAACAGCGGCAGAAACGGAATAAGTATCTTCGGTCTGGCGTAGAGCGTTCCGTTTAAAATGTAAGAAAAGATACCGAACAATCCGAAAGATAAAAATAAAACGCTGTCAGGAAAGAATTCTTTTTTGGCAGGATTTTTTTTATTTAATCCGGCAAGTATCGTGTAAAAGCAGATCAATGTAAGCCCCAGTCCGTATTCGTTAAACAAGATGCCGTTCATAGAGATATTCGGTCCGAAAAGCTCTAATATTTTCAAAAGAGAAAATCCGCCGCCGCTTCGTCTGTGCTCCATCAGTACAAGTCCTGTCGGCAGAAGGAGCGCCGCCGCCATGCATACGGAAAGAACGGCGGAAGGGATATATCTTTTGAAAAACGAATCTTTCCAAAATGTCTCTTTTTCCGTTCTCAGCCAGTACCAGCCGATCGCGGCAAATGCGGCGATCGCAAAATAGAAGCTGTGCAGGCAGATCAGAAGCATACAAAGAGGGAGAAAGCGAAACTTACGTTTCTTCACGCACAAAAAAGCAAGGATCAAAAACGGCAGATAATTGACAAACATGATCTGACGATGCATATGGAAAAGACATCCCGCAGTCAAAAATAAAACGCTTCCGATGAAGGAAAAGAACGGGGAAATATCCTCGCTTTGCAGCCACATATAACATAAAAGAACGGAAGCGAGATAAAGTGCAAGCATATAGCCGATCAGGATGTAAACCATCGGAACTTGCGGAAACAGACATCCGATCAAAATATCAGGTCTTAAAAATCCATAATAAGAAAACTGATATCCGCTGCTTCCGCTTCCGAGATCGATCCAGTCGGGAAGAAGCGTGTGCTGTTCCACGCAGGCGTCACGGATCGTTTCCGCAAGAGCGGCATGTTGGGAGAGCCAGTCCGTATTCGATCCGTAGACGGCGTCGGCAGGCAGAATTGTCGTTGTCAATATAATAAAAAGCAGAATAAGCGCTGCCGGATAAATGAGTTTCTTCATATATAATGCAACTCCTTTAAGTGTTATTTACAGGATTCCCTTTATTTACTGACATAAACAGGATATTATAGTCGTCTTAATAAATTGCGGAAAATAAAAAGAAGAATTCTTAAGAAAAACCGATAAAATCTTAAAAAAACATTGATTAAATTGACACAAATTAAGTAAATATCACGAAAAGGATATTGGATGTACCGAAATGACAGGGAATATGTTATCATAAAATAGATGCAGACTGTGAAAAACATAACAATTTCACGGGGAAAGGAGAGAATATTATGAAAAAGAAATTTTTCAGTGCAGCGCTCGCAGCAGCTATGGTTGTGACGAGCGTCTTCTCCACAACATCAGTTGCCGGAGCGGCAGAAAATGAAACTGCAGTTCCGTATGGTAAAGTAACCGTTGAGCAGAAAGATAATACTGTTACAATCGGAAACGATGCCATCAAAAGAACATTTTCAACAGCGGACAAAAAATTGTTCACGACTGAAATTGTGAACAAAAGAACTGGTGGAGAAGGAACAACCTTCACTCCGCAAGAAGGAAGTGAAGAATTCGTTGTTAAGACAACGAAAGAGCAAAAAGGATCGATTACCTTAGAGGCAATCAACCGTGACGGCTGGACAGCAACGGCAGACAGCTACCAGAATGCGAGCGGAGACTCAGATGGACCGGCATCTAACTTGTTAGATGGAAGAACAGAGAGTATCTGGCATTCAAATTATGGGGGGACTGGACAAGGTGATCAGGACTATCCGCATAATGTAGTAATCACATTCGGAAAAGATGTGACATTCCAGTCTTTCTCTTATACACCGAGAAAAGAAGGAGAAAACACAAACGGAAATATTAAGGGGTACAAGCTGTACGCATCAACAGCAGAAAACAAACTTGATTATGAATCCGAAGATTGGGGAGAGCCGATCGCAGAAGGCGAATTTGAATATAATGGTACGAACCCGATCTATGTAAACTTGAAAGAAGCATGTACTGCGAAACAGATTAAGTTCGTAGCAACATCTTCAAACAATGGGGAAAGATTTGCCGGCGGAGCAGAATTTAATCTCCACGCAGATAAAGCTCCGGTAGATACGGATGACCGTGCATTTGAGACAAGCGATTTAGAGCTGAAAGACGGCAATGAGGCAGTCAAAGTCGAAGATACAACGGCAACGATCAACGGTAAAGAGAAAACAGGTAAGAAAGTAACATTTTCTTTCAAACCGTACACTCACAAAAACGTAGAGTATTCAATCGACGAAGTAATCGTAATGTACGAAGGCGATCACTTCATGCGTAAATTCCTTGAGATCGACGTGCCGGATGACAAGATGGCAGATGCTGAGATCGACTATATCGACCTTGAGTCTCTGAAAGTGGCAGAGTCCGATGCACAGTGGACAATTCCGAGAGGTCAAGGCGGCGTTGTTCAGATGGAAGAGTTCAAAGCGAACCTCGGACAGCCGATCTACATTCAGGGAATGTTCTTCGGATGTGAGTTCCCGGCAGCGGATACAGAGATCGTAAACGGAACAGGATTTATGCGTTATTACAGTGGTAAGACGTTCAGCAGACTGAAAGAAGATAATCAGTTGACAACAGACGATAAGTATGTGACATGGCAGACAGTTGCAGGTGCGGCAAGAAGTACAGAGCAGGAAGTTATTCAGGCAGACTTCTTCGAGTACATCAAGTCAATCGCAACTCCGTCAGAGTTCCGTACACAGTACAATTCATGGTTCGACAACATGATGAAGCTCAGTGATGAAAATATTTTGGCTTCGTTCATTGAAATTGATCGTGAGTTGAATAAAGCAGAAGTTCGTCCGTTGGATTCTTACGTTGTAGATGATGGATGGAATGCGTATAATGATGGTTCGATAGGAGCAGGGTCACACGCACAATCGGGAGCAATAGAGAATACCGAAGGTTTCTGGACATTTAATGAGAAATTCCCGGAGGGATTGACACCGTCCAGCGAACTTGTTAAGAAGTTCGGAAGTAACTTTGGAGTATGGGTTGGACCGAGAGGCGGATATAACTTCTACACTACATTAGCAAATATTATTGAGAGGGCACAAAAAGGAAGTAAAGCAGGACATTCTATCGACGTTGCAGACCGTGTATATGTAGAGAATTTTAAAAAGATGGCGATTAAATGGCAGCAAGATTGGGATGTCAACTACTGGAAATGGGATGGATTTGCAGATACTGCTCAGTATAATCATTTCAACAATTTAGGCGGAGCAGACGGCGTTCCGGTATACAGTGAGTCTAATCACCATATGACAGGCGGTTATCACCAGATGTATCATGTGACTGATCTGTGGGAAGCATGGATCGATCTGATGGAAGCGGTTCGTCAGAGTGAAAAAGAGGACGGAATTAATAAACTCTGGATCTCTCTTACATGTTATGTAAACCCGAGTCCGTGGTATTTACAGTGGGCGAACTCTGTATGGATTCAGTGCGTACATGATCAGAAGGATGCATCTTTCGGAACAACAAAGATGAATAAGCAGATTACATATCGTGACGCTTGTTACTATGACTTCCTGAAGAATCATCAGTTCCAGTTCCCGCTTCAGAATCTGTACAACCATGATCCGATTTACGGAAAAGAAGGAACAGGAATGACAGTTAATACTGCTACAGATGAAGATTTCCAGAACTATCTGTACATGTTGTCTACTCGTGGAACGGCATTTTGGGAGTTGTACTACTCTGACAGTATTATGACAGATGGAAAATACGAGATCACAGGAGAATTCCTTGAGTGGGCAGAAGAAAACTATCATATGCTCAAAAATTCCAAGATGATCGGAGGGAAACCGGATATTACAAAACTGAGTAACGGAGATCTGTTAGACCAAACGCAGGCAGAAGCATACGGATTCTCATGTTTCGACGGAACGGACGGAATTATTTCACTCCGTAACCCATCTGCAAATGCAGATAAGACAATCAAGTTCACATTCGACCGTACAATGGGCGTTGCAGAAGGTGCAGGCACATTAAACTACTACTTAGAGCACAGCTATCTTCTTTCCGATAAGTCTGCTCAGACAGGTACATTAAAGTATGGTCAAGAATACACAGTGAACTTGAAACCGAACGAAGTGCGTATCTTACGTGTTTCAGCAGAAAAAGACACAACAGCGCCGAAGATCGACAGAATCATGACAGACGGTGCGAAAGAACTTACAGTAAAATTCGATGAGAAAGTATCAGGAAACCTCTTTAAAGTAGAAAACGCAAAAGTTTCTTCTATTAAGAAGAGCGCAGACGATACAACATATCATATCGTATTAGCAGAAGCTCCGGCAAACGAAGCTACAGTAAAAGTAATTCCGCAGGATATTAAAGACATGTCGGGCAACAAAGCTACTGAAGCTGCATCTGTTGTATATCACAAAGACAGTGTGATCGTTGAAAAAGAAGCGATTGCAGAAGCAGGAGAAATTGCAGCAGCGGACAGATCACTGAATTCCAATAATGGATTCACAGTATATGCGGCTGTAAACACAACGGCAACAGATAAGTCACTCGTAAGCCAGAATGGTCAGTACGAACTGAAAGTAACAGCAGAAGGAAAAGCATCCTTCACACTGAATGGTGCGACAGCAGTTTCCGGCAAGTCAATCAATGACGGAGCAGAGCATAAAGTAGTAGGTGTGAAAGAAAACAACGGTATGCTGAAACTTTATGTAGACGGAACACTGGAAGGATCTGCTTATAATGAAAAGAACAGATTTCATGAAGTTAAGAAAGCTGCGATCACAGCAGGTGAAGGTGTGACAGCGGCGGCAGTATATGATATCGCATACGGTTATAATGAAGTGGCTAATCTCGGAGAGCAGGAAGGACTTCCGAAACTTAAACTTACAAATGATATGATCACAGTTTCTGAGACGAGCGAAGGAAGTAAAGATAAAGTCTTAGATGGAGATAACACGACATACTGGACAAGTCAGAAAGTGGAAGAAGGTACTGTAAGCAGCGATAATGCATGGCTGCAAGTTGACTTGGGTGCGACGTATAAATTGGATCAGGTTGACTACACACCGCGTTATTATAATGATGCAAAGAACTACTGGCATTGTACAGGTAATATTAAGAATCTGATTGTAGAAATTAGAAAAGACGGAGAGGATACATGGACTTCGGTAACAGGAGAAAACGGGCTTGATCTTTCGGACAAGATTGTGAATAAGAATGATCAGACACTTTTCCCGGCAGAAGTTACATTTGAGGCACAGGAAGCTAGATATGTACGTATCAGTGGAACGTCTTCTTATCACTGGCAAGCAACTGATGAAAATAAGTATATTACAGTCGGTGATCTTGCGATCTATGGAGAGAAAGTAGAAGCAAAGAACATTGCAAAGGATGCAAATGTAACGGCAAAATGGACGGCAGATGACACAGATGCAGCAAAAGGCGGCGACAGACCGATGTCTATGGCTGTTGACGGAAACAAAACTGATTTTGGTTCAAACTATGCCGAGTTCGGTGCGGACAATAGACGTGAATCATCTTATATGCAGGTTGATTTAGGCGCTGTATGTGATGTGAACTCTCTGTCACTGTATCGTTACTGGGGCGATGGTAGAACATATGGCGATACAGTAGTAGCTGTAGCAGAAAAAGAAACAGACTTTGCAGAAGGAAAAGCTACAATCGTCTATAATGCGGATGATCAGAATGTTCATAAACTGTATACACAAGCACCGGAAAAATTCGATGAAGACTATGCAGAAACTGCACAGGGTAAATCATGGACGCTTCCGGAAGGAACGAAAGCACAGTTTGTTCGCGTTTACATGTACGGAAGAGCAAACAATGACACAACAACAAACCACGTTGTAGAGCTTGAAGTATACGGAACAAAACCGGAAGAAGGCGAGACACCGGGCGTAGACATTACAGCCTTGATCGAAAGATTGAGCGTATTGTCAGCGGTAGATACGTCTAACGCAACAACAGATAGCGCAGCAGCGTTTAATGCTCTTCTTAAAGAAGGATATGATCTTGTGGCGACAGGAGCACAGACACAGGAAGAAGTAGCTGCTATGATTAAGAAACTGGAAGGCGCAGAAGCTAAACTTGTAGATGCATCCGCTCTGAAGAAAGCAATCGCAGACGCAGAGAAGAAAGTTGAAACAAGTACAGTAACAAGTGCAGAGCCGGTAAAAGCTAAAATTGCAGAAGCAAAACAGCTTCTTGTAAACGGTACAAAAGATGCGATCGACGCAATGGTTGCAGAATTAACTGAAGCTGTGAAAGGACTTGTTGCTCGCGGAGATGTAACAGATCTGAAAGCTTTGATCGATCAGTACGCAAAAGAGAATTTGAAAGCAGAGGATCATACAACATCTACATGGAGCGCTTATGAGACTGCTCTGAATGCGGCAAACGCAATCGTAACAGATAACAGCAACAGCGATCAGGCGGCGGTAGATGCAGCGAAGAAAGTGTTAGAAGATGCACATGCAGCATTGGCAAAACGCGGAAACACAGATGCATTGAAAGCTCTTATTGAAGAGTACAAAGAACTGAAAGAAGCGGATTACACACATGAGACATGGGTGAAATACGAAGAAGCTCTTGAAGCTGCAAATGGAATCGTGGCAGACAACAGCAATAAGACACAGGCAGAAGTAGATGCGGCGAAAGACGCATTGAAAGCGGCAAAAGAAGCTCTCGTAAAAGCTCCGGTAGATCCGCAGCTTGATAAGAGCAAACTGCAGGCAGCAGTAGATGCGGCAAAAGCAAAAGACGAAAACGCATATACAACAGCTTCTTACAATGCAATGGAAAAAGTTCTTGCAGAAGCAGAAGAACTTCTGACAAACGGTAAGGATCAGGCGGCAATCGATGCGAAAGCAAAAGATTTGAATGATGCGGTTGCTGCGCTTGTAGAACGTGGAAACACAGATGCGTTGAAAGCTTTGATCGCAGAATATAAAGCAGAAGGTCTGAAAGAGGCAGACTACACAACAGATTCCTGGAAAGCGTACACAGATGCGTTGACAGCGGCAGAAAAAGTTGTGAAAGACAACAGCAATCTTGATCAGGCAGCGGTAGACGCAGCGAAGAAAGCGTTAGAAGATGCTCATACAGCATTAGTAAAAGTAGAGCAGATCAATAAAGAGGCGTTAAAAGCAGCAATCGATGCAGCGAAAGCGGCTGATGCGAACTTGTACACAACAGATTCTTACAAAGCAATGAAAACAGTTCTTTCAGATGCAGAAAAGGTACTGAAAGACAGCAAAGATCAGACGGAGATCGATGCAGCAGCAAAAGCGTTGAACGATGCGGTTACAGCGCTTGTACAGCGTGGAAACACAGATGCATTGAAAGCTTTGATCGAAGAGTATAAAGATCTGAAAGAGGCAGACTATACAGCAGATTCTTGGAAAGAATATGCAGATGCGCTGAAAGCGGCAAAAGCAATCGTGGAAGACAACAGCAACAGTGATCAGGCAGCGGTAGACGCAGCGCTTAATGCGTTAAGAGACGCTCGCGTAGCATTGAAGCTTTCCGGAAAACCGTCTGTTGATAAGAGCGAGCTTCAGGCAGCTTACGACAAGTACAAAGATAAGAAGAACGACGGTTACACAGCAGAGAGCTGGGCGAAGTTTGAAAACGCTCTGAAATCTGCTAAGGCAATCTTGGATAACGAGGCTGCAACAGCAGATCAGGTAAAAGCTGCTTTGGCACAGTTGAATTCAGCGGCAGAAGGTTTGACGAAGACACAGACTCCGCCGAAGAATGATCCGCAGACTCCGTCAACTCCGTCACAGGGCGGAAGCGTACAGACAGGAGATACGGCACATGTAGCTCTGTGGCTTGTACTTGCGGGAATGTCGGTAATTGCTTATGTAGCGGTTAGAAGAAAAAGAGCATAGTGAAAACTTGTCTTTTGATTAAGGCAGTAAACATTTAAGCTTTTATGGAATAGGGCGTTCGGTAACGGACGCCTTATTCTTTTTTGCAGAGACAGCAACATTGTCAGAAAATTCATACAATATAAAAGTAAAATGTAATTATTTAAAGTTTTTTATAAAAATGTATTGACAAAATAAAACTCAGGTGATATTATAAAGACATCCAAAAGAGATACAACAAAATAAAAACAAAAGCATCTCAAAAGGATATTTAACTAAGAAGGCATCGTATCAGTTGCCCGATTAGATTAAAAATAAACGGATAGCAGGAGGGAAAGACCAATGGACAGCGTGATTTCAGTGAATCATCAATATGTTAGTGGTACGGCAAGTGTAAGTTCCTGTGGAGAAGAGACCTTTGCTCAAGGATAGATGATCCGGAATAAAAATAACGAAAGAATTGATCGGAGAGTTGGAAGTCCGGATAGAGATCAGAAAGATTTAACATTTGCAGACATATTGAATATAGATACCACATATAGCAGAATTTCAAAAGATGTGTAAAGAAACATTGAGTAGATTATCATTCGTGCATATCGGGTTTAATATGTGTGGTGGTACCGGAAACAAGGAACGTAAGTGATATGTGATAAGGATACTGTTATGAACTCGAATTTGTTAATTGAAGGAGGGAAGATTTAATAAGCAGGTCTTAATAAATCGACCGCAGATCAAATAACAATGGCAGAGGTCTTACAGGAACAGAATCTAATATTTGCCTCCGATTTAAAAATAAAGAGAATATGAAAAAATTAAATAGATTATAAAAATGCATCTTCAATGTTAATTGAGGGTGCATTTTTTTGACATTGCGAAATGCATATGATAAAATATTGAAAGATATAGTATGTAAAGAAACATAGAAGGAAAGACACTGCCCTGTACAAAACTATTTTTTAATGAGGTGAATGCGGTGGATAAATACGAATATAAATCAAAGACTGAACGGATGCTCGAACTTATGGAGAGCGGCGCGTACAGCAGAGCGGCGGCGATCGCAGATGAAATTGACTGGAGGCGCGTGCGCAATGCAGTGATGTTGTCAAACGTCAGTGAAATTTATGAAAAAACCGGAGAATATCAGAAGGGATATGACATTTTGACGCTTGCATATCAGCGGGCGGAAGGAAGCCGTAAGATTATCAGCCGTCTGTGCGGATTGGCTCTTAAGACGGGAAATGTCGATGAGGCGATCGATTTTTACGATGAGTTTATGCAGATCGCGCCGAAAGACCCGAATCAGTACATTTTAAGATATAAGATTCTCCGCGCGCAGAGGGCGCCGATCGAGCAGCAGATCGAAGCTCTTGAAGAATATAAGAAATCCGAATATATTGAAGAGTGGGCATATGAACTGGCGAAGCTGTATCAGGAAGCCGGTATGACATCAGAATGTCTGGAAGAGTGTGACGATTTGATTCTTTGGTTCAGCGAGGGGCAGTATGTCTATAAGGCGATGGAACTGAAGATGCAGTACAAACCACTGACTCCTTCCCAGCAGGAAAAGTACGATAAGCGTTATGCAAGGACGTCCGAGGAGACAGAGGAGATTCCTGATATTTTTTCTTATGCAGAGGCAGATGAATCCGAGCAGGAGGAAGAAGAAAACGGTTTGCCGGGAGCTGAACTTATGGCTGCCGACTCCGAAGTTGCCGATGCTGATTTCGCTGCCGAACAGCAGGTGAACGCACGAGTTCCGAAGGGAATGGAGGAACTTGTTCCGGACATGATGCCGGAAACGATCTCAGAAGGAGTAAGAGAGATCACTTTGCCGAACGACCCGGTGGAAGTAGATACGGAAGCGTGGGAAGCCGACGAGATCAAGGCGTTAGAAGCGGATTCACCGGCGGAGGATGCAGAGGATCATGTTGAACAGGACGAGCAGGTGCCGATAGATGCGGAAGATGCCGGGCAGACAGAAGACGCATATCTGCCGACGGATGTTTCCGAAGCAGAAGGAGTCGATGAGCCGGAGGAGCGCGTACCGGAAGGAATAAAAGGACCGGATGTGCTGGAGACAACCGCAGAGCCGGAAGAAGAAAGGCAGCCTGCTAAAAAGAAACTGGGAGATACGATGCCGTTAGACGTTGCATTGAGAAAACTTCTTCATCCGGAGTTGGAAGAATTGACGGCAGATGATTTCCAAGACGAGACAGCTCCGATGGATTTTAATTTTGAAGATGAAGAAGAGTCGGAATCTGATTTGACGGAAACGGGAGCGATGGACTTTGACTTTGAAGATGAAGAAGAGCCGGAGTTTGATTTAACGGAAACGGGAGCGATGGATTTCGACTTTGAGAATGAAGAAGAGCCGGAGTTTGACTTGACGGAAACGGGAGCGATGGACTTTGACTTTGAAGATGAAGGAGAGCCGGAGTTTGACTTGACGGAAACGGGAGCGATGGACTTTGATTTTGAAGACGAAGAAGAGTCGGAGTTCGATTTGACGGAAACAGGAGCGATGGATTTTGACTTTGAGGATGAAGAGGAGTCGGAATTCGGCAAAGAAAAGGATATGGGAAATACATCCCAGATCAAATTCCGTCCGGTAAGAAAAGATGAGATCGAGGATGAAGAAGATCTTGCGGATCTGGAGCAGGCGATCGGAGAGATTGAGTCGGTTGCAGATATAGACATGGTAAGTCGTTTGAAAGAGGAAAAACGCCGCGCCGCATTACAGGCAGAAGAAGAGGAGAAAGCGGAAGAAGCCGCAAGAGCAGAAAAGGCGGCACAAGCAGAAGAAGCCGCAAGAGCGGAAGAGGCGGCACAAGCAGAAGAAGCCGCACAAGCGGAGGAGGCAGCGCAAGCGGAAGCGGCCGCTGAAATAAAAGAGGACGATCAGATTACAGGTCAGATCAGTTTGGAAGATATCCTTTCGGGATTTGAAGAAAATGCAGGAGAGGATGAGCCGGTTGAAGAGGGGACGGATGCAGAAGGAGCATCCGAATCGGAACAAGAAGAAGTTATAGATTCAGCAGGGGATACAGCAAAAGGGGATACTATGGAGACGAATAAGAAAACAACACCGATTTTACCGCCGGATATTCAACGTATGATTGATGAAATTGAGGGAATTATCCCGCCGGAAGAAGAAAAGAAAGAACCTACAGGAGTATATCTTAAGAGAAAAGAAGAACCAAGCGAAAACATGGGTCAGGTTGCGGAGGATCTTAGAATCGACGATGATTTTGATGATGACTTTGACGAAGATTTCGACGAGGAGTTCGAGGAAGATTTGGATGACGATTACTTTGAAGAAGACTACTATGAGGAAGCAGACGAAGTGATCGAAGAGCCGGAAGAAGATTACTATGAAGAATCAGAGGAAGTGATCGAAGAACCGGAGGAAGATTACTACGAAGAAGCAGACGAAGTGATCGAAGAGCCGGAAGAAGATTACTATGAAGAATCAGAAGAAGTGATCGAAGAACCGGAGGAAGATTACTATGAAGAATCAGAGGAAGTGATCGAAGAACCGGAAGAAGATTACTATGAAGAGTCAGAAGAAGTGATCGAAGAGCCGGAAGAAGATTACTATGAAGAGTCAGAAGAAGTGATTGAAGAACCGGAAGAAGATTACTACGAAGAAGCGGATGAAGTGATCGAAGAGGCGGAAGGAAACGCAGATGACGAGTATTTCTTCGGGGAAGATGACGCGGAAGAGATTCAGGACATTGAGGATGAGTTCACAGTAAATCCTGATTATTCGGGAGAGGATGACGACAGAGAGATTCCTGATGATGACGAGCCGATCGACATTATGTCGGCGACGACACCGCTTAGCCGTAAAGAGACTGCGAAGCTGATTGCGACAGGTAAGACTGCGCCGCTTCCGCTCGATGAGATCTCGGATGCATTGTCAATGGATACCGGTTTTGTCGTACATGGAAGATATGACCTTGAGATGCAAAGCGGTATCGGAACGAGAGCCGGACTTACAGAGGAACAGAAGAAACTGTTTTCTTACTTTGTTCCGGTGCGCGGAATGAGCGAACAGCTTGTCGATGTGCTTGAGCAGGATAAGAACTGTACGAACAGAAAAGGGACTTCGAGAACGGGCAACTTGCTTATCATTGGAAATAAAGGCAACGGAAAAACGGTTCTTGCCGTTGACGTCGTGAAAGCGATCCAGAAGCAAAGAGACATCCGTCAGGGCAAGGTCGCGATCGTGACAGGAGATTCTCTGAATAAGAAGAAGATCAGCGATATTGTCGAAAAACTTTACGGCGGCGCTCTGATCATTGAGAAAGCGTCCAAAATGAATGAAAAGACAGTTGCGCGTCTTAATAAAGCGATGGAGCAGGATACAGGCGAGATGCTGATCGTCTTGGAAGAGCAGAGAAAGCCGCTTGACAGACTGTTGTCATCGAACAGAGAATTCAGGAAAAAATTCACATCAAGACTGGAAGTGCCGATTTTCATCAACGATGAGCTTGTTACGTTCGGTCAGACGTATGCGAAAGAAAACGGATATCACATTGACGAGATGGGAATTCTTGCGCTGTATAGTAAAATTGATTCTCTGCAGAGGGAAGATCATTTTGTGACGGTTGCGGAAGTGAAAGAAGTTATGGATGACGCGATCCGTCATTCTCAGAAGGCGTCCGCGAAGAAATTGATGCGGAAAGTTTTTGGAAGAAATACAGACGAGTCAGACCGTATTATTCTTTCTGAAAAAGATTTTAATATATAAAGAAGCACGATAATAGACTATAATTTAAAATGTGTGCATAAATAGACAAAATACAAGAGAAACGGGCGGGAAAGAGCTGTCTGTTTCTCTTTATTTTTTGGACGGAATCAAGTATAATGAAACTATCACGGAAGCGGGCAGAAACGCTTCGATATTTTATTATGAGGAAACGGCGAGGTGGGCTTTTATGGCAAGGAGAAAAGGTGCGGGCAGAAACGCGGCAAAAAGTGCAGGCAAAGGCATCGTGAATCATGCAGCCGGCGGTATGGCGGGCAGTGCGGTGAAAAAGGCGTCAGGCGGCGCAAGCCGGAACAGGGCGAACAGTCCGGCGAAAAACACTGCGGCGGATGCGGCAAGTATGAAAGCGAATGAACATGCCTATGAGATAGGAGAATTGGATCATTACCTGTTTGGTCAGGGAAACCATTACGAGATCTATAAAAAATTAGGCGCACATAAAGTAGTGAACGACAAAACGGAGGGCGTTTATTTCGCGGTATGGGCGCCGAATGCGAAGAATGTGTCTGTAGTCGGGGAATTTAATGACTGGAATTTGGAAAGAGACAGAATGGAGCGTCAGGAGCCTCTAGGTATTTATGTGAAGTTTGTACCGGAAGCGAAAGAAGGACAGCTTTATAAGTTCTGTATTGAGACGCAGAAAGGCGAGCTTCTTTATAAGGCGGATCCGTTTGCAAATTATGCGGAGCTTCGTCCGGGAACGGCGTCTCGTATTACGGATCTTTCCCGTATAAGATGGACGGATGACGCATGGATGAAAGCGCGGAAGACATGGAATCATAAGAAGAATCCGATGTCGATCTATGAAGTTCATATGGGTTCGTGGATGCGTCACCCGGGAAGGGAAGATGAAGGATTCTACACATACAGAGAGTTCGCCGAGGCGATCGTAAAATATGTAAAAGAGATGGGATACACTCATGTAGAACTGATGGGCATTGCAGAGCATCCGTTTGACGGTTCGTGGGGATATCAGGTTACGGGATATTATGCGCCGACTTCAAGATACGGAAGTCCTGAAGATTTTGCATATCTGGTTGACCTTCTGCATAAAAACAATATAGGAGTGATTCTTGACTGGGTTCCGGCGCATTTTCCGAAAGATGCTCACGGGCTTGCTGATTTTGACGGAACTCCGACATTCGAGTATGCAGATCCCAGACTCGGAGAACATCCGGATTGGGGAACGAAAGTATTTGATTACGGAAAAGCGGAAGTGCGCAACTTCCTGATTGCAAACGCATTATTCTGGATCGAACATTTCCATGTGGACGGGCTCCGTGTGGATGCTGTTGCGTCGATGCTCTATCTTGATTACGGAAAACAGGACGGACAGTGGGTCGCGAACAAATACGGAGGCAACGAGAATCTTGAGGCGATCGATTTCTTTAAACATTTGAATTCGGTTGTTCTGGGACGGAACAAAGGCGCTGTGATGATCGCGGAAGAATCGACGGCATGGCCGAAGGTGACAGGATCGCCCGAAGACGACGGCCTTGGTTTCAGCCTGAAATGGAATATGGGATGGATGCACGATTTTACGGAGTACATGAAACTTGATCCGTATTTCCGTAAAAATGCACATCATATGATGACGTTTGCGATGCAGTATGCATACAGTGAAAATTATATTCTTGTGTTGTCGCATGACGAAGTTGTTCATCTGAAGTGTTCGATGATCAATAAAATGCCGGGACTTGGGTTCGATAAATTTGCCAACCTAAAAGCAGGCTATGCGTTTATGATGGGCCATCCGGGAAAGAAACTTCTGTTCATGGGTCAGGAATTTGCACAGCTTAGAGAATGGAGCGAAAAGAGAGAGATCGATTGGTTCCTGCTCGCCGAACCTGAGCACAGAGATATTCAGAACTGGTATCGGGATCTGCTTCATTTGTATAAAAACAATAAAGCTCTTTATGAAATGGACAATGATCCGGCGGGATTTGAGTGGATCAATGCGGATGATATTTTCAGAAGTATTTACAGCTTTGTAAGACATTCCAAGAATAAAGAAAAGAATTTGCTTTTCGTCTGCAACTTTACTCCTGTGGAAAGAGAAGATTACAGAGTCGGCGTTCCGACGAGGAAAACGCTGAAGCTTGTTTTGAACAGTGATGAGGAAAAGTACGGAGGAAAAGGGGAAAAACGTCCGCTTACTTACAAACCGGTGAAAAAGGAATGCGACGGTCAGGCGTATTCGATCGCATACCCGCTTCCGGCCTATGGTGTGGCAGTGTTTGAGTATTAAGATGTCAGGCAGCTTCTGACTTGAAACCGGAACCCCATTGGATTTAACCGGTGGGCGGTTCACTATTATATAAAAGGTAAAAAATGCAGAGCAAACTGCCGCAAAGTAGATGGGGGATTTTTTGAAATAGCCTGTCTGTTTTGCGGCGGTTTTGTTTTTACCGGCAAAGTGAGGAGGAACAGCAGATGAAAAATTATTCGGAAGATCCGAACAGACAGTATCATATACAAACTGCAAAAGGGGAAATCGGGAAGTACGTCATTATGCCCGGAGATCCGAAAAGATGTGTGAAGATCGCGCAATATTTAGATAACCCGGTGTTGATTGCAGATAACAGAGAGTATGTGACATATACAGGAACGCTCGATCAAGTGAAGGTAAGCGTTACATCTACGGGAATAGGAGGACCGTCGGCAGCTATTGCAATGGAAGAACTTTGTAGGTGCGGTGCGGATACGTTTATCAGGATCGGAACTTGCGGCGGAATGCAGACAGATGTGAAAAGCGGAGATATCGTTGTGTCAACAGGGGCAATCAGGATGGAAGGAACGAGCAGGGAGTATGCGCCGATCGAATTTCCGGCAGTGCCCGATCTGACAGTGACGAATGCGCTTGTGAAAGCTGTTAAATCAAAAGGATATCCGTTCCATACGGGAGTTGTACAGTGCAAAGATTCGTTTTACGGTCAGCATGAACCGGAGAGAAAGCCGGTAGGCTACGATCTGCTTCATAAGTGGGAGGCGTGGAAACAACTCGGCTGTCTTGCCTCGGAAATGGAATCGGCGGCTCTGTTTGTTGTGGCGAGCAGCCTTGGGGTGCGGGTCGGCTCGTGTTTTCTTGTGATCGCGAATCAGGAACGTGAGAAAGCAGGACTTGAGAACCCGGTAGTGCACGATACGGACATGGCGATCCGGGTGGCAGTGGACGCGATCCGCAGATTGATTTCCGAAGAACGGAAAAAAGAGTAGAATGCATATAAAGAAAATGACAACGAGAAGAAAAGAGCGGGAGAAAAGAAAAACGGAAAAATGAATGGGGGAGATAAGCGGGAAAAATAAATGAAAGAAAATAAACGCGAGAAAAAGAAATGAGGGGAAAAAGCGGGAAAAATAAGTGAAAGAAAATAAATGCGGAAAATAAAGTCTAACTATTAAAAGTCAAGGTTAAAATG
>OKUS01000235.1_pt1 | contig 32187 bp, 32 predicted proteins | sample 1606591 | NCBI WGS metagenome assembly OKUS01 (sample SAMEA3882509, study PRJEB24775) | human gut metagenome | biome: human-associated habitat; feature: intestine environment; material: feces | place: Netherlands | collected 2009/2010 | reverse complement strand
ATACAACAGAATCGAGGACTTCCATATGCCATACTGATAGGAATTGCCATAAATCCGCAATTTATCAAAATGGTGTATGATAGTCCAAATTATGCGCATATTCTCAACGATGAATACGCACAGACAGAAAATCAGGTGGGATTGATTGCGGATAAACTGGCTGACCGACTTATCAAAAACGGTTATAAAGCGTTGTCACAATCAGATAGAGGATTGATAGCTGATAATTCATTTGACTTCACAACAAAAACGTCCGTTCTACCACATAAGACCATTGCCATATTTAGTGGTACGGGTTATATTGGTAAAAACAATCTATTTATCACAACCGAATATGGGGCTGCGCAATGTCTTGGTTCTGTCCTAACAAATGCTCCGTTAGCAGTAATGAAACATGAAATCTTGTTGCCGAAATGTAATAGTTGTAATATATGCCAAGATATATGTCCTCCAAAAGTGCTGAAAGGAAAGTGCTGGAATACAAAAGTTCCAAGGGATGAAATGGTGAATGTCAATGAATGTATTACATGCTTGAAATGTTTGGTACATTGCCCCAAAACACAAGCATATATGAAACGAAACATCAGTATATGGTAAAATACATGAAAGAGTATATCGGTAATATATTGCAAAAAATAGACACAGAGATTGATAAATCGACCTCTACGGGTATGATATTATCGAAACTTCTCTTTCAATGGTACATAAGTTGCAAACAGTTCTTGATGATTTGAGGACAAAAATACAGACCTATGTATTTCCAACAAAAGAGGATGAAATTACATTTTTCAAAACTCAAAAGCCGGAAATACTTGGTAGGCTATTATTCTTCTATAAGATTTATCGGATTGAAACACAATGTCCTAATGGTAGCGATGAAGTGATTAGAAAATATATCAATCAAGAACTGGACAATCTAACTTACTTTTTTAACCGGAATTTAGACTTTTACCAATACTATCGTTCACACTCAACTATATACGATGAATATTATTTCATTCGTGGAAAAGCAGATTTACGATTATGCACCGATAGCGCACAATTCGATAAAGACCCGAATTTCTCAACAGGATATGATTACAAAGTAGCCAAGATTATATCCAATGAAATGCTGCGTATCTATCTCAATAAAAGAATAGTCAAACTTGAAACAGATAATCAGATAGAAGATAATCTTCAAAAGTGCCTAAAATATCCTTTCCGCTTTACTGGTAAGAAAGTTTTCCTTATTGAGTTAGGATATTCTCTTGCTTCTTCCGGCGACTTCAATAATGGCAATGTCGAGATAAAAGAAATGATGAATTTTCTTGGTACAGTTTGCCATATAGACTTGGGAGATTACTACGCTGCATATATCGCCATGAAAGAGAGAAAAGACCGGACGGCATATCTCCACCACTTGATAGATAGCCTGACCAAACGAATGAATGAGGATGATATGAAATAACCCTCTGTATTACAGAATTAAGAAGTACCATGTTTACCCCAACATGGTACTTCTTTTTTTTGTAAGTAATCCCTTTGAAAACCGATGTTTTACAAAGGGATTATCCGTTATTTCATCCGATTTTCCCCTCAAAAAAAGTAATACCATGATAGGTACAACCATGACTTTTAGGTTGTTTCTTCTACCGAACTTTGCGGCAAATCAATAAGTTAGCAATATGGAGATTATAACATTTGAGTCAAAAGCCTACAAGGAACTTGACAACAAGATTACCGCCATAGCAAACTACATCTTCAATCATTTGGACGAAAACAAGACCGATGAAGATGAAATTTGGGTGGACAGTTACGAAGTATGTACTTTCTTAAAAATCAGTGACCGAACCCTGCAACGCCTGCGGGCGGCAGGAATGATTTCTTACTCCGACATCAAGGGACATTACTTCTATAAGATTAAGGAAGTCAAACGAATGTTGGAAGAACGCCTGATTAAGCGTGACAAGGAGTGTATAAACGAACTGATAACCAATCACCAGCAATATGTTAAGGAAAGAAGAAATACTAAGCAGGACAAATAACGGTCTGTTCGTTTTCAAGCATTACTTACCCGGTGACTGGCGTATAGGCAGGCATTTTCTTAACCCGCTCTATCAGGACAAGAAAGCATCATGTAATATCTACTTTGACCGCCATAGCGGTATGTATAAGATGAAAGATTTCGGTAACGACAATTATAGCGGCGACTGCTTTTTCTTCGTAGGGCAGTTAAAAGGGTTGGACTGTAACCGGGCGGCTGACTTTGTGGAGATACTGGAGATTATCGACCGGGATTTGGGGCTGGGACTGGCGACAGAAACTCCAATAGCTATTCCTACAACGGTAAATAATCGGAATGCGGCAGACAAAGCCGAAGAAACACCCGAAAAACCAGTCAAGCCCTACCAGTTCCGAGAACAGAAGTTTCCGCTTGCAGAACTGATGTACTGGCAACAATATGGCATCACGCCTGAACTGCTGGAGCATTACAAGGTCTGTTCCCTCCGGGAGTATAACAGCGAAACGGCAGAGGGGAAACCATATACCTATGTTTCATCGATGACAGAACCTATGTATGGTTACAAGGGCAAACAGTATATCAAGTTGTACCGTCCATTCTCCACGCCCCGTTTCCTCTATGGTGGCAGCTTCGGTGAGAATTATTGTTTCGGGCTGGAACAACTGCCCGCCAAAGGTGATACCCTGTTTATCACGGGCGGCGAAAAAGATGTGCTTTCTTTGGCGGCACATGGATTTCACGCTATCTGCTTCAACAGTGAAACGGTGACCGTTCCGCCCACGCTGGTTTATCGGCTGACATTCCGCTTCAAGCATATTGTATTACTCTATGATACGGACAAGACAGGCAGGGAAAGCGCAAAAAAGCAAGAAAAGCTACTGGAAGAATTTGGCGTAAAACGCCTGCTCCTGCCGCTTCCGGGAACGAAAGAGGAAAAGGACATTTCCGACTACTTCAAAGCCGGGAACACCCGTGAAGATTTCCTGAAACTGTTTATCGAATTTTTAGACAACCTATATAGCGACACATTGATTATGCTAAAATCGTGCGAGATAGATTTCAACAACCCGCCCGCCAAAGCGCAGGTGATTATTTCGGCGGGCGATGTTCCATTGGGAACGCAAGGCAACCTGTTCGGCATCACCGGGGGCGAGGGAACGGGAAAGAGCAATTATGTGGCCGCAATCGTGGCGGGCTGCATCTGCCCGGCTGGTGCGGAAACAGATACGTTGGGCATACAGGTAACGACCAACGGCAGGCACAAGGCGGTCTTGCTCTATGACACCGAACAGTCGGAAGTGCAACTGTTCAAGAACGTAAGCAACCTGCTGGCAAGAGCCAAACAGCAGGACAAACCGGAAGAACTGAAAGCGTTCTGCCTGACGGGTATGTCACGCAAGGAACGCTTACACGCCATTGTGCAAAGCATGGATAAGTTCTACTACCAGTACGGCGGCATCCAGTTGGTTGTCATTGACGGCATCGCCGACCTTGTTAAGAGTGCCAACGATGAAGCGGAAAGCGTGGCGGTGATAGATGAACTCTATCGGTTGGCTGGTATCTATAACACGTGCATTCTTTGTGTGCTGCACTTCGTCCCGAACGGATTGAAACTGCGGGGACATTTGGGTAGCGAACTGCAACGCAAGGCGGCTACTATCCTGTCGATAGAGAAAGACGATGACCCCGCCCAGTCGGTCGTGAAAGCCCTGAAAGTGCGTGACGGTAGCCCGCTGGACGTACCCCTGATGCTCTTTGCATGGGACAAGAAAGCCGGGATGCACGTGTATAAAGGGGAAAAGCCCCGTGAAGAAAAGGAGAAACGCAAGGAAAAGGAGTTGGTGGGCGTTGCCCGTGACATCTTCGGGCGGCAGACACATATCACCTACATAGACCTTTGCGAACAGTTACAGCAGGTCTTGGACGTTAAGGAGCGTACCGCAAAGAGTTATATCCGTTTCATGCGTGAACGGGACATTATCGTTAAAGACCCGGCAAACCAAAGTTATTTTATGATAGGTCTAATTTAATCCGACAGCACTATGTATATAGATAAAGAAAATTTCGTGGCATGGATGGAGCGTATCATGGACAGGTTCGATATGCAGGAAAGAAAGATAGACCGCCTATTAAGTGAACACAACTATCTGAACGGTGAAAAATTGCTTGACAATCAGGACTTATGCTTCATGCTGAAAGTGAGTACCAAGACCTTGCAGCGTTACCGCAAGAAAGGCATATTGCCCTATATAATGCTGGACGGGAAATATTTCTACCGGGCAAGTGACATTCACAAGTTAATTCGTGAACGCACAGATTAGGTAGGTTACAATGAGTACCTATACTTTCCGTTATCCTGTCGTATTATTGTAATATGGCAGGATTTCTGTTATTTGCAAGGTTATTCCGGTGATTTTCGCTACTTTTGCAAAAGTAACATAAGAGAATAACGGCGATTGAACAACTTCGGTTGTGATTTCGTCTTTATATATAACATATTCGTTCGCCGAATATCTCACTACGAAAACTGGCACTTTTCAAAAGAAACGGGATTTTCAGCGCAATGTCTATGCTATGCTTTGTCATAGCGTGGGCTTGCCTGTTTCGTTTCTTTAGGTATGCCAGTACCTCGTAGTGGAGCAGTGTAAGTTCACGCTTCTTTTTTGAGATATAGGCGGATTTTGAATAAGAATTATCAACTTTAATACCTGATAAGATGAAACAAATTAAAGCGCATATCGCCGTATCTCTTGACGGACATACTGCCACTTTGGACAAGGAACTGGACTGGCTACCCCGTGAAATAAAAAATACCGTTGGCAAACAATACTTGGAAGCAGATTGCCTGCTTATGGGGGCGAATACCTACAACTACATCTTTGAACACTGGGGCGGGTGGCCGCACAAAAGCAAGCGGTTTTTTGTGGTGTCACACTACGACACCAACGTAACACCGGACTGCGGCGTGGAGTTCCTGACCGAAGAACCGCTGCAAAAGATTTATGAACTAAAACAGGAAACTGACATCTTGGTGGTGGGTGGCGGCAAGCTGCTTACCTCGCTGGTAAAAGCCGGACTGTTGGACAGCCTGACTATCTACACCGTCCCGGTCATGGTGGGCAAAGGCATCGGCTTCATCGGTGAAACGCTCGGCTCGCAGTGGAAGCTGACGGAAAGCGGGGTGCTGGACAACGGGGTTATCCGCTCGACCTATCTGTTTGACGGGAGTTTGTAACAAGTAAAGAAGCATTAAAAATGCGCCCGGTTTCCCTCCGGGCGCAACCACTAAAATTTCAATTATTCTAAGCCCAAAAACTTATCACAATGAAATTTCAGCGGTAAAGATAGGCTATTTCTTCGGTTTGGCTTTCTTTTCGGGGAATAAAAAGGCGACATTGAACTGTTCGTCCAGTACCAGCGAAGCATCGAAAGCCTTGCCGTTCTTGCCCTTGAAGCCCTTGATTAACCCGGTCTTGCGTTTCGTCACCAGCTCGACAATCTGCTTGTCGGAAAGCTGCTTGTCGCACTTGTTGCGGAATATGGTAAGCGTGCAGTCCACGTTGGAACACTTCGCCACTTTCGGGTAGAACAGGATGCGCCCGCTGCCGCACTTCGGGCAGGGGCAGGTTTCACCAGTAGCGACAGATAGCTGCACCGATAGCAGTTCTGCGGTGATTTGCGTTGCGTACACCTCGATGCCCTTCCGGAACGTGTCGGCATCCATGCTGCCCGCTTCTATCTTGGCAAGGGCGGTTTCCCACATGCCCGTCATTTCGACATCGGCAATCTTCTTGTCCTTGACAATTCCATAAACGGCAAGCCCCTTGTCGGTGGGTACAAGGTTCTTCTTCTCACGCACGATGTACTGGCGGGCGAACAGCGTTTCGATAATCGCCGCACGGGTGGCGGGCGTGCCTATCCCGGCATCTTTCAGGCTGGCTTTCAGTTCGGCATCTTCCAGTTCCCTGCCTGCGTTCTCCATTGCCGCCAACAGGCTGCTTTCCGTGTGCAGCGGTTTCGGCTTGGTCTGCTTTTCGAGCAGATCCACGCCGGAGAGTGGCAAATATTCTCCCTCTTGGAGTGGCGGCAGGCTGGCGGCTTCTTCATCCCCGCCCGTTTCCTGCTCGCCGAACACGGCACGCCACCCGGCTTCTTTCATCACAGACCCTTTCACCGTGAAGTCGGTATCTCCCCCTGACAGCAAGGCGGTGGTAACGTCTTTCACGCACTTGCCCGAAAAGGCTTCCAGCATACGCCCGGCTACCAGCTCGTAAACCGCCCGCTCGTCTTTGGAAAGTTCGCCGGGCAGGTTCTCGGTAATGATTAAGGCGTGGTGGTCGGTCACTTTGCCGTCATTCACGCTGCGGCGGTTCAGGGGTGTGCCGTCCAGCCCGGCGGCATACCCGGCAAAGCGGGGGTACTGCCCCAATAGGGCGACACGCTCCGGCATTTCATCGAAAACGTCCTCCGGGATATAGCGGCTCCCGGTTCGGGGGTATGACATCACTTTCTTTTCATACAGGCTTTGCGCTATGGAAAGGGTTTTGTCCGCCGAGAAGTTCAGCTTCGTGTTCGCTTCCTTTTGCAGTGAAGTCAGGTCGTACAAAAGGGGTGGTTCTTGGCTGGTTTCTTTCCTTTCAACGGACTTCACCGCAAGCTGCCCGGCATCCTTTACCCGTTGCAGGGCGGCTATGGCTTCGGGCTGCTGCTCCCACTTGGCGGTCGATTGGGCGGTGAAACTTATTTCCCCGCTGGCTGTTGCCGCTTTGAGTTGCCAGAATTTGGCGGGTACGAAATTCTTGTTCTCCAAATAGCGGCTGCATATCATCACGAGCGTGGGTGTCTGCACCCTGCCCAGCGAGAACACGCCCTGCCCGGCGGCAACGCTCAACGCTTGGGTGGCGTTTATGCCTATCAGCCAGTCCGCTTCGCTGCGGGACTTGGCAGAGAGGTAGAGGTTATCGTAACGCCCGCCCGGCTGCAAGTTGTCCAGCCCCTCACGGATTGCCTTGTCGGTAAGGCTGCTTATCCACAGGCGTACAAAGGTCTTGGTACAGCCTAAATAGTTATAGATGTAGCGGTGTATCAATTCGCCCTCACGCCCGGCATCGGTTGCTACAATAATCTTGTCGCACTGGTCGAATACCTCTTTAATCACTTTCAACTGTTTCAACACGCCGGGGTCTGCCTTGTAGCCTTTCTCGGCTTTCACCTGACGGGGGATTAGCCGGAAATCGGGCGGCAGTATGGGCAGGCTCTCCCTGCGGAAGTTCGCCACGCCGTAGGCTTCCGGCATGGCAAGCTGGATTAAGTGGCCGAACGCCCATGTCACCATATACCCATTACCGGAAAGATAACCGTCATTCTTCTGTGTCGCCCCGATGATACGGGCGATGTCCTTTGCCACGCTGGGCTTCTCTGCTATCAATGCAATCATAATTCTTTACTTTTTAAGGGTGGGTACTACATTTTCATTCCTTTGGACTTCTTGGGCTTGTCCGCTTTCAGGCTCTTGTCTTGCGCCTTGTCCTGCTTCTCTTTCTGCTTGGCGGTAGGCTTCTGCTGTCCCTGTTTCAGCGGCTCTTTGCCCTGCTTGGTGGCTTCGTTGGTCTTGCCCTCTGTATTGACCGCTACCTGTGTCCGGCTCTTGGCGGCGGGGGTAACGTCTTTCGGCTGCACCTTGTCGGGGGATTTTCCCTGTGCGCCGGACTGTACATAACCGTTGAACTCAACGCCCTTGCCGTCCTTTAGCCCGGCTACCTGCTGCTGTCCCTGCTGCAAGAACTGGACAGCGGCACGGGGCAGGAACTCCAAGCCACGCTCCACCGCACTGACCTGCAAATAGGCACTGCGCCGTGTGCCGTCCCTGAATTGCAGGTTTTCCATTTTGACCGCTTGCCCGGCTTCAAAGGCGGCTTTCTGATCCGGGCTGACTTTCACGTTGCAGATTGTATCGGGGCATTTCCATTTGTCAGCCCGCATGTACTCCAGTTCGTGCGTGTACCTGTCCCGGCTGACGAACACGGGGATTTGCTCGCCGCTTTTCGGGTCTTTGATTTGTGCGATACAGCCCAAATTGCCAGTACCCTGCAAGTTGCCCTGTTCCTGTTTGGTGAAGTCGTGTTCATGGAACGGACGTTGCAACAGCTTTTCATCCTGCTGTACGCCGTGCAGCTTGGGTACTACCGTACCGTCCTTTGCCTGATAGAAAGAGAGCTTGACATCGGTAGGTTTGAGGTAAAAGCCACCCACCGTTCCCGAAACGGTGTAGGTATTGCGGGACTTGTAGCCACGCATCACACGGTCGAAGTCTTTCGTGTTTTTCAGGGTGTCGGCGGTGATGCCGACTTTTTTCAGGTTCTCCCAGTCGATTTTTGCCGGGTCGAAGCGGTAGCCCTGCTTGAACTCGTGGAAGTCGGGCTTCGGCACTCGAAGCATTTCCGTTCGTTTGTTGCCCTCCGGGGTCGGGTTGCGGTGGTTATCCTCGATAACTCTTGCCTGTTGTTCTGCTTCGGATGCCCTCACGCTGAAAAGTTCCAGCCCGGAGGTGTCCTGGAACTTGCGGTAGAAGTTGGAAAGGAAGTTACTGAACACATCGCTGTTCTTGTCCACCTGCATGAACTCGCCGCCGTGTGCTGGGGTGGACGGTACAACTTGCAGATTACCCTCCTTGTCGATACGCTTAACGGCACTCACTTTGCCCTGCTGTTTATCCAAGACCAGCAGCACGTCTTTTTCCTGCCCCTCTGCGGGCGGGGTCATTCTGTTTGCCATAAATAATTGGAATTTTAGTGGTTACGGGAATAGTCCCACCCAAAGGTAGCGACTAAATATGCTATATTTGGATAGGTAGAAAGGAGTGTCCGTATTTGTCCTGCGCTGTCCCGATTTGTCCGGGTAGGATGAATTACTGCAATTAATGGTTGCAGAATTGGAAACGGTCATAAAAAAAGAGAGCGAAGTTAATCACTCTCTTTAGATGAGCCATTTATGAAACGTTTATGAAGCGTTTGTGATTTTAGCAAACGCCTTATAATAAGCTATATATAAAAATCAAAGCTAAAAAACAGCTTATTTTTGGAGCGTTTGTGAAGCGTTTGGTAAACCTTTGATTGTATAATATGTATTTTTGCCAGTAACGCCCTGCATTTCTAACCACGTTTCCATTTGTTGCAACAAACGGTAAGCGGTGGTTCTATTGGTATTCAATATTCTTTGAACGTCCGAATTGGTAACACTTCCATTTTGGGCTGCATATTCGATAATAGGTATAAACCTTTCATCTGCCCGCTGCGCCAATAGCTGCGAACGTATATCGGTATAATAGGTAATCATCAGACCGCTTAACATTTCAAGTTTGGGCGGCAATAGCTTGTATGCGCTGACTGCTTCCAAAATACGCTTGTAACCACGTCCCCAGCTTTCAATGTCCCCGCTTCTGAAAAAGGCGTTGGCGATTAGCGGATTATAGGGAGTGGACGGGTGGCTTTCAAAAAGTTTCTCGGTTGTCCAGTTCTCCGGCAACTGCCCAGCGTTCCAAAAAGTAATATGGTCGGGGAACACGCTAATCTGAATTGGTACGGCACTGGCGTAATCTTTATGGGCTATGGCATTCATCAGTGACTCCCTGACAGCTTCCACCGGAAACTGCGGCGTTTCACGCCGGGATATACCCTCGTATGAAATGCGGTAAATCAGGTATTTGGTCTTTATCAAGTCCATTGCCTTGTCCACCTGCTCCATTAAAGAGCCGTGAACCTCGTCTTGAAACTCCAAGTTACCTTTATCGTCCCGGAAGAAACCTATCTTGATATATGCCCCGGTTACAAACCGTTCCGGGTCAGGGTGGAACAACAGCAAGGCGGCACGGTTCAAATGTCGGGTATCATCGTCTATTAGTCGTAAATCGTGCAACAGGTGTTCGGTCTTATCGTTCAAAACACCCTCGTCCACACGTCCGCTTCTCGCTGCTTCCTTACGGAAGCGGTCTAATGCGTTTGCCGACAATTCCTCTACTTTGGCTCTTTCTATGGGAAATTCATCCCAATGCCTGCCAGTGCGTTGCAGGATAAAGCGGTTCAATGCCGCACCTTTCAATTCCTGCTTTGTGCTGCCGCTGCGGTAATGGTACTGCCCCTTGTAATTGATAGGGTTTGAATAAGGCGGCACATCAATCTCGATATATTTCAGCCTGTTTTCTTCCAGCAGGTTCACGTCCACGATGATACCCAGCACGTCACGCACTTTGTTCGGTATGTCCTCCAGCAGCTTGTCGGCATCGGCGACACCGACCACCTTACCGCTGTCATTCATACCTATATATATCTTGCCGCCTGTGGCGTTGGCAAAACCGCATATCCATTTCAGATACTCGTCACGCCAGCTTTCTTTCCATTCTATATTTTGGTTTTCGTTCATACTTTTTTCTTTGTCTGCAAAATTAGTAAAAATCCTGTGTGTCAGGAAAGAATATCGGTTATTCTTCCTCCCTTATCAAATGGCATAACTCCGGGTCGTTCTTAATGCGGGTTATCTCGTCCTCGACAATCTGCCGGACTTCCTGACGGATGCGGTCGTAGTTGGCTTGTATCTCTTCCTGCATCCGGTCGTTGCCGTCCTTGTCGGTGAAGTCGATAATCTGCGGCAACTTCACGTAACGGGCGGTTTCCCGCTTCACCTTTTCGTTGTCCACCACGATTTCACAGTGGAAAATCTTCTGTTCTATCCGTTCATCGAAGTTGTCCGCCACCGCACCCACGAACATGCCTTGCGTGAGGTTGGATATTTTGCTGGCGGGTATCAGGCTGTCCATTTGGGTGCTTATCGAGGTGGACTTCTCCCGCTGGTTGATTGTCATGCTCTGCCGCTTCTGCAATACCTTACCGAAGCGTTCGGAAAGGATTTTCGCCGTTTCGCCGACAACCTGACCGCTGAACACATTACCCACGGTATTTTGTATCACCCGGCTTTCCTTGTCCCCGTAGTCACGGGTAAGCTGGCTGTAATCCTGAAAGCCCAGCAGAACCGCCACTTTATTGCTTCGGGCGGTTGCAATCAGATTGTCAAGCCCACGAAAATATATGGTCGGTAGTTCATCTATTACCACCGAACTTTTAAGCTGACCTTTCTTGTTTATCAGCTTCACTATTCTACTGTTATATAATCCCAGTGCCGCCGAATAGATGTTCTGACGGTCGGGATTGTTACCGACAACCAGTATTTTAGGCTCTTGCGGATTGTTGATGTCCAGTGAAAAATCATCACCCGTCATTACCCAGTAAAGTGCCGGGCTTATCATGCGGGAAAGCGGGATTTTGGCACTCGCTATCTGCCCCTGCAACTGTTCATTAGCTTCAGATTCCCAAGCGTCCACGAACGGGGAAAGGTAGTTTTCCAGTTCGGGATAGCTGCGCAAAATCGTGAACACATCGGCGTATTTCTTGTTCAACAGTTCTATGGCATGGGGAAACGTGCAATACTTACCGCCCTGATAGATACGGAGATACCAAATTATAGCCGCCAAAAGGATAATCGGGCTTTCCACGAAAAAGTCGCCCTGTTTGCTTATCCAACTGCGATTAAGGTTAAGCATAATCGTGTAGCTGGCTTCATAGGCATCCGCAATGTCCGACATGAAGCTGGCGTTTATCGGGTTGCATCGGTGGCTCTTGCGGGGGTCGTCAAAATTGATAATGTAAAACTTTGGCTTGACCTTGTAACCGTCCAAGTGATTAAGTAGGTGATTGTAAGCGATTTCCGACAGGTCGGGAAACTTGTAATCATAACAATAGAGTGCAAAACCTTTCTCGATTTGCTGTTTTATGTAGCTGTTTACCACGGCATACGACTTGCCGCTGCCCGGTGTTCCCAGTACAAGGCTGGCACGGAACGGGTTTACAACATTTATCCAGCCATTATTCCACTTCTTGTTATAATAGAACCGGGTCGGCAGGTTTACGGAATACTCGTTCTCGATAAGCCTTGTTTCCTGCTGGAAACTTTCGTTCTCCATGTTAAAGACATCTTCCATGAGGTTGTTCTTCAAAAGCCGGGACATCCATGTACCCGCCATGAGCATACAGATATAGCCCGCCGACAGCGTGGCGATATAAAACACAGTGTCCGCCGTGTGTGGCAGCGGAAGTTCCAGCAGCCACCAGTTCAGGAAAAACAACACGACACCCGCCGCAAGGCTGCAATGTATCTTCGCCCACGTTATCTTTTCCTCTTTCACGCCCTTAGTGCCGATGCACGACAAGGCAAGGAACACCACGGAGAAAAGTTTCGTCCAGAGAATGGACGAGAACAGCCCGGTGGTGCGCTGGAAGTTCCACAGTATCTTGTCTATCACCTCAAAGGTCACTCCCCACTCTTTCAGGGTGGAGTAACAGAACCAGTACACGTTTATTCCCACGAATAAAATACTGACAGCCCGCATAAAGTCCATGACCCTTGCAAGCCCTCTCAAATCATCTTCTTGTTGCATGATTGTAATGTTTTTTAAATTAGTCGATGCTCCTTGTGCGCTTCTTTTTCTTCTTCTTTCTCTTTTGACTGGCGGTATCTTGCGGCTCGTCACCAGCGGATGAACCGCCGCCCAACAAACTGCCGAAAGCACCCAGCACGGATGCCATACCCGAAACGGTGTCAGCTTTCGGGGTAAAGCCCGACTGTTCCTGTTGTGGGGATTGTTCTTGCCGTATATCCGTTTTCCTTTCATCGGAATACAGGTCGTTGAACACGTTCGCCGAATACTCCTTGCCCAATCGTGAACCGTTCAGCACCACCCGGCTGTCGTGGTCGATGAACGTAACGCCATAGATACGCCCGCTGTCGTTCTGACGGAATACCACGTCAATGCCCTGTTTCTTTAGCTGCTGTTCCACTTCCTTGCGGCTGCGGGCGGTCTGCATGGTGGCGGCGACAATCTTCCGGGTGCGTTCTTTCAGTTTCCCGTTCTTGATTGCTTCACCCGATTTCTCCATTCTGCGCTGCACCGCTTCATAGCCCACCGATTTGCCGATGCGGGATGCCTTTACCGGGTTGCCCACCTTTTCGCCCTTGTCGTTCATGGCGGAATAGACTATACCCTGATAAGGCTTGCCGTTTATCTCCCCCTTGACTTCCTCTGCACATATATTATAGGTAGCAAGCAAAGCCTTGTACTCCCCGAACGACTGGAAGCGGTAGCCATAGCAAGCCGCTTTCACGGTATTACCAATTTGGTGTTTCACGTCCCCGGCAGTGTAGTCCACCTTTTTAAGTTCCGGGCGTTCGGCACGTTCCTTTCGTTCTGCCGGGTGAAGTCCGTATTTCTTTTCCAGTTCACGGGTTATCTGCTTGCTGCGCCGATGCTCGAACTTGTCGTTCAGCGGTCTGCCGTTCTCGTCCACCCGCAAGCCAACGATGTGGATATGGTGGCGGTCGATGTCCTCGTGTTTATAGACCAAATAAGGCTGGTCGCCATAGCCCAACTTCTGCATATACTCCCGTGCGATGTCAGAAAGCTGGCTGTCCGAAAGTTTATCTTCCGGGTGCGGGTTTATGGAAATATGAAGTATCGGCTTCTTGGTGGATAGCTGGACGGGCATCTGCATTTCAAAGCTGCGCATACACTCGCCGATAGAGAAATTCCCGTCCTCGCTTAACAGCATCCGGTTGGAAAAAAGCACTTTTGCTTCCTCGCTGTCCACCTTGTTTTGGTTGTATGCCAGTGCGCCAAACATATTGCCGCCCGTGCTTATTTTGGCAACCATAATTCCCTGCACTCGTTTGTCAGGTCGATAACCTGACGGTTCAACATTGCCAGTTCGGTGGTCGCTTTCTCTAATTTGTAGAGAAAAGCCAGTGCCTTTTTCTCTGAAAAGTTGCCGTGCAACGCCTTTACAACTTGGTTGTAATTGACCGTCACGGCTCTGAATTGTGCATAAAATTCAGTCAGCCGGGCGCAGTATTCTACCGCCGACTTGTCCACTTTTACCACCCGGAACGGCTCGCCGAACAGCCGGGCGGCGATGAAACGGGACTTGCTCGTAACGCCCGACTGCTCCCACTGCGAGAGGAAGCGGGCGTTCTCCCGGTCATTCAGGTAAAGGACATGGCGGTGCTTCGCCGGGTCTGCGAGGGCGGGGCGACCGCCCTTGTTGGTTCTTCTTGTTTCCATACTTCTTTGAATTAAAAAATTACGACTTCGGAGTGATTTTTACCCCCGCAAGGGGCAAGGCGTTTTCAGGCACGGAAAACGGTTCTATGTGCCATAGAACACACCTTGCTATTTTCTGACGAAAATCAAAATCCGTCACGGACGGATTGGGGTCAGCGTGAAACGGCAAGCCCGGTTAAGCACCAGCCCGGTTTTACACCTCTGCTCCCTGCGGTTCGTTACTCCGGTGCAAAGTAACGGTGATTTATAATGCTGTAAAATAGGTGGTTGGTGGACAAAATGGGACATCGCGGGACAAATCGGGACACATCTAAAAACGGACGTTTTTTCTCCCTTTATTTGCATCAGATTTCAAGATTGAAAGAAATATTTCAAGCAAGGAAGATTGGCTGAAAGCATGATTTCAAGAAAACATGATTGCAGGATTTCAATCTTTCAAGAAAGAATGAAAGCAAGAAAACAAGATTGAAATAAAACATTCTTTCAATATTTCAAGACGGCAATATTGAAAGAATGAATGAAAGACAGAATGATTGAAAGCAATAAACAAATCTATCAACCAATAATGAAAGAAAGCAATATGGAAAACGAGAAAACACCCCTGTATGTCGCCTTTTCCACCCAAAAGGGCGGGGTCGGCAAAACCACCTTTACCGTGCTGGCGGCGAGTTACCTCTACTACCTCAAAGGCTACGATGTGGCGGTGGTGGATTGCGACTACCCACAACACTCCATTGCCGGGATGCGCAAGCGGGATGCCGAACAGGTCGGGGCGGATGAAGATTACAAGCGCATGGCGTATGAACAGTTCACCCGGCTGGGGAAGAAAGCCTACCCGGTATTGTGCAGTTCACCTGAAAAGGCGATTGCAACGGCTGACGAACATATAGCCACCGGACACGTGCCGGATATAGTGTTTTTCGACCTGCCCGGCACGGTGAACAGCGAGGGCGTTATCAACTCCCTTGCGGGCATGGACTACATCTTCACCCCGATTTCAGCCGACAAGGTGGTGCTGGAAAGCAGCTTGTCGTTTGCAATGGCTATCCAAAAGCTATTAGTGAAGAATGAAGCCTACCGACTTACCGGGCTGTACCTCTTTTGGAACATGGTGGACGGGCGGGAGAAAACAGACCTTTACACCGCCTACGACAAAACCATAAAGGAACTGGAACTTCCGCTGATGAAAACCTTTATTCCCGATACCAAACGCTACAAAAAGGAACTGGTAGCGGATAAGAAAGCGGTGTTCCGCTCCACGCTCTTTCCCGCCAGCCGCCCGCTGGTAAGGGGAAGCAACTTGGAAGAACTGATAACGGAAATAGTGTATTACATCAAATTACAATAATATGGCAAAGCAAAGCGGCGGTATGCCGAAGATTGACGAAAATTTCATGAAAGAACTTATCTCGCAAGGTGTACCCACCAAGCAAGAGAACCAGCCGGATAACGCGCCACTGCCCGGTAGAGAAAAGGTTATTACCCAAGAGGGGCAACATACGGAAACGGTGCAGGTGGAGAAGCCGACACCCCGCAAGCGTAAGGGCGGCACGGGCGACTACCGGGAAAACTACTTTCAGAAAGTGGAACTGGCAGACCGACAGCCCTTGTACGTGAGCCGTACCACGCACGAGAAGCTGATGCGTATCGTGACGGTGATAGGCGGGCGAAAGGTAACGGTAAGCAGCTACGTGGAGAATATTCTACTGCGCCACTTCGAGCAATACCAAGACGAGATAAACGCCCTGTACGAAAGCTACTTCCAAAAGCCCTTTTAGCTATGGTAATCTATTGCATACTTACCGTACTGGCGGTGTACTATACCGTCCTGTGGCTTTGGTATCGCTACACAGACAGCCGGACATCAACGGGCAAAGCGGATGATGCGCCACTTTCCAAAAATGAGGTGGCAGGTTACACGCTGGTAGGTGAAAGCCGCTACAAGGGTGGACTAATCGGGACAGCGCAGGACAAATCGGGACAACTCCCGCAAGCGGCTGAAAATGATACTATTTTTGCGCCGCAGGCTGACGGACAGCCGGAAGAAAACATTCCGGAAACAGCAGCCGAAGCGGAAGAAACGCCCGGTTACGAGAATGACGAACCCGACTACGAGGACGAGGAAATAGCCGGGTACATGGACGGTGACGATGATACCGGGCGGGCTGCGGGCGTGAGCTTCGATGAACTGGGCAAAGCGGTACGCACGGCGAACGCCGACAACCCCACCGAAGCGGAGAAACGGCAAGCCGCCGGGACACTGGCAGGCATCGAGGGGACAAACCTCTACGATGCGGTAGTGGAGAATATCAACGGCGGGGCGGTAAAGGTGGCGGAACTGCTGGGGCGCAACGAAGCGGAACTGGCTGTGGCTGCTGTCCCTGCCGGAACTGTCGATACAAGCGAGGAACACGAAGCGTTCGACATGAACGAGTTCCTATAATATAATAATGTATAAGCCTGACAACATGAAACAGCGTGACTACGGTTGATTGGCAACCTGAAAACCAAACGGGCATGTTCCCGACCACTAAAATTTCAAATTATTCATCCGCCGTGCGGCAGCGGACTATCCACCCGCTGCCCCGGCATTAAAAATCAAATCACAATGAGAAAGAAAATCTTCTTGTCGGCGGCTATACTTGCCGCCGTGGTAAGTGCCTACGCACAAGGAAACGGGCAGGCGGGCATCACCGAAGCCACGAACCTAATCACCGGGTATTTCGACCCCGGAACAAAACTGGTGTACGCAATCGGGGCGGTCTGCGGCTTGATTGGCGGGGTAAAAGTATATAACAAATTTTCAAGCGGCGACCCCGACACCTCAAAGACTGCCGCCAGTTGGTTTGGGGCGTGTATCTTCCTGATTGTCGCCGCCACTATCCTGCGGTCGTTCTTCCTATAAAATGGCGGCTATGTCTGACGAATTGTTGAGGGCTAAGCCCGAAAAATATCCGGTAAACAGGGGTATCGGAAAGCCAGTGGAGTTCAAGGGGTTAAAAAGCCAGTACCTCTTTATCTTTTGCGGCGGCTTGCTCGCCGTGTTCGTGGTGTTCATCGTCCTGTTCATGGCAGGCGTGAACCAATGGCTATGTATCGGTTTCATCGTGTCGGCTTCGCTGCTGCTCGTATGGCAGACGTTCCGGCTGAATGCCCGGTACGGTACGCACGGATTGATGAAAGCAGCCGCCCGCAAAAGACACCCCCGCTTCATTATCAACCGAAAGGCGTTACCCCGATTATTCACCTACAAAAGAAGAAAGGAAGAAAGAACATGAGGAATATGTTAAAGGCTACCACGCTGGAGAGGAAGTTTCCCCTTTTAGCGGTGGAGAACGGCTGCATCATTTCAAAGGATGCCGACATAACGGTGGCTTTCAGGGTGGAACTGCCCGAACTGTTCACCGTCACCAGTGCCGAGTACGAAGCCATACATTCGGCATGGTACAAGGCTATCAAGGTGTTGCCCGACTACTCCATAGTACACAAGCAGGACTTCTTCATCAAGGAGAACTACCAGCCCGACACCGAAAGGGACGAGCTTAGTTTTTTAAGCCGCTCCTTTGAACGGCACTTCAATGAACGCCCGTTCCTGAACCATTACTGCTACCTGTTCCTGACAAAGACGACAAGGGAGAGAAGCCGCCGACAGAGCGACTTCTCCACCCTCTGCCGGGGCAGGATTGTACCGCAGGAGATAGCCGACAGGGAAGCGGCGGCAAAGTTCATCGAAGCGGTCGGGCAGTTTGAAAGGATTATGAACGACAGCGGTTTTGTCACCCTTACCCGGCTGGCGGCATCGGAAATCACCGGGCAGGACGGAAAGGCGGGCATCATCGAGAAATACTTCTCGCTATCGCAGACCGATACCACCTGCCTGAGAGACATCGGGCTGTACCCGGAAGAAATGCGTGTCGGGGACGATATACTGTGCCTGCACACGCTTTCGGACGTGGAAGATTTGCCCGGAAAGGTCGGGACAGATACACGGTTTGAAAAGCTGTCCACTGATAGAAGCGATTGCAGGTTGAGTTTTGCCGCCCCGGTGGGCGTACTGTTGTCGTGTAACCACGTCTATAACCAGTACATTTTCATAGACGACCACGCCGGGAACCTGAAGAACTTCGAGCAGACCGCCCGGAACATGCAATCGCTCTCCCGTTACTCCCGTGCCAACCAAGTGAACAAGGAGTGGATAGACGAGTACCTGAACGAAGCCCACAGCAAGGGGCTTGTATCGGTGCGCTGCCACTGTAACGTCATGGCATGGAGTGACGACCGGGACGAACTCAAACGCATACGCAACGATGTGGGAAGCCAGCTTGCCTTAATGGAGTGCAAGCCACGGCATAACACGGTCGATACGCCCACGCTCTTTTGGGCGGGCATACCCGGCAACGAGGCGGACTTCCCCGCAGAGGAAAGTTTCTACACGTTCTTGGGGCAGGCTCTCTGCCTGTTCGTGGAAGAAACGAACTACAAGAGTTCGCTTTCCCCGTTCGGTATCAAAATGGTGGACAGGGTAAGCGGTCGCCCGCTGCACATCGACATATCGGATTTGCCCATGAAGAAAGGCATCACGACCAACAGAAACAAGTTCATACTTGGGCCGAGCGGGTCGGGTAAGTCCTTCTTTACCAACCACATGGTGCGCCAGTATTACGAACAGGGTGCGCACGTGCTGCTGGTCGATACGGGTAACAGTTACTTGGGGCTATCCCAGCTTATCCACAACCGTACACACGGAGAGGACGGGATTTATTTCACCTACACCAACGAGAACCCGATAGCCTTCAACCCGTTCTATGTCGAGGACGGGGTATTTGACATCGAGAAGAAAGAGAGTATCAAGACCCTTATACTCACCCTGTGGAAGCGGGATGATGAAGCACCGAAGCGGTCGGAAGAAGTGGCGTTGTCCAATGCGGTAAGTGCCTATATCGAACGTATCACGTGCGACAGGTCGGTAACGCCCTGTTTCAACACGTTCTACGAGTTTGTCAGGGATGATTACCGCCGACAGCTTGAACAGAAGAACGTCAGGGAAAAGGATTTTGACATCGACAACTTCCTGAACGTGCTTGAACCCTACTATCGTGGCGGTGAATACGACTACCTGCTGAACTCCGACAAAGAACTGGACTTGCTGCACAAACGCTTCATTGTCTTTGAGTTGGATAACATCAAAGACCACAAGATTTTATTCCCGATAACGACTATCATCATCATGGAAGCCTTTATCAACAAGATGCGCAAGCTAAAGGGAATAAGGAAGTTAATACTAATTGAGGAAGCGTGGAAAGCGATTGCAAGTGCGAATATGGCGGATTACATAAAATATTTGTACAAAACAGTCAGAAAGTATTTCGGGGAAGCGATTGTAGTCACGCAAGAGGTAGAGGATATTATTTCTTCCCCTATCGTGAAAGAGAGTATCATCAATAACTCGGACTGCAAAATCCTGTTAGACCAAAGAAAATATCTGAACAAGTTCGACAGCATACAAAACCTGCTGGGACTAACTGACAAGGAGTGTTCGCAAATATTGTCTATCAACATGGCGAACCACCCCGGACGGAAGTACAAGGAAGTTTTTATTTCGCTGGGTGGTACGCAGTCAGCGGTGTACGCAACCGAAGTTTCGTTGGAAGAATATTACACATTCACGACAGAGGAAAGCGAGAAAATGGAACTGTTCGCCCTTGCCGACAAGCTGGGCGGCAACCTTGAACTGGCTATCAAGCGGCTTGCGGAAAGTAAAAGAAATCCCCAATTATCAACAAATTAAAATCAAGAAACATGAAACGGATAAACAAACTGTTTCCCTTGCTGCTATGCGCTTGCCTGTCATTGGCAAGCTGCACTGGCGGTGGGAACAAACAACCGGAAAAGATGTGTGGTGAATGGGTACACGTCAAGGGAAACCCCTCTTTCACCCTTTCGGAAACGGACGGTAAATATAGCGTTACCCGGAAATCAAACGTCAGGGGCAAGGTGCTGGAAACCACCTATCAAGTGACGGAACGGGACGGAAACCTGTTTATCGAAACGGGCTTTGCCATACTGTTGTCGTATGACAAGGAGCGTGACCGGATAACCCTTTCACCCGGCGGCGAATACAAACGAGTTACAAATCCCAAAAACAGAACAAGATGAAGAAAACAATTCTCCTTATGGCGGTATGCCTTTGCTTCATCGGCAAGGCATCCGCACAGTGGGTGGTGTCAGACCCCGGCAACTTGGCGCAGGGCATCATCAATACCACCAAACAGATAGTGCAGACTTCCACCACCGCCAAGAACACGCTGGACGGCTTCATGGAAGCGCAGAAGATTTTCCAGCAGGGTAAAAAATATTACGATGGTGCGCCCGTATAGGCGATATAATAAATATAGCATTGGCAAGCTATTAGGTAAGTGTTCCAATATTTACCTATCATCACCAGCTTATCTGCCCACGAAAGGACGGCAGGGAGTATAGCACGCTGGAAAGCCATAAGTCAATTAGTTATCAAATTGCAACTGAATGGTGAGATGAAACAGATAGATACGAGGATAAAATCCAAACTGATTGAATGATAGTCCAAGTGAACCCAGTATGTTTTATAGTGAAAGATAACTTAACTCGCTATACCGTAATACCTCTGTTGCGAGCGTCGTGTAGTAGAGGCAGGAACAAATTACGGCACAACCGCAGTAAGCGGTAACGGGCGGAAGTCATATCCGATAATCTATCATAGCCATGTTATTATATCGTAAACGGGGATTGCCTAAATCGGAACGCCGCAAGGCTATTAGGTACAGACCTATGAAAATCCGACAAGGCAACGGAGCTTCCGTAGTAGTCTGAGCAGGGGAAAGCCCTGTACATGGCGAAGGGAAGCAGCTAATAATTTTAATGCAAATAACGGAAAATGTGAGAGACATTATGAGAAGTCCAGAGTATGTATTAAACAGTCTAACGGAACACAGTGAAAATTTGAATTACAAGTTCGAACGCTTGTACCGTATCTTTTTCAATGAGGAAATGTATTACGTTGCCTACCAACGCATATATGCGAAACCGGGCAATATGACAGCAGGTGCAGATGGGAAAACCATTGACCAAATGAGCCTGAACCGAATTGAACAACTGATAACATCGTTGAAAGATGAGAGTTATCAGCCCCAACCCTCAAAACGGGTGTATATCCCAAAGAAAAATGGGAAAATGCGTCCATTAGGTGTACCAGCTTTTAACGATAAATTATTGCAGGAAGTGGTCAGAATGATATTGGAAGCCATCTATGAAAGACAGTTTGAAAAAACGTCGCATGGCTTCCGACCCCTAAGAAGCTGCCACACTGCCTTGTCTGATATTCAGAAGACATTTTCGGGCGTGAAATGGTTCGTAGAAGGTGATATTAAGGGATTTTTCGACAATATCAATCATGAGATACTGATAGGTATTCTGAAAGAACGTATCGCTGACGAAAGATTTATTCGCTTGATTAGAAAATTTCTGAATGCAGGATATATCGAAGACTGGAACTTTCATAACTCCTACAGCGGAACACCGCAAGGCGGAATTGTCAGCCCTATCTTGGCAAACATATACCTTGATAAGTTGGATAAATTCATGAAGGAATACACTGAAAAATTTGATAAGGGGAAAGAACGGAAAAGAACCAAACAGGCAGTATCACTTGAAGGCAAACGACACCGTATTCTGAAAAAGTTGAAAGTGGTAAAAGACAAAAATGAAAGGTCAGAATTGATAAGACAATATAAGGCTTATCAAAAAGAAGGTTTGCAGTATTCTGATGGTGACGAAATGGATATGAACTACAGAAAACTCAAATACGTGAGATATGCGGATGATTTTCTAATTGGAATCATTGGCAGTAAACAAGATGCTATCATCATCAAAGAGGACATAAAGAACTTCCTCTATGAAAAGTTGGCTCTTACACTGTCCGATGAGAAAACACTTATCACCCATGCTGAAAACGCTGCAAAATTTCTCGGATATGAGATTTTTGTAAGGAAATCCAATGACACCAAAAGAAGCAAATACGGAGTACTAAGACGTGTCTTCAATAAGAGGATACAATTGGCACTTGGAAAGGATACGTTTAAGAAAAAGTTGCTCGAATATCGTGTTTTAGAAATAAAGATACACAACGGCAAGGAGTATTGGAAAGCAAAATCCCGTCCCAAACTTTCAAACAACAATGACTTTGAGATACTTGACAGGTACAACAAGGAAATAAAGGGCATTTACAATTACTATTGTTTGGCTAATAATTGTAGTAGTCTGTCAAAACTTGGGTATATCATGAAATATAGTATGTACAAAACATTTGCGCAGAAATATCGGACAACGATGTCGCAAATCCGAAAAAAGTACACCAAGAATGGACTTTTTTCAGTTAGATACTATTTAAAGAACGGTACTGCCAAAGACTTGACCTTTTATCATGGTGGGTTCAAAAAGAAAAATCCAATGAACATTAAGGATTTAGACAACTTGCCCAAATTCACATATCATCCTACAAACACAAGTCTTATAGATAGGCTGAAAGCGGAAAAATGTGAATTATGTGGAGTAGTCGATAAGTTAGTGATGCACCATGTGAGAAAATTAAAAAATCTTCAAGGGAAAACTACCTGCGAAAAACAAATGATGGCTCGCAAACGAAAGACTATTGCCATATGTGGTAAGTGTTACAAAAAACTCAGTAACAATGAATAGATTGATATTATTAGTAGAAAGCCGGATACGCGGAGACGTGTACGTCCGGTTTGGGGGCGAGCTTCCGAAAACCCACCGTAGTAATACGGCAGGGCGTTGGATGCTTAGCCTACCGCTCAAAGCGGTACACGATGTTGTCAAGGGCGGCATCAAGGTGAAGAAGTCCATTGAGTTGGTGGCGGAAATATCCGAAATCTACGTGCGAAACTATCAGAACATGCTGGCAGACCCGAACTACACGCCGGATGAACTCACCGCCATTTCAGCCGGGTACGCCAAGCTGCTCTCCGAAAGTGCGGACGTGTTGCAGGACTTGAAGAATGTAGTGAACGTGACGGGCATGTCGCTGACGGATGCCGAAAGGCTGGCGGTAATCAACAACGCCTATAAAAGCCTGCTCAACTACCGCAACCTCGTGAACTACTACACCCGAAAGAACATATCCGTGTCTTACCTGCGGGCGAAGAAGAAGAACGATACCGACCGGGTACTGGCTTTCTACGGTTCGGCGGATGAACGCTATTGGTAACATATAAATATGATATGCCTATGTTATTAGCAGCGGTGGATTTTGACAACCTGCACCAAGTGTTGCGGGTGCTGTACGATGAAATGATGCCCTTGTGCAGCAACATGACGGGGGTAGCCAAAGGGATAGCCGGGCTGGGAGCTTTGTTCTATGTAGCCGCCAAAGTGTGGCAGTCGCTCGCACGTGCCGAACCCATAGACGTGTACCCGCTCCTGCGTCCCTTTGCGCTGGGGCTGTGCATCATGTTCTTTCCCACGTTCGTGCTGGGGACTATCAACACGGTGTTGTCGCCAGTGGTGAAAGGCTGCAACCAGCTTATGGAAACGCAGACTTTCGACATGAACGAGTACCGGGCGCAGAAAGACCGACTGGAATATGAAGCCCTGATGCGAAGCCCCGAAACGGCTTACCTCGCATCGGACGAGGAATTTGACCGACAACTGGAAGAACTGGGCTGGTCGCCCTCCGACATGGTGACAATGACGGGCATGTACATGGACAGGACGGCTTATAATATAAAGAAGTCCGTCCGGGACTGGTTCAGGGAGTTATTGGAAATGCTCTTTCAGGCGGCGGGGCTGATTATAGACACGCTGCGCACGTTCTTCCTAATCGTGTTAAGCATACTGGGTCCGCTGGCGTTCGCCATTTCCGTCTATGACGGTTTCCAAAGCACGCTGACCCAGTGGATTTCACGCTATATCTCCATTTACCTGTGGCTACCCGTGTCGGACTTGTTCAGCAGCGTGCTGGCTCGCATACAAACGCTGATGCTCCAAAAGGACATCGAACAGCTTTCAGACCCGAACTTCATCCCGGACGGGAGCAGTACCGTGTATGTAATCTTTATGATTATCGGCATCGTGGGCTATTTCACCATTCCGACAGTAGCAAGCTGGATAGTGTCGGCTGGCGGCACGTCTGCCTATAACCGCAACGTGGCACGGGCTGGGTCAATCGCCGGGGCTGCGGTCGGTGCGGCAAGCGGGAAAGTAACCGGGAAACTACTCAAATAACCAACATCAAAATTTAGTATATGGAATTTAAGTCATTAACAAACATTGAAACGAGTTTCCGACAAATCCGGCTCTTTGCACTGGTATTCATCTGCCTGTGCGCACTGGTGACGGGCTTCGCCGTGTGGAACTCGTACAGCTTCGCCGAGAAGCAGCGGCAGAAGATATACGTCCTCGACAACGGCAAAAGCCTGATGCTGGCTCTTTCGCAGGATATGGCACAGAACAGACCCGTGGAAGCGAAGTCGCATGTGCGGCGTTTCCACGAACTTTTCTTCACCTTATCACCCGAAAAGGGGGCTATCGAAAGCAACATCAAACGCTCGTTGTTTCTCGCCGACAAGACCGCTTTCAACTATTACAAGGACTTGGCGGAAAAGGGCTACTACAACCGGGTGATTTCGGGAAACATCACGCAGGGCGTGGAGATTGACAGCATGAGGTGCGATTTCAACCAGTACCCCTACCGGGTGGACACCTACGCCCGACAGTTAATTGTCCGGGAAAGCAGCCTGACGGTCAGAAGCCTTGTGACCTCGTGCCGGTTGCTCAACGCCACACGCAGCGACAACAACCCGCACGGCTTCATCATCGAAGCGTTCACCATTACGGAAAACAAGGATTTACAAACCATTAAAAGATAGCCTTATGGAAAGGAAACAAAACTGCATCGAAAAGATGCAGGACTGGGCAGACGACCGCCTGCGCCGGATGTGCGGACGGATTACGCCGGGCAAAAGGCTGGCGGTAATCCTCGTGATGTTCTTCTTCTTTGGCGGCTTGTCCGTCTATATCACCGTTTCATCAATATACAACATCGGGAAGCGGGACGGGCAAAAGCTACAAATAGAACACATCAGGCAACTGCCGTTGCATGGCAATGACACAACCCAAAGTATCAACCCCTTAAACAGACCGGAATATGGACGAAGTACAGAAGAATGAGAACGGCACGACCGTACCACAAGCGGACAGAAAGCCTGAAAAGGAAAAGAAAACCAAAAAGGAACTGACACCCCAACAGGTGCAGCAGCGCAGGAAAATGATAGTCTTCCCGCTGATGTTCCTTGCCTTTGCAGGGTGCATGTACCTGATATTCGCACCCTCCGGCAAAGAGGACGTGAATGTGGAAAGCGTGGGCGGCTTCAATGCCGACATACCCCTGCCCGCAGAGGACGGGATTATAGCCGACAAGCAGGCAGCCTACGAGCAGGCGATGATGAACCGCAAACGGAAAGAGAAAATACAGTCGTTGCAGGACTTCGGTTTCACCACGGAAGAAGAAGCCGGAGAACCGAAGCCCGAAATCGACCTGATGCCGGACGAAGAAGATGTGCAGCCCCGGCGGGCTGGCGGTGCTTCCTCGGCAAACGCTTACCGGGACATCAACCGCCAGTTAAGCACGTTTTACGAAACGCCAGCGGTGGACGAGGAAAAAGAGGACTTGAAGCGGCAGGTGGCGGAACTGACCGACAGGCTGCAACAACAGCAGAACGCCACGCCTACCGCTGACGACCAAATGGCTCTTTTGGAAAAGTCCTATGAACTGGCGGCAAGGTATATGAACGGCGGGCAAGTGGCGCAAGTACCCGTAACTGGCAGCATTGAACGCAAGCCGGATGCCGTAGCGGTGCAGGCTGTCAGGGAAACGACCGTATCGGGATTGCAGCAGCCAATGAGCGATGCCGACTTTATCCGGGCTTACAGCCAGCCACGCAACTACGGTTTCAACACGGCGGTGGGCACGGGCTACGCTATGGGAAAGAACACGGTAGCCGCCTGCATACACCAAGACCAAACGCTGGTGGACGAGCAGGCGGTGAAACTGCGGCTGCTCGAACCCATGCAGGCGGGAAATATCGTTGTGCCGAAGAATACCCTTGTAGCTGGAACGGCAAAAGTGCAGGGTGAACGGCTCGACATACTGGTGTCCTCCATTGAGTATGCGGGCAACATCATCCCGGTGGAACTCGCCGTGTTCGACACGGACGGGCAAAAGGGGCTTTCCATCCCGTCCTCAATGGAGCAGGAAGCGTTCAACGAAGCTATGGCGAACATCGGCAGCGGGCTGGGTACAAGCATTTCCTTTGCCCAAAGTGCCGGGCAGCAGGTGGCGATGGACGTGACAAGGGGCTTGCTGCAAGGAACGTCCGGCTATCTTGCCAAGAAGTTCCGCACCGTGAAAGTGAAGCTGAAAGCCGGGTACAAGGTGATGCTTTACGCCAAACAGCAATAATTACTCAACAAATATTCATCCACTAAAATTTTAATTGACAATGAAACAGATTTTTGTATTGCTCGCCCTCTTGCTGGGCGTGTGTGCGGCAAACGCACAAACCACTGACACCGTGAAGTATGCGGCAGGCAACGACTTGTACCGGGGCATTACCCGGAAACTGCCTTACCGACAAATGGTAACGCCCTACGGCGTGGAAGTGACATTTGCCAAAACCGTGCATATCATCTTCCCCGCCGCCGTCCGCTACGTGGATTTGGGAAGCAACCACATCATAGCGGGCAAGGCGGACGGTGCGGAGAACGTAATCCGGGTGAAAGCCACCACAGAGGGCTTTCCGGGCGAAACGAATTTTTCTGTCATTTGCGAGGACGGCAGCTTCTTTTCGTTCAACGCCAAGTACGCCCGTGAACCGGAAATGCTCAATATCGAAATGAAAGACTTCTTGGAGAACGAGGACACCAGCGACTTTTCGCATACACGCATGAATATCTATTTTCGGGAACTGGGTAATGAAAGCCCGCTACTGGTGAAGCTGATAATGCAGAGCATCTACAAGAACAATGACCGAAAAGTGCGCCACTTGGGTAGCAAGCGTTTCGGCATACAGTTCTTAATCAAGGGGATTTACACCTATAACGGGATGCTCTATGTACACACGCAGACGAAGAACAGTTCCAACGTGCCTTTCGATACCGACTTCATCAAGTTTAAGATAGTCGATAAGAAAGTACCCAAACGCACGGCTATTCAGGAAACGGTACTGGATGCGGTACGCAGCTACAACGAGGTGATAGAGATTGCCGGGAAAAGCACCGTCCGCACGGTGTACGCCCTGCCGAAGTTCACCATACCGGACGACAAACTGCTGGTCGTGGAACTCTACGAGAAGAACGGCGGGCGGCATCAGACCATACGGGTGGAAAACGCCGACATCGTGAACGCAGAAGTGATTGACGAACTCAAAATCAAATAGGAAATGAAGAAACACATCTTTATAATGATGCTCTTTGCGCTGTGCCTGACCTCGTTTCAGGCACACGCACAAAGATACCTGCCGGGCATGAAAGGCTTGCAGGTCACGGCGGGCATGACGGACGGGGTGCATTGGAACGCTGGCAGTGATTTCGCCTACCACATCGGGGCGGCGTACAGCGTTTACACCAAGAACGCCAACCGCTGGGTGATTGGCGGGGAATACCTGCACAAGAAGTATGACTACAAGGATATGCAGATACCCGTAGAACAGTTCACCGCAGAGGGTGGCTATTACCTAAAATTCCTCTCGGACAGGCGAAAGACCTTTTTCCTTTCATTGGGATTGTCGGCTCTCGCCGGGTATGAAACCAGCAACCGCAGTGAAAAGCTCTTGCCGGACGGCTCTATGCTGCTGGATAAGGATTGCTTCATTTACGGCGGTGCGCTGACATTGGAACTGGAAGCCTACCTGACCGACCGGGTGGCTCTGCTACTGAACGCAAGGGAACGGGCGTTGTTCGGCTCGGACATCGGCAAGTTCCACACGCAGGTAGGTATCGGGGTAAAATTCATCATCAACTAATCGCTATATATAATAATGTATATGAAGAATGTAATGTATAAAATCATCATGGGCTGCTACATCGTGGCCGCCCTTGTGCTTGTCACCGCCTGTAATGACAACTTGGATATTCAGCAGGCGTACCCGTTCAGCATCGAAACGCTGCCAGTACCCAAGAAACTGAAAGTAGGTGAAACCGCCGAAATTCGCTGCCAGTTGGTACGTGGCGGCTATTACCAGCCGACTACCTATCAGATACGCTATTTCCAGCCGGACGGCAAAGGGAAGCTGGAAATGGATAACGGCACGGTGTTCCTGCCCAATGACCTTTACCCGCTGGAGAAAGAAACGTTCCGGCTCTATTACACCTCGGCATCGACCGACCAGCAGACGATTGACATCTATATCATCGACAGCTTCGAGCAGATGCAGCAGCTTTCGCTATCATTTAACAATGACAATAATAATAAGGAAGAATAATACTTTTTATAAATGTGTTTAAAAAGCACTCAACATTCTATTGTTGAGTGCTTTTTGTAACTAACTTTGCAAAAAAAATATGTATCCAAGTTTACATTATATTGCCATTTTAGGAAAACGAGAAAGTTCATCACTTCCTATAATCCCACCTAATTCTCTCATTCATATACTAATGAGAAATTTAGGAAGGTTTCCACATTCATTAGAACACTTTGTTTATGGGATTGATTTTTATCAAGCTGTTTTATTGTCTGGTGGTAGAAGTGGACATAATATTATCTTTATTTATGCTGAAGATTTAGAATCTCTTGATGGAAAATTTATTGTAAAAAATGCATTAAATATATTTCTTTTATGTACAGAGGATGAAGATTCTGTTATAAAAGCCAATATAGAACTTTCACGTACTCACCAAAAAGATTGTATTTATCTAATAACAGAGAGTAATAATGGTAAATTTATTATGCCAAATACTTTTGTTTCAGAAGATGAATTTTGGACGTTTCTTTATGAGTATTCTGTACAAAATTTGATAATAGATACAAATCGATTGCCTTTTTGTGTTCCTATTTTTGCAAATGTTATAAATAACGAATACTCATTTTTTCCTACTATTATAAATTCAAACATACTTAATAGCATGGTAGGAAATTGGAATTATCACAAAAATGAAAAACTGGATTCTGCAATACAAGAAAGTTCAAATGCAATGCAAGAAATGAATAGTTTTTCCCGTCAGGATATGCTTTCTAATCAAATAAAAATATTGTATGCTATAGAGAGAGAGGCAAAAAAAAGTTTTGTTGGAGATATATCATTTACAGACCAATTTTTTGCTCCTTTAATATTAGCATTGCCATATACAAGCATTGATATTAGAAAAACATACATCCAACAAGCCATCAAAAATGGAGGAAATAAGTCTATCGCAAAAGATATTGAGTTTGTACTCTCTCAAGAATACACTCACAACTATTGTTTTGCTACAGATTTTAGTAACAGCAAGTTAAAGAATCCTATTGTATTAGGAGGCGTTATAAAACATTTATTTCAGCCACGAAGTTTTTTTCTTGATATTGTAGGACAATTACATGCCTCTTTCAAGTTTTCCCCCTATCTTAGATTACCATTTCAAGGAGTTAGTATCAATAAGGAATTGTCATTTGTTGGAGTGGCTTTAAATAAACAATTAACATTTTCAAAAGACCGACAAACAATCATACGCATTATAACCAAAATAGGCACAATGTTGGCAGAAAATGTATTATCTCCTGAAATAAAAGAAATGCTCAAAAAAAGACCAAGTCAAATTGTTGCATTATCAGACCTTCCTGTTGAATGGATTAATATTGATGGAGTACCACTAGGATTTACACATGATATATGTCGATTGCCCGAGACTCCCGTGACGGGATTGCTCACACATCATCAAATCAATCTTTTTCAAAAATATATAATACCCAAAAATATAATTGAAAAAACATTAGTAGTATATGGTTGCCAGGAACCAGAATTCAAAGAATGGCAAGACAAAGTAAATATACTATCCAAGGAGATTGGATTCAAAACTTGTGTATGTGCTTCGATTGATGAATTTGCTAAAAGTGTTCATCAACACAAACCTGATTTTCTTATTATTGATTCTCACGGAGGAACAGATTTGTCAAATCATCAAAGTTATGTACTTATGGGAAAAGAAAAAATGTACCCTAGTGATATTGTAAGAAATCAAATTAGTGCTCCTTTGGTCTTTCTTTCAGCTTGTAATACAGCTCCTACATATAACTCTATAAATACAATTGCTAATGCTTTCTTTGAAATTGGTTCATTATCTGTAACAACCTCGTACATGCCATTAGACATAAAAGAATCTTCTGTTTTATATATTCGTATTCTGAATCAGTTATCTCAAGCCGCAAATCATTTTTGTCATAAAAATTGGTTGGCTTTTATTTCTCATATACAAAGAACATCGTTTATTTTAAATCCTTTGATAGGAATAGATGAAAAAGTTGAAGAAATGTGGGACAGTGCAAAGAAAAAAGGGGAAATATTGGCAATATCTATGTATTTTGAGAATAGGCGAATATTATATGAAAACCTACAAAAAGGAGAAATCCCTAATGGCTTTAAAGCAAATTATTCAAATGTTACCCCCCATTATTTAATGTATTCTACATTAGGACGGGCTGATTTAATTGAGTTTGAATGCTTTTCTCCAAAACGATGGAATAAATCATAGTGTATTTACTTAAATTTCTTTATTCTTTTTCTTTTCCATCAGAACCTCACTAAAATAGAGAACGGTAGTTGTTTGCCGCCGTTCTCTATCAACTGGTTTTAAGGCTCTTTATGGACGTGTATTTCTCTAACCACACCTTTACCTGCTCCATGTTATATTCGCCCGTGATGATTGCCGTATGGTCGTCTATGGCTACAAACCGGACACTTTCATAGCTGTTTACCCAGCCTTGCAGGGAACAGACGCCCCACGTTTCCACATCTTCAAAAACACTGCGGTCTATCCGGCTGATTGGCTCGCCGAAAACTACCGTCATTATCTGAAAGTCCGGTTTGTCCTCCAACAGTTGCAAATGGTGCAGCGTGCCGAAATCGTCAATTTTGCGCCCCCACGCCCACACATCATTATACAAATCATCGCCCCACTGGTGCGGGTGGTCGAAACGGACTTTTACCTCTATGGTGTGTTCGTTTTCTTCTGTGTCCTCGATAACGCCCGTTACCATTAAGCCCGTAAAAATGCACTCGCAACGCCTGCCGATAAGCTCCTTGTTTACTTCTGTCGTTTTCATATCCCTAAAATTTACTTGTTGTTACCATGTTCCTTTTTCGCTACCCACTCGTCTCGCCTGCGGCGGCACTCGTCCAGCGTTTTGGCTACCGTGCTGAAAAGTTCGCCGTCCGTGTGGCGGTAGTCATATTGATAATAAATTTGTCCCCTGAAAGCCCCTAAACGGCATTTCACGAACTTTTCTTCTCCCGGTGTTTGGGTGATGCTTACCCCGTTTTTGTTAAGTGACTGCATGATGTCTTATTTTTTTATGGTTATAAACTTGGTTGTTTTAAGCGGGCAGGGCTTTGACACCCCGCCCGGATTGGTTGTTATGCCGCCCGGAACACAAAGCCGTCATCAAACCAGTAATCGCACATGAACAGGTCACGGGCAAACTGTTTGTAATCGAAATAGGTCTTTGCGAACTCCGGCAGGTCGTAACATTCCTCTACAATTTCATAGGCGAAATCTTCTTCATCGTCATATTCCCCTTGATATTCATCCCGGAAATCCCGTACAAGGTCGTCCGCATCTTCCTCGCCCAAATCATGGCTTTTATAGTTGCACCACACGAAAAAGGCTTCCTGCTCGGTGTCGCTCAAATCCTCCACCGCATCACGCAGGGCGAAGAAGTTTTCAGAAATCCAGCTTTCGTCGATTAAGCCCTCCGGCACGTTCTCCCAGTCCTGAAACA
>OKUS01000123.1_pt1 | contig 44511 bp, 35 predicted proteins | sample 1606591 | NCBI WGS metagenome assembly OKUS01 (sample SAMEA3882509, study PRJEB24775) | human gut metagenome | biome: human-associated habitat; feature: intestine environment; material: feces | place: Netherlands | collected 2009/2010 | reverse complement strand
CCACCGCACTTTCGGAATCTTTCACTTGTACGTACGTCACCCCCTCGGCCTGCACCTCCGGCCATACCTCGCACACTACGGCTACGGCTCCTTTCTCTACAGCCTTGCCGATATAAGCGTGACCGTCGGCCTGCGTCCCTTTGACGGCGACAAACAAATCGCCCGGCTGCACAAGCCGGGAATCCATATTGATTCCCGTAATATTCCGTACGGTATCGCCTGTGACCCGTACGACACTCACGCTTTTCAGCAAAATATCCAACTCCATCATCATGCTTCCCTCTTATCTTTTTAATTTAATCTGTATGGTTTGCCCTTTCTTATATTTGACGTACGGCGGGATGCTCTGCGAAACCACACGCCCCACGCCTTCCAATTTCACTTTCAATCCCCGGCTCTCCAGCATATACACAGCGTCTTTCGCCCCCATGCCTTTCACGTCCGGTACGATTTCCATCGGCGTATTGTCACCGCGCAACGTCACGACATTCCCGCTGTTCACCGCTTTCCCCCAAACGCTCTTTCCACTTTCGTCCGTACTCCAGTCTTGCCGGAAAGGTATATCCAGTTCTTTCAGTACTGCCCGCGTGGCATTCATATCACCGTCCAACACATCCGGAACGAAGACGGAAGCCGAGTCTGACGCTTCCGAGACATCGCGATATACCCCTTTCGCCATGACGCTTTGGGCGATCTCGCTGAATACCGGACCGCAATGCCCGCCTCCCGAAGCCGGCAGACCGGACTTTTGTATCGCGACGATACAACTGTACTTCGGCCGGTCTGAGGGATAATAACCGCAAAAACTGATAAGATATTTCATCCGGCCTCCATGATAACCGCCGCGCCCTTGGGCCACCTGGGCAGTACCCGTCTTGCCGGACACCTTGAAATCCTTGCATCCGGCTTTCTTGCCCAATCCTTTACTTACTACCATTTCGAGTATTTCCTGAATGTCGTTCAGTGTCTTCGGAGAGCATATCCGCTCTTTGATGACCTCCACCGGGAACTCGCGCACGATTTCACCATTCTTCCGGACAGCTTTTACAAAACGCGGACGTACCATCTTTCCGCCGTTGGCGATGGCATTATAGAAAGTCAGTGTGGCTATCGGCGGCATCTGGGTCTCATACCCGATGCTCATCCACGGCAAGGCAGTCTTCGACCAATTGCTACCGTCTTTCTTCGGGCGGCGTACCCGCGGCTCTCCGCTTCCCATCAAAGGTATATTCAGGGGAATGCCCACTCCTTCACGATACAGCCCATCCACGAATTTTTCCGGATGGTCTTTATAGTTGTCGTCTATCAAGCGGCTGACTCCGATGTTGGAAGAATACATCAGCACTTCGGGCACGCTGATTCTTCCGTAACCGCCACGCCGCCAGTTGTGATCCTTCATCACTCGTCCGTGCATCTCCCACTGCCCGTTGCCGGTGTCTACGAAATCATTCTTCGAAATCTTTCCGTCCTCCAGCGCCACCATGATGGAAGCGGTCTTAAAAGTAGAACCGGGTTCCATTAAATCGGACACGGCATTGTTCTTCACCTCGCGATACTCGCCGTCTGCACATTTCGTCATGTTCACAATGGCCTTCACATCTCCCGTGGCCACCTCCATCAGCACTACCACGCCCACGTCGCCATTGATGTTTTTCAACTGTTTCAACAGGGCCTTTTCCGCCGCATCCTGCATGGACACGTCAATGGTCGTCTCAATATCATTGCCGTCCACCGGAGGGGCGTCCACCAAACTCAACCACTTATTACGCACTTTGGCACGATGGGATACGCCTTCCTTACCCCTCAAAATGGAGTCGTAGGAAAGCTCCAGTCCGTAACGCGCCGAATCCTTACTGGCATACAGAGCCCCCAACGTACGCGTGGCCAACGAACCGTATGGTTTCTTTCGTTGATTGAATTCCTCAGCATAGAATCCGCCCTTGAAAGGAGACTCTCGGAACAACGGTAATTTCTTGCATTCCTTATACTGGATGTAAGAAATTCGCCGACCGTATATCTGCCAGTTCCTCCGCCTCAACTTTTTCCCCTTTTTCAGCCGTTTCTTGAAATATCCGGCGGTTTTATCGGGAAAGATCTTACTCAGCCCCTGGGAAATGGAATCCAGGTCGGCTATCAACACACTGTCTCTCCAAGCCTGCAGTTCCTTGGCCGTTTCCGGATTCTTATCCGAGGCGACATAATCCATATAAATCTTATATTCCGGCAAGGAACTGGCCATAATCTGCCCGTCTGCCGAAAGGATGTTTCCACGTTTGGCGGGAATGGGCACATTCTCTTTCACCAGCTTACGGCTCACCTGTGTCCAATACTCGCTCTCCACGAACATCAGGTAGGCCGCATTGCCCAATATATATAAACCGCCCAAGCTCATCAGTACGATGACCACGAAGAAACGGGGCATTATCTTTTTATTGTCGAAGTTCATTCTTCTTCCTCGTTTTGGGATTTAATCAAAAAAGGAGGTTCTTTCGGACTTTGCAGCACGCTGTCCGGAGTCTGTCTCAAACTTTTTTCTATCTGGCTTTGCCGTGTCTTTACGGTCAACTCGCTGGAACGGGTCAGCGCACGGTATCTCACCTCCGTCAGTTCCGTCTTCAACTTTTCAATCTCAATCATCTCCTGCTCCGCAGAATAACGGTTCGTGATATAAATGATGGCAAAAAACGTACAGAGTAAAATCAATCCCATCTGACGACGCAACCACCCGGCCGTAAGGATGTCCCCACCCAATATCTCGCGTAAAGACACGTTAGGACGCTGGTCCACCCCCTCACTCTCCGTGAAAGCTTTGATAGGAGACAGTTCGCCCGACTCGGCCTTTTCCTCATCGCCCGGCATCACACCATCCTCGTCGGACATGTCCCCGCCCGACACGGCCTCCTCCGCCCCGGGACTTCCGGCTGCCTCTTCCGTAGGCACACCCACGGGCTCCACGTCCGTTTTTTCTTCCAAATCCAGTTCTTCCTTCATCCTTTATTTCTTTTCCGCGATTCTCAACTTGGCACTGCGGCTACGGGGATTCGCACGCTGCTCCTCTTCTCCCGGCACTATCACTTTATTGTGGACAGCCCTGAGCGGACAATCCACATTGCCATAGAAATCCTGTATCCGCTTGCCCTCCACATTTCCGGTTTTGACTAAATTCTTCACCATCCGATCCTCCAAAGAATGATAGGTCAACACCACCAAGCGACCTCCCGGCCGGAGCAATTCGACCGCAGCCGTCAGCATCTCCTTCAAGGCGTCCATCTCTTGGTTCACTTCTATACGCAAAGCTTGGAACACCTTAGCCAATTCTTTCTTCTCCCGGTCACGCTCAAACAAAGGTTTTACCACCTCCATGAACTCTTCCGTCGTCTCGATCCTCCGGTGCATACGGGCTTTCACCACCCATGAGGCCAGCTTACGGGCATTCTTCAATTCACCGTACAGATAGAAAATGTCGGCCAGCCGCTCTTCCGCGTAATCATTCAACACATCCGCCGCAGTCAGCCGCGCCCGCTGGTTCATCCGCATGTCCAGTTTCCCGTCGAAACGAAACGAGAACCCCCGTTCCGCATCATCGAAATGATGGCTCGACACGCCCAAATCAGCCAGCAAACCGTCCAACTGTTCTACGCCGTAATAACGCATCCAGTTCTTCAGATACCGGAAATTGCTCCGGACAAATGTGAAACGTCCGTCAGCAACGATATTCGCCTCGGCATCTGCATCCTGGTCAAAACCATACAAATGCCCGGCCGCATCCAGTCGGGACACAATCGCCCGGCTATGCCCTCCGCCCCCAAAGGTGACATCGGCATATATCCCGGCAGGATTGACCACCAGACCGTCTACACATTCTTTCAACAAGACAGGGACGTGATAAACTGCTTCTTCCATCAATATTTTACATTACGCGAGGTCAAAGGTACGAATTTTCAGAGATACATACACCTTATTATAATAAAATATTTATCGACATGATGTTAATAAGTCTACGAAGGGAGAACGCGAGGCATCTGCAAGAAAAAGAGCGATTTATTTCCCGGCAGAAATAGTTTTTACTATCTTTGCCCGCAGTTAGACTGAAACCTTATGAAAAAACTCCTGTTATTGGCGATTCTGATAGGAATGACCGCATTTCATGCCCAAGGGAAAATCCGCGAAAAACGTTCGATTGTGCGATTGGAAACCACAATGGGTAACATCCGCATCGCGCTGAACGACGAAACACCGGTCCACCGGGATAATTTCCTCAAATTAGTTTCAGAAGGATTCTACGACGGAACGCTCTTCCACCGCGTCGTGAAAGACTTCGTCATTCAGGCAGGCGACCCGGATTCCAAACAGGCTCCGAGCGGAAAAATATTGGGGGAAGGAGGGCCGGGATATATGTTGGCCCCCGAAATAGACCTCCCTTTCCAATACCATAAGAGAGGAGCGGTGGCCATGGCGCGCAAAGATGACGCAAACAACCCGGACCGTCTGAGCAACGGGTCGCAATTCTACATCGTGTGGGGAAAGAAGTACCGCCCCCGGGAACTGGCCTTTGCCTGGGCAGGATTACGAGGTGGCCTATATGGTGATTTTGAAACCAACAGGGAAATGGAGCAAGAATACCTCACCACCGGAGGCACACCCAGGTTAGACGGAGGATACACCGTATTCGGCGAGGTCATCGAAGGGCTCAATATGGTGGAAAACATCCAATCCACCGCAACAGATTCCCACGACCGACCGCAAACCGACATCGTAATCCTGCATGCCGTGGTAGAACAAAAATCAAAGAAGGCCGGAGCAACGGGCAAAAGGCGGTATTCGCCCGGATTATATTAAAAACATCCGGTTTCATCGGTGTTTTCTTTTCTCTCCACCCGCCTGCGCATGACGGGAAATAATGGTAAAACTACTCTTTATACCGTTTTTTGCGATTTAACCAACCTTTTTCATTACCTTTGCCCTTGGTTTTAATTTAAGACTTGTATATTCATGAAGAAAATCTTATTCGGACTTTCTCTTTTTGCCGCTTTTTCGTTAAGCTCTTGCATACAAAACGAACCAGCTAACTCTGAGTGTGACATAGAAGAGGCTTATGTTCTCGCTTCAGACGAAAAGGCTTTGTTCTTCACCCCGAATGATGCCGTGAAGGACGTGGCGTCGTCCGACACGTCCATCGTGTTTTATCTGCGCGAAGACTTCACAGATTCCACACAGTTGCAAACGCTGAAAATAAACTTCAAACTCACTCCGGGTGCCTCCATCACACCTGAAAACGGTAGTGTGCAAGACTTCACGCATGGCAGTGTACATTACAGGGTCACGTCCGAAGACCGTCAATGGCACCGGGATTATCACGTAAAGTTCGCACTCATACAGCCCATAGAGACCGACCTTTCTTTCGAGAACATCAGGATGGAAGCCAACGGACGTTATTATGAGTGGTTCGAAAAATCGGCACACGGCAACGACATTTCCCAATGGGCAACCGGCAACCCGGGTTACGCCATCAGCCGTTCGTCCGCCCAACCCGACGAGTTCCCTACGATACCGTGGACGCAGGATGCCGTAAGCGGACAGTCCGTCAAGCTCGAAACGTGCGACACCGGTCTTTTCGGTGCCATGGTCAATATGCGCATCGCGGCGGGCAACTTGTTTATCGGGACGTTCGACGTGGCTAACGCTCTGAAAGACGCCATGGCCGCTACACGCTTCGGACTGCCGTTCAACAAGAAACCGTTGCGTTTTGAAGGATATTATAAATTCAAGCCGGGCGAAAAATTCCAAAATAGAAAAGGAACCATCATCGAAGATCGTATCGACGAACCGGACTTATATGCCGTATTATATAAAAATACGGACGAACACGGGCAGCCCGTTACCTTGAAAGGCGACGACGTGTTGACCCACCCCAACATCGTGGCTTTGGCACGCATCCAAAATCCGGTACACGATTTCAATACTTGGATCCGCTTCGACATCCCCTTTGAATATAGCGGCAACGTAGACGAAAAACTATTGAAAGCTTACGGTTACAATCTGGCAGTTGTCTTCACGTCCAGCATCGAAGGAGCCAGTTTCTGCGGCGCCGTTGGAAGCACGCTGCTGGTAGATGAAGTGAAAGTGGTTTGTGAAGAATAACCCATAATAAAAAAGAGAACATGAAACATCTGAAATATATCCTAATCCTTGCCCTGTCATCGGCCATGGGCACGTTACAGGCACAAGACCTCAAAGAACTGATGAAGGAAAACCGCGAGAACCGGGAAGCCAACTATGCAAAATGGGGACCGACATCCGACCACAACGGTATGGGCTATGTCGTCAGAGCCGGATTCGTGCTGGGCGGAACGACTCCTCTTCCTCTTCCCAAGGAAATCCGTAAAATCAACGAATTCGCTCCGAAAGGCGGTTTCAGTTTAGGAATAGACGGATATAAGTATTTCAATACGAAATGGGGACTTTCCGCCGGACTTCGTTTTTTCATGCAAGGCATGCGCACGGGGGCAGAGGTGAAAAACTACAACATGGCCATCGTGATGGGCGAAGACGTAGTAGAAGGACGTTTCACGGGTACGGACATTACCGAGACCCGCATGACAGGCTTTACGATTCCCGTAACGGCCACCTACCGTGTAGGAGCCAGATGGACATTCAATCTCGGCCCATACGTCAGCTATTGGATCTATCGTGACTTCGACGGCGAAGTCTTCGACGGCTACCTGCGCGAAGGTTCGCCCGTGGGGCAAAAGATAACCATCGGCGCCGACAATCCAGCTTCCTACGATTTCAGTGACGACATGCGCCATTTCTCCTGGGGGATGGAATTCTGCGCAGACTTCCGCATAAAGAAGCATCTTAACGTCTTCGGCCTGTTGGACTGGGGTATGAACGATGTGTTCAAAAGCGACTTTGAAACCGTCACGTTCTCACTCTTCCCACTCTATGCCACTTTCGGAATGGCTTACTACTATTAATACATAAAAATATTATCAATCATAAAATTTCAAAGTTATGAAGAAATTACTACTCGCAACACTCACCGCCTGCGGCGTATGGCTTGGTGCACAAGCCCAAAACACGACACATGATTATACGGACGACTTGGTAGTTTCCGTGGACAACTTCTCCACTCCTCCCATGCCGACCACTGTCTCCATAGAGTTCCCGGAAGAAGGGCTTATCAACATCGAGCTGAAAAACTTCACATTGGAGATGGAAGGCGCAGATCCCATCCCCGTAGGCAACATACATGTCAGCGAAGTCCCGGTCACGCCACAAGGCGACTACAACGTTTTCGACCTGAAACAGAAAACGGCTACTTTCAGCGACGGCGACCCCGGCACCCTTTGGATGTGGTCACTCTTGTTTCCGAATGGGCTTCCCATTGACATCTCCGGAAAAATATCCGACACCAAGCTCTACTGCACGCTCGACCTCACTTTCGGTACTCAAATCATCCACGTGACTTTCGGTAAGGACGATTTCGAGTCTTCCATCCATTCCACATGGGCCGGAAAGCAAACAGAGACCACAAACGTCTATACCCTGCAAGGCATGCGGGTAAAGAGCAACGTAGCCAAGGCTCATGCCTTAGACGGATTGCAGAAAGGCATTTATATTGTAGACGGCAAGAAAGTTATCAAAGAATAAAGCAACGGGCTGCGATTCCCCTAAAAAAAGAAGACAAATGCCGATGGAGTGCGCTCCATCGGCATTTGTCGTATAAATAACTGAATACAAGCCATTTCCCCACCGCCACAATCTTCCGTACAGATCTGCGGAGAACGAAAAATCAATCTGCTTAGAATGATTTTTCAATCTCCTGAGATCAATTTTCAAATCTCCTGAGATTGATTCGCCCCCTTCAGCCAATGGCATCCGGCTTTTCGTTATATTGACAAAACCCCGTCCCTCTCCTTCTTTTCATCCTCCTCCCCATCCCTCGTTCTGCAAAAACGGTAACCCCATACTTTTACTGAAAATACTACCGTAAATGCCGAAAATTCTACCGAAATAGGAAACGATTTTTTCACTCCTCTGCCTACTTTTGTATTGGCCAAACAAACTAAAACCGGTTATTTACGAACTACAAAAAAAGAAAGAAAAGAAAAGAATGAAGAGATTATTTACTTTGTTATTGGGAGCAACTCTTGGTTACGGCATACAAGCGCAATATCTCCCAAATACAGATTTTGAAACATGGAAGGAAGTTTGCGGTAGTTCCTACCAATCAAGTAAAAGCGGAAAAAGCGGTGAAGCCGAAGGTTTCAGGGTACGCCCAGGAACCGAACCAATGAATTGGAACGGTTCAAGCGTAAACCAAAAAGTTTGGGCTTTTATCTTTTCACAAGAAAAACAAGAGACACTCATAACACAAGGTGTAAGCAGAAACGGGACAAAATCCGTGGTTCTCACCAATAAATTTGTCGGTGTCAGTACTGTGGGTAGTAATGCTCCCGCTTTCATCACATTCGGCATCCCGTGGGTTTATGCCGTTTCTAGTATTTCAGATTGCGATGGCGGTGTATATGGTGGGACAAATTTCACTTTCCGCCCTGATGCCATCAGAGGATGGTACAAACGTACGCCATCCATAGAGGGAAGTGAAAACGCTCACATAATCGCCTATCTGTGGAAAGGAACCTACAGCTCAGAAATCAAGTCACACACAACAAACGACATAAAAAAAGATGTAGACCGAGTCGTTATGGGAAAAGAGAGTGGAACGGGTAATGGAACGCTCATCGCGTCATGCGACTATAGTTTCTCCACAACCACCAACAACGAGTGGCAAGAAATCATCGTGCCGCTAAATTACGAAAAAGGGCAAGAAAACACCATTCCTGAAAAAATGAATGTCATCATTTCAAGTGCCGACTATTGGACACGTGATAACATCAAAGACCAAAGCATACTGGAAGTGGACGACATGCAATACTTATACTATTCCCAGTTGGCCGAACTCTCATACGACTGCAAAAGCCTTGACGATTTCAGCAAAGACAAATACGAATATGCCATCACGGCAAATTACGACGAAAGCAAACTTTCCGCTAAAGCCAACGGTATAGGTGCCACCGTAGAGAAGTTTTACGATGAAGAGACACGCAAGCTTACCATCACAGTAAAGGGGAACGACTTCAGCGTCAATACAGAAAACTTCCATACTTACACGTTGGAATTCAAGCAGACTGAAGAGCAGATCCCCATGGAAAGCACCGACTATTCCGGCTTCTTGACCGTGACCGTCAATGACAATTCCGCAGATCCCCAAATCACAACTATCCGATTAATCAAGAATACGGCCAATTCCTATTCTTTCGCCTTGGACAACTTTATTTTGGGAGCTGGCGAAGAAGCTATGCCCATAGGTAACATCTTATTGAAGAACCTCACTGTAAGTGAAGACGGAAGCTCCTTTACCGCCAACCAAACCATACAAATCACTGAGGGAGACAAAGAAGGTGTAACTGGTTGGTTCGGACCAGGATTAGGGGATGTCCCCGTGGTGCTCTCCGCCACCAAAAACGGTAACAACATGACAGCCAACATCGACATTGACATGACTAGCACTATCGGACAGGTAATTAAAGTCTCTTTCGCACCAGAACTTGTCATAAACGGCACCACGACACTAGAAGTGACCGGAGGAGGACTTTACAACGTGACTCTCTCCCGTAATTTTGCAGCAAATTGGAACACGGTATGCCTACCATTCGACACCACACCCACTGCATTAGGTGCAACACAGGCACAAGCTTTTACCGCTTGCGACGGAGCTACACTCACTTTCACTAAAACAGAAAGCATGATGGCCAACACACCCTATCTCATTTATTTTGAAAAGGCACCTGCTACCCCCATGTACATCAGCACAGAAATCAAAACAACCGTACCCCAATCCGTAACCCACGGCAACGTAACCTTCACCGGCAACTATGAAGCAGGCAGGAACATGGAAGGCCTTTACGGCGTGGCCGAGAAGGACGGTGCGCAATACATCATGCGTGGCGGAGCGGGCAGTACACTGGGCAGCACAGGAGCCTATTTCACCGTAAGCGGCTCTGAAGTGAATTCCCTGCACCTCCGCTTGGACGGAATCGAAACAAGCATCTCCGGCGTGCAAACCGGACAGGACGGTCAGGCTTTCGACATCTACACCCTCAGCGGCATTAAGGTGCGCAGCCAAGCCGCCACAACCGACGGCCTGCCCAAAGGCATCTACCTCATCAACGGGAAAAAACATATTGTAAAATAAGAAAAAGGACAAACAACATGAAAAAAGCTTTTTATACCACACCCGCCACAAACGTCATGGAAGTGGAAACCACTGGGAACATCTTAGAAAGTTCCAACCGCTTGGGCACGGGTGACCGCAACAACGTGGGAATGCAAGATGACATCTTCAACGGAGAATTCCGTAGCAATCAGAATATCTGGGACTTCTAAACCTCAACGAACGCTTATATAGCCAAGCCGCATCCTTTCCATTCCGTGGAAAAAGATGCGGCTTTTTACCTCTTCCTTAAGAGACTGTTATTCCCTCGGACGACCTGTCAGCCTCGATATACGGACTTCCTCTTCAAATAGTCATCCAGACTTACACCTTCCATACGTTCAAAACAGCTTCGGGCTGTTTTGGAGGACCCGAAGCCTACGACTACACAGTCGTTCACCGAACGAATCGTACCTTCGGCCACACCGCGCTTCAACGCACTGATACGGTAAGAATTAATGTAGTCGTGACAATTATTGTAACCTTGACTTCGGAGGCACTGCAATAACAAATGGCGATTGATTCCCGTGGCCTCGCACAGGCGGTCGCGCCCGAATGTGTTGTCTTGCCACTCACGATCGTGCTGCATAAAGAATTCCACCCGCTCGAAACGACGCCGGTTGGCTTCGTTGAAGTCCTCCTTTTCGGCCTGCACGATAACCTCCTCCGTAGGTGCTTCATCCACTTCTACTATCTCCGGCTTAGGCAAATGGATGGCCATGGTCTCCAATGTCCGATAGAACAAATACATATTCAGGAGACAGAACAAATAGAAATAGACCAATAACAACATGGCATTGAACACTGCCGTCACTACTATATAGAACACCATATTCAGCCCCATGGCGGTTACGTAACCCTTCAAATAACGGGGTATCTCGGCATTCTTGACCAACAAGCGGGGCAGACGAAGTATATTGGCCACATAATAGACAGACAATCCCAAACCGGCCAGACGGAACAACATGTCCGGCCCCCACCAGCAGTCTGCCAGTTCGGAATAGGTATGAACAATTACCGGACGGTTCCCCAAAAGCAGACTGACGACATACAATATAATAAGGAATATGGCCGGCGAAGCATAACGCCACATTCGTCCCCACTGCAAATATCCCGGCATAGGAATACTCAGAGGATAAATACCTTGCAGGAAACAAGTGCCCACCAAAGCTAAAAGCATGAAAGGATGAAGCAAACCGATATTTTCAAACCTGAGCAGATAACTGAATGGTATGGCTACACAGCACAGAGCACCGAATATACCCATAATCCATGCCAAGGAGAGATATTGTACTTTATATCGGGAATACAACGACAAGACGGAGGCCATCATCAAATGAATGGTGGCGATAACAACAATGGTGATAAGAATAAATGTCTGCATACCAGGCAAAGTTAATAAAAAACAAGGATTCAGGCAAAGACTTCTTTCAATACGTCCAGAGATTTCAGTTCGGGAAATTCCGGGACATGCAACCGGTAATAATCATTCAACACTTCGATATAGCGCTCCCGTTCCCTGCGGTTCATCGCAAAAAAACGCATGGAGTCATAATTCATCCGCATAAAAATCGGAATGGCCGCCGCTTCTTTGGGTTCCAGATAGGCATGATGGAAAGGACGGGAAGGGACAAAACAGGCATTCATCATGTCGAAATAATCCCCTTCATGCCAGGCTTCCACATTGGGATAAAAGCCGAGAAAACGCGTCAACCGCGTGATGAAAACCAAATGGAAGTTGGAAAAAGCCCGTTCGCTGGCATCCAGCCATTGCAAAGAATAAAGTATATAGGAAAAGAGCGGGCCGCCTCCCGCCTCGTGTTTCAACACCCGGCACAGGAATTCGGCCAGGAACAAAGCGATGGAAGACTTATACGGGTCGTACGGCAGCGACTGGTAAGTATAATCGAACCGCACATCCCGTATGCGTTGCAAAGCCGACTTCTGCCGGTAGTCGAAATCTATTTCCAAGATGGAAAGCGGCCGAAAGAACACACCTTTAAGGGTTGCCTTACGCGATTTCGGCAACTTTACCATAAAAGACACCGTCCCGCGCGTGGCCGTATAGATATCCACAATCAAAGAATTGTCGTTGTATTTTAGCGTACGCAACACCACGCCTTGCGTTTTTTCCTGCATAAATCTCTATTTTTAGGGACTAAAATTAGGAAAAACAGCCGAAATACGGGAAAAAATCACCAAAAACACATTTTTTTGAAAGATTTTCCTCGTTTTATTTTGTCGGTTCAAAGAAAAGCCATACCTTTGCATCGCAAATGAGAACGGTGGTCTGCAAATGACCTAAAAACGGTTTCAGAAAGCAAAAGAGCGAAAGCTCAAATCGCGTTGGTCCCTTCGTCTATCGGTTAGGACGAGAGATTTTCATTCTCTAAAGAGGAGTTCGACTCTCCTAGGGACTACTAAGTTGAACGAATTATTTAAACGTAAAGATGGCAAACCATAAATCATCAGTAAAAAGAATACGTCAGGAGGAAAAAAGAAGGCTCCACAACAGATATTACGCGAAGACCATGCGTAATGCTGTACGTAAGCTTCGCGCTACGACAGATAAGGCTGAGGCTACAGCGATGTATCCCAGTGTACAAAAGATGTTAGACAAATTGGCTAAGGTAAACATTATCCATAAGAACAAAGCTGCCAATCTGAAATCTAAATTGGCCGTTTATATCAACAAGTTGGGATAATAGATAATAATCATATATAGAAAAGAGTTGGAGTTTCTTCAACTCTTTTTTTGTATCCGTACGCATCAGGCAAGCCACCCCTAAGAAACCGACGGCATATTGATGAACACTAAATACTCCCCCTCCCCACGTATCACGAACTCTTCACCGGTCACCTCGTTCAATGTCCCTTGCCACCAGTTGGTAAAATCACGCAAAGGATAGGCCAAACCTTCCCCACGTAAGCCTTGCGTACCGAAAGCAAAAATCGAAACCTGTACTCCCTTACGACAGAAAAAACGGCAATCCCCTTTCATCGGTACGAAAAAGCCGTAATCCGTATACATACGTACTTCTGCCCCCATCCGCATATATTCCATCAACAGACTGATGTTACCCAGAGTATGGTCTTCCCTGCGCCCCGTGGCACCGACGATGGCAATCCGGCGAAATCCCTTTTCCATCAGATAGTTCACAGCCTTAGTCTGGTCGTTTGTCTCTTGGTCCGGATTATACCGGATAATACCCGCATATCTTTTTTGATTTTCCACGCTCAACGAATCTCCGTCCCCTACAATCCGATCCGGCACGCGTCCCGATGCCAAATAACGGTCGGCCGCTCCGTCACAACATACCGTAAAAGAAGCTGTATCCAGCATCCTCAAAGGCAAAGCCGACACAGGAAACTCCCCGTTCCCCACAACTACCGCTTCCGGCACGAAATCCCAATCGACCCGTCTCATTTCTCTTCTTCCATCATTCGTATCCATTTCTTATATCCTCCGATAGCAATTAGGGCATAAAGGCCATACAGCCCTGCCGTAAAATAAAGTTCCTTATAGACATACAATCCGCAGCAAACCACATCGACTACAATCCACACCAACCACTGCTCTACGTATTTACGGGCCAACATCCATATTCCCACAATACTCAAAGCCGTCGTAAAACTGTCCGACCAAGGCACGTCACTATTGGTAAACTCTGTCAAGACCCAGGCAATCAATACCAAAGTGACCACAAAGACTGAGCACAAAGGCACATAAATCCGGGGAGGAGTATGGGTTATCGACAGAGCAGAAGCAGCGTCCTCCTTTCCGCCCCGTCCGTATTTCCAGCTCAACCATCCGTATGCTGCCGCCAACAGGTAGTAAATATTGATAGCAAAATCCGCATACAATCCCGCTTCATAATACACGAAAATATAGATGGCCGGCATGACTACACCTACTATCCACAAATAAATACTGGCTTTGTACTCCAGCCAAAGGTAAATCAAACCGACACATGTACCGGCTATCTCCAGATAATTATCCATCACCTCTTTTTCTCATTATTAAAAAACCGACATCATGCCCCGGCAACTTCTTTAAACGGCAAAATTACACTTTTCGACCGACGCAAGCAAACATCCTCGTCTAAACCCGACAAACCTATAGGATTTTCACGGTTACATAAAGGGCAAAACCCTCCTTTTTCCTTTCCCCTTTCAAAGTTTTTGCGTATATTTGTGCGTTAAATATGAACGAATTAAAACTATGTCAGAAGAAGAAATAAAAGGCACAAATTATTCGGCCAGCAGCATTCAGGTGCTGGAAGGACTGGAAGCCGTACGCAAACGTCCGGCGATGTATATCGGAGACATCAGCGAGAAAGGTTTGCACCACTTGGTTTATGAAACCGTGGATAACTCCATCGACGAAGCACTTGCCGGCTATTGTACTCACATAGAAGTCACTATCAATGAAGACAACTCCATCACCGTACAAGACAACGGCCGCGGTATTCCGGTAGACATGCATGAAAAAGAGCACAAGTCCGCACTGGAAGTCGTCATGACCGTACTTCATGCGGGCGGCAAGTTCGACAAGGGCTCCTATAAGGTGTCCGGAGGTCTTCATGGTGTCGGTGTGTCTTGCGTAAACGCCCTTTCTACCCACATGCTTTCGCAAGTCTTCCGGGAAGGCAAGATCTACCAGCAAGAATACGAATGCGGTAAGCCGCTCTATCCGGTCAAGGTCGTAGGCGAAACCGAACTTCGAGGCACACGCCAACAGTTCTGGCCGGACGGCAGCATCTTCATTACTACGACTTACAAATATGAGATTCTGGCTAACCGTATGCGCGAACTGGCATTCCTGAATGCCGGTATCACAATTACCCTGACCGACATGCGCGAGAAGGACGAGAACGGTGTGCCGCGCAGCGAGACATTCCATAGCAAGGACGGTCTGAAAGAATTCGTGCGCTACATTGATTCCAGCCGTATCCACCTGTTCAACGACGTGATATACCTGAACACGGAAAAGCAAGGGGTTCCTATCGAAGTAGCCATCATGTACAACAACGGTTATACGGAAAACATCCATTCTTATGTCAACAACATCAATACCATAGAAGGCGGTACGCATTTGGCCGGTTTCCGCACGGCACTGACCCGTACGCTGAAGAAATACGCTGAAGACGAATACGCCAAGGAATTGGAAAAGCTGGAGAAGAACAAAGTGGAAATCTCCGGCGAGGACTTCCGCGAGGGGCTCACCGCCGTCATTTCCATCAAAGTAGCCGAACCGCAGTTTGAAGGACAGACCAAAACCAAATTGGGTAACAGCGAAGTAGCCGGCGCCGTACAGCAAGCCGTAGGCGAAGCCTTAAGCTATTATTTGGAGGAGCATCCGAAAGAAGCCAAACTGATTGTGGACAAAGTCATCCTGGCTGCGACAGCACGTGTGGCTGCCCGCAAGGCCCGTGAAAGCGTACAGCGCAAGAGTCCGATGTCGGGCGGTGGCATGCCGGGCAAGCTGGCCGACTGTTCGGACAAGGATGCAGCCAACTGCGAATTGTTCATCGTCGAGGGTGATTCGGCCGGCGGCTCTGCCAAACAAGGGCGCAGCCGTCAATATCAGGCTATCCTCCCCATCCGCGGTAAGATATTCAACGTGGAGCGCGTCATGTGGCACAAAGCCTTTGAACATGAAGAAGTGAACAACATCATACAAGCTTTGGGCGTACGTTTCGGTTTAGGCGAAGACAGCAAGGAAGCCAATTATGAAAAGCTACGCTATTATAAAGTAATCATCATGACCGATGCCGATGTCGATGGTTCCCACATCGACACACTGCTGATGACACTTTTCTACCGCTACATGCCCGAACTCATCCAGAAGGGTCACTTGTATATCGCTACTCCTCCGCTTTACCGTTGCAAGAAGGGTAAAATCGAAGAGTATTGCTACACGGAAGCCGACCGCCTGCGCTTCATGCAACAATATAACAACGGTTCCGAACAAGGTATGACGACCCAACGTTACAAAGGTTTGGGAGAGATGAATCCGGAACAGTTATGGGAAACTACCATGAACCCGGAAACCCGCCTGTTGAAGCAAGTCACCATCGAAGACGCAGCCGGAGCCGATTATGTATTCTCCATGCTGATGGGAGAAGATGTCGGACCACGCCGTGAGTTCATCGAACAGAACGCTACTTATGCGAATATCGACGCATAAGCAGCCTACAATCTTCATTTAACTATTAAGCCGCTTTAGCTCATCGTTCGAAGCTAAAGCGGCTTAATAGTCAGAGGTAAACCTTCATACCTCTCATAAGAAAACAGGCCTTTTTTCCCGCCATCAATAGGCAGCTTCCAATACGGTGGTATAAATACTTCTCAGAACGAGGTCATCTTCTTCAGAATAGTCCGTAAAGTTCTCTATCACATTGACACGGTTTCCATAGAAAACGGCTGTGGCTGTGGCTCCGTCGGCCATCTCACCCTCATCATAGGCATACAATGTACCATTGGCCTTGTCTGCCCATTTCCAATAGGAAAGCTCCATCGAACCGTCACGGTAGAACTGCAAGTAAGTACCTGCCTGTGAGAAAAGCACACGTACCATTGCATCACCTCCTGTATCAAAAATACCGTCTTCCGCCCAATCTATACCGTAACGGTTCACATACGTAGTCACATCATCGGCATCCACACGGTAAATGGCATCATATATGGCTATGCGTTCCATATAATACTGTGCACGTTCTTCCACAGCAGTCCACATGCGACAGAGATTGCCGGAATTTCCCGTCAGGTCATCGTCTACATTCGCAGCCTTCCGGACGGGTACATCCGTCACCGTACCATCACTACCTATCAGCTTGAAGGCCGATATATTGCCGTTTCCGTCACGCCCGTCTATCACCAACGTGCCGAATCCCTCCAGGCTGTATTCATTGTCACTGATTTGTTCAAAACTTCCAGCCACTAATATCGAATTATCGAAATTGCGCTTGAACACCGGACGGCGGTTGAACAAACCGGCCACCTTTGTAGTCCTACGCGCCACGGCCTTCACGCTATAAGGATAAGACGAAGCCTTCATCGCGACATACTGCCCGCCAGCCGTCAGTTCAACAGAACTGTAAGGTATTTCGGTCGTATTGACTTCATATTTTCCGCTTACGTCCGCATAACGTCCGACATCAGGCAAATCAACCGGAGCTGATGTATCATACTCAGGCGCCGACTGAGAAACATCGCCCCCTTCTTCGCCATCACCTCCGGATGCTCCCGGACGTAAGAAAACATCCTCATATCCGTCCTCATCCACAGCAACCATTTTAGAGTTTGAAATCGAAACGATAGTCCAACGCATAACTTCACCATCGGCCGAGACGGTCAACGTTTTAGAAGCTGCATCATAAGTAAACGAGAACGGATAACTCTCGCCATCCTCTACAAGCACGCCACTGCCATTAGCATTGAATGTGATTTCTTCTCCGTACCACAACCATGTCCCTAATAACTCTTTAGGTGCACCAACGTCTCCCTCCTCATCATCGTCGCACGACACAAAACTTACTCCCACCATCAAAGCCAAGAGCAATGTCCATAAATAACTTAACTTTTTCATAACTTAATGTTTTTAATTAATAAGTAATCGCTCTCTTCCCAAGAGAGCGACTGACGTATTTAAAACATTATGAATGAATGCCAGACTATGGTGTTAAATCACATGATTTAAAACAACTTGCTCATTTTGTTGGACAATGCTAAAAGATTTTGCATTGTTCTTTCTTCTTTCTCAAATAATTATGGTATTTTTGCATTATCAGTCGCTCTCTTGGGAAGAGAGCGACTGATATTTTTTTACTTTCGCAGAACAAGCCTATACTGTCGGACGGTTTACGATTCACATCATCCCTGCATATCGGATTTCATTCCAAGTAGCCCTGTTCTTTCAATTCCTTCACTGCACTTTCCAGTTCCGTGTACCATTCCTCGCCGAAACGGCGTATGAGCGGTTCTTTCAGGAAACGGTAAACCGGAAGATTCAAATGCCCGCCCTTCATCACGGCCATCTTGCATACATCCCAACGATGGTAGTTCAACGCCACACAATCACCAATCTTCTTCAAACGGATGGGATAAAGATGGCAGGACAACGGTTTGTAGAACGAGCTCTTCCCTTCGCGGTAAGCTTTCTCCAAAGCACAATAACAATAACCACGCTCGTCATAACACGTGAACACACAATCTTTTCCGTTGACAATGCTGGTGACCAAATCGCCGTCCTCATCCGTATAGACAACCCCTTGCCGGTCAATCACAGCCTGAGCCGAAGCCGACAACCAAGGCCATACCACCGGCAAAGCCTCCTCCAGCTCGGCCACTTCGTCCAATTCCACAGGAGCACCCGCATCTCCCTCTATGCAACACTCCCCCTTGCATGCATCGAGGTCGCAACAAAACTTCTCGCTCAAGCAATCAATAGAGATAATGGTATCGTCTATCTGAATCATAGGTATACGGTCGTTCTTCATGACATCCTACCAGTTTATCGGTGTTTCCCCATGTTGCTCCAAATAAGCGTTGGCCAAGCTGAAATGCCTGTTCCCGAAAAAGCCGTGATAGGCCGAAAGTGGAGACGGATGAGCCGAAGCCAGTACCAGATGACGACTACGATCGATAAACGCTCCTTTCTTTTGGGCATAAGAACCCCAAAGTATAAAAACCAAATGTTCACGCCCCTCGGCCAGTGCCTTGATGGCCGCATCGGTGAATTCTTCCCATCCCTGCCGCTGATGCGACCCGGCCTGATGGGCACGTACCGTCAGTGTGGCATTGAGCAACAACACACCCTGCTCTGCCCAACGGGTCAGGTTCCCGCTTTGCGGCACCGGTGTCCCCAAATCCGTCTGTATTTCCTTGAATATATTCTGCAAGGACGGCGGAAAGGGGACTCCGTCATTGACGGAAAAACACAAACCATGCGCCTGCCCTGGCCCGTGATAAGGGTCTTGTCCGATAATAACCACCTTCGCTTTGTCATACGGACAGAGGTTGAAAGCATTAAAAATCAACTTTCCCGGAGGATAACAAGTCGTCGTACGATACTCCTGACGAACGAAATTCGTCAACTTCACGAAATAAGGCTTCTCAAATTCCGGAGCTAAATGCTGTTTCCAGCTCTGTTCTATTTGTACATCCATAAACTCTTTCTTTAGAAAGACAAAAATAAAGCTTTTTTTCGGTAATCCGGAGATTTATTCCCATTTTTGAGACCATCGGCACATCAAAGGCTCCTCCACGCCATGATAGAGAAGAAATGCCGACACACAAGAGAGGACAAAAAAGGGCAAGGCCCCCACGCCCCTGACAGCGGAAACCTTGCCCGAAAACTTCTATTCGAAGAGATTAATCTTTTATCAAGTTCTTACCCGTCATGTCGGCAGGTTGTTCCAGCCCCATGATATGCAGGATGGAAGGTGCCACGTCGGCCAGAATACCATTTTCAACCTTAGCCTCTTTGTTGGCCGTCACATAAATAAACGGAACAGGATTCAATGAATGCGCCGTATTGGGCGTACCATCCGGATTCACGGCATTGTCGGCATTGCCATGGTCGGCAATGATAATCACTTCATAATCGTTCATGGCCTTGGCCGTCTCCACTACTTCTTTCACGCATTCGTCCACGGCCTTCACCGCTTTCTCTATGGCTGCATAAATACCCGTATGGCCGACCATGTCGCCATTGGCAAAGTTCACCACAATGAAGTCATACTTATCTTCCTTGATGGCAGCTACAAGCTTGTCTTTCACCTCGTACGCACTCATCTCCGGCTTCAGGTCGTACGTAGCCACTTTCGGAGACGGAACCAAGATACGGTCTTCACCCTCGAACGGAGTCTCGCGCCCACCGTTGAAGAAGAACGTCACATGGGCATACTTTTCCGTCTCAGCCGTATGCAACTGTTTCAGGCCTTTCTTGCTGAGGTACTCGCCCAACGTATCCTGCACGTTCTCTTTCGGGAAGAGGATATGCACGCCCTTGAAACTGGCATCGTACGGCGTCATGCAATAGTACTGCAAGCCCGGTATCGTCGCCATGCCCTGCTCCGGCATGTCTTGCTGAGTGAGCACTACGGTCAGCTCCTTGGCACGGTCGTTGCGGTAGTTGAAGAAAATCACCACGTCGCCTTCCTTGATAGTTCCGTCGACCGTAGAATTGTTGATAGCCTTCACAAATTCGTCGGTCACGCCTTCGTCGTACGACTCCTGCATGGCAGCCACCATATCCGTTGCCTGCTTGCCCTCGCCTTTCACCAAAAGGTCGTAAGCCTCTTTCACACGCTCCCAACGCTTGTCGCGGTCCATGGCGTAGAAACGGCCGATGATGGAAGCGATGACGCAACCCGTCTTTTCGCATTCAGCCTGCAACTGTTCGATGAAACCCTTACCGCTTTTCGGGTCGGTGTCGCGGCCGTCCATGAAACAATGCACGTAAGTATGTTCGATGCCATAAGTCTTGGAAATGCCGCACAACGTGAACAGATGGTCCAACGAGGAATGCACACCACCGGTAGAGGTCAATCCCATCAAATGCACGCTCTTGCCGTTCTGCTTGGCATATTCGTAGGCAGAAACTATTTCGGGATTCTTCAAGATGCTGCCGTCGGCACAGGCACGGTTGATTTTCACCAAATCCTGATACACGATACGGCCTGCGCCGATATTGAGGTGACCCACCTCGGAATTCCCCATCTGTCCGTCGGGCAGTCCCACGTTCTCACCCGAAGCCTGCAACTGCGACATCGGATAATTCTGGGCCAAATAGTCCATATACGGTGTCGGAGTGTTGAAGATTACATCACCCTTGCCGTGATTACCCATTCCCCAACCGTCGAGAATCATTAAAAGTGCTTTCTTTGCCATAATTTTATTGTTTAGAATGATCATCCTTTTTTGTTATCCGTGCAAATTTACGAATAGTTTTCGAGAATACTCCCGCCTGCGAAGGAATTTCACACCTTTTATCTCTACGCCCTCCCCATACCTCCTGGTACGATGGGCAAAAAGACAAAACTTTTTCAAGCCCCTGCCATTCGTTTCCACGACGTGCTGAGAATGGAAAATCAATCTCAGCCGAACGAAAAATCAATCTCAGGCGATTGATTTTTCGTTTGGCGCAGAAAAAAATCCGAATTTAAGGAGGAACATAATACGTTCATAAACAATCCATTGAAATCCGTCAGCATTTCAGGTCAGACAGTCCTCAAAGCCCTCCGACCGTACCGTTTATTTCAATCCCGCACGACGGCAGTGCGCCACCGTCAAGGCAAACCATCCCAAGAACAAAAAACGGACAAAAGGAGAAAACGGGAGCGGAAAAACCATCAGGACAAAAGCCAGTTGTGCATGAAGAAGATGCAACGTCTGCAAAGGGGTGACGCGAGTTTCCAACAAACGGCTGTAGAACGCGGAAAGGGAGTGCACCGCCTTGCTGCGCAAACAATAACCTTTGAGAGCCGCAAATACGGAAGGACGGGAAGCCGCATACTGTCCGGAACGGACGGAAGAGGACGGCAGAATCATTTCTTTCTTCATCATCGTAAAGTTTTAAAGGTTGAACTTCATGACGCAAAGAAACGATGCCGCCGTGTCAATCTACGACACAACACCTACTTTTTTTGTTAAATCTTTGATTTTCTCCTGCAAAAACAGCTTGAATTCGGGAGACTCCAGCACTTCCACATCCTCAAACAGCCCTAACACGAACCGTCCCACGCCCTGAAAACTACACACATCCGTCGACAACAACCAATGATCCGCCCCGTCGGGCTGCAACGAGCGGACGGCCTGCGGACATTCTTCCTTCAACAGGTTGCACGCCAAACGGCCGAGCCGCAACACGACCCGGTGGCGTTCCTCGCCGCTGAAACGGAACAGGTCGGTGTACACCCTCGCATGCTGTTCTTCGTGGCTCCACAACAAATCCAAAACTTCCACCCTGCCGATACGGCTCACCTTGAACGTCTTGTTCTCGCCGCTTTGCAGTTCGTAACAGCGAATTCCGTCGTGATGGTCCAGAAACAAATAGGGTTCCACCACACGGTCGCTCGTCTGGTTGCTGTGGGCGGAACTGTAATCGTGCAACACCACCTGACGGTGTAGTTTCACGGCTTCGTACAACTGCTGAAGCTTTTCTGCCTGCCCCGGGTCGGCTTCCACCGCATTCAATATCCCGAAATCATAAATACGCTCCAGTTTATGGCGCAAATGACGCACCTGTACATCCGTGCCGGAGGCCATGTCGAGCACGTGCCGCAATGTGAGTGCCTCGTCTTCGGTGAAATGGACTAACTGGGTGATTTCCTTAAAGAAAGGCGATGACTTGTCGAGACGGTAAACGTTACCCTGCTTGACCACCTCGAAACCGATGTCGCGGAACAGTTCCAGATAACGATACAACGTACGGCGGCTCATGTCCAGCTTGCGGCACAATTCCTCCAGGGAATATTCACGGTTTTGCGTGAGCAACACCATCAGCCTCAACTGCCGTTCAAAAATACCCAGTTCCATCGGTCATCGCCCTTTCGTCTCGGCGGGAGCAAAGAGTTCCATCTGTCCGTCTCCCAACAGGTTATAACTCATCCGGTGATAGGGCGTCACGCCATGGCGGCGGATGGCTTCACGGTGCGCCTTGGCCGGATAACCTTTGTTGGAATCCCAATGGTACACGGGATATTCCTCATGCAAGCGAAGCATATAATCGTCGCGGTAAGTCTTGGCCAAAATGGAAGCGGCGGCAATGCTCATATATTTCCCGTCGCCTTTCACTACGGTGGTATGCGGCAAGTCCCGGTAAGGCTTGAAGCGGTTTCCGTCCACCAAAAGAGCCTCCGGACGAACGGCCAACTGGTCGAGTGCCCGGTGCATGGCAAGGAACGAAGCGTTGAGGATATTGATTTCGTCGATTTCCTGCGGCGTGACGACACCTACGGCCCATGCCAACGCGTCCCGCTCTATCTGTTCGCGCAACAAATACCGCTTCTTTTCGCTCAACTGTTTGGAGTCGTTGAGCATCTCATTGCGGTAATCTTTCGGCAGGATGACCGCCGCGGCGTACACCGCCCCGGCCAGACAGCCGCGCCCGGCCTCGTCGAGACCGGCCTCTGTCACATCTGGATTTAAATACGGTAATAACATGGTGGCAAAGATACAAAAAGAAAAGAGGCAAAAGCATGCCGGCACAAAAAATCCCATAGAAGTTTGCCCGCCAGTCCATCTTTATTTACCTTTACCTCCTACTAAAGTTACAACAACACATGAAAAAGGCATTTTACTTCTTCGCGGTCTTGCTCCTCCTGTCTTGCCACCACGCGTCCCAAAAAGGACATACGGTTTCCGTCCGCATCGACCCGAACGAAGCAGAAAACTCCATTGCCGCCGACGAGTGGCTGGACACGGCCGGTTGCGCCCTCATCCCCTTGGCCGACACGGAAAAACCGATAACAAACGCCACCCGGCTCAAGACGCACGGGGGCAAGATATACATTCTGGACGAAGAGACGCATTGCCTGCATGTGTTCCACGCGGACGGGACACTCGACTTCTCCATAGACCGGCGCGGAAAGGCGGGCAACGAGTACTTGTGGCTCTCGGACTTCCATGCCACGGACGAACGCCTTTACCTGTTGGACCATATCGGGCAAAAGATTCTGGAATGTGACACACTGGGGCGGTTCATCCGGAAGAGGGACATAGACGGCTATTATGCCAACGGCATTTTTGCCACAGACGAAGCCTTGTTCCTCGTCAACGAAGGCAGCACGCCCTCCCGGAGGAATACCATCACCTAAACCTATTGGAAATCATGCGCAAAGGACTCTACCGGCAATACGTGACGGGCATCAACAGGATTTTCGGGAACGGAAAGCTTGTTTTCCTGCAATACCACTACGGTGACGACTGGAACTGGATAGTCTACGACCGTGAACGGCAGGAAGTGGTGAAGCATGGGCGGACGTTGGATGTCAACCACACGTATCGCATCGAACTGTGTGAGTTTGCCATGGAAGACGGCTACGTATACGAAATCTGCCCGGCTTTCGACTTCCTCATGCACGTGGAGCATTTCATGCCGCGCATATCCCCCGAACCGCGCTACCGAAAAGAACTGAAAGAAACGGCCGCACGGCTGACGGACGTATCCAATCCCGTACTCGTCCGTTATAAATTCAAACACGCGGAATGAAAAGGGATTTTATCGTCTTTTTCACGAGTTTGAAACAATAAACGGTTATCTTTGCCCTGACTAAAAATCATAAAGATTATGGATACACAGATTTCATTCGGCATTGAAGAAACAACTGACGGATTTTTAGCTTATCAACTGCAAAATCCATCTTGTTATGCTTACGGTTCAACCGAAGAAGAAGCTTACGAAGCACTCTACACCCTGACGCACGAAGAAAGGGATATGTACACGTGGGAGGAGTGGAACTAAAAAGCGTATCAAACCATCCGTGCCCCGAAGACTTGGCATTGCAACCTGTCCTCGGGGCACGGATGTATAACTAAAGAGGGAATCTCAGAACATCTTGGCCACCCGCTCTATCCCTTCCGCCAGCGCGTCCACCTCGGAGCGGGTGTTGTAGAGGGCGAAGGAGGCGCGCACCGTGCCCTCCACGCCCAGGCGGCGCATCAGCGGCTCGGCGCAGTGGTGCCCCGTGCGCACGGCGATGCCCAGGCGGTCGAGCAACGTGCCCATGTCCAGGTGGTGGATGCCGCCCACCAGGAAGGAGATGACGGCATCCCGCTCCCCGGCCTCGCCCAATATGCGCATGCCGGGAATCCGGCGCATGCGCTCCAGTGCATAACGGGTCAGTTCCTGCTCGTGCGCATAGATGTTGTCCATGCCCAAGGCGGCGACGTAATCGAGGGCGCGCGCCAGCCCCGTGGTGGCCACGTAGTCGGGCGTGCCGGCCTCGAACTTGAACGGCAGTCCGTTAAAGGTGGTATGCTCGAAAGTGACGTGCCGGATCATCTCGCCGCCTCCCATATAAGGCGGCAGGCGGTCGAGCCACGTCTCTTTGCCATAAAGCACGCCCACGCCCGTGGGGCCGTAAATCTTATGTCCGCTGAAGGCAAAGAAATCCGCATCGAGCGACTGCATGTCTACTGCAAAATGCGGAGTGCTCTGCGCACCGTCCACCAATACGGGCACGCCGTGGGCATGGGCGATGTCAATCATCCGGCGCACGGGGTTGACCGTGCCCAGCACGTTGCTCACGTGCGTCACGCTGACGATGCGCGTGCGGTCGTTGAAGAGCCGTTCGTATTCGTCCAGCATCAGTTCGCCACGGTCGTTTATCGGAACTACCCGCAACTTGATGCCCTTGCGCGCCTGTAGGAGTTGCCAGCTCACGATGTTGGAGTGGTGCTCCATCTCGCTGAGGATGACTTCGTCGCCTTCGCGCATGAAGGCCTCGCCGAAGCAGGAAGCCACGAGGTTGATGCTCTCCGTCGTGCCGCGTGTGAACACTATCTCGGCCGGCGAGCGGGCATTCAGGAAGCGGCGCACCGTCTCGCGGGCCGCCTCGTGCAGCTCCGTGGCCTGCTGCGAAAGGAAATGCACGCCCCGGTGCACGTTGGCGTTCACGTTGTAGTATTCGTCCGTCATGGCTTCCACCACGCAGCGGGGCTTCTGCGTCGTGGCCCCGTTGTCCAGATAGACCAACGGACGCCCGTAGACCTCGCGCCCCAGAATGGGGAAGTCTTTCCGTATCTCTTGTATGTCGTACATCTTTCTCTTATTTACATAGTTTGCATCCCGAACAACGGCTCAGCTCGCCACGGAAACGCTTCTCCACCAAATGGTGCAGGCGGTCGCGCAAGGCCTCCAAGGAGATGGCGTCGATGACTTCGCCCGCAAAAGCGAACTTGAGCAACATCTGTGCCTCTTCGCGGCTGATGCCGCGCTGCTGCATGTAGAACAGGGCCTGTTCATTAAGCTGTCCCACCGTGGAACCGTGGCTGCACTTCACGTCGTCGGCATAAATCTCCAACATGGGTTGGCTGTACATGCGGGCTTCCTTGGTGGCACAGAGGTTGGCATTGCGTTCGTTCGAAATCGTATGCTGCGCGCCCTGCCGTACCAGAATCCGTCCGGCAAAGGCGCCTACGGAACGTTCGTCCATCACATATTTATACAACTGGTTGCTGACACAATACTCGGCACGGTGGTCTATCAGGGTGTTGTTGTCCACGCGCTGCTCCTTATCGGCTATCACGCAACCGTAGAGGTTCGACTCGGCTCCTTCGCCGTCCAACACCAAATCGGTACGGTTGCGCGTCTGACCGTTGTGCAACGTAATGTTGTAGAGGTTCACCATGCTGCCGCGCTGCTGCCGCACATACATGTTGCTGAAACGCCGGTTCTTCACGTGTGTCTCCTCCAATTCATACAACTCCAGACGGGCGTTTTCTGCCGCAAAGACTTCCACCACCTGGGTGGTCAGGAAATTGCGGTCGTCCATCGCATGGTCGCAGAAAAGCAACCGCGCCTGCGCGTTTTCTTCCAATACGACCAATACGCGGCGGTTGGCCATCAGGTCCACGTCGGAACGCAGGATGTTCACCACCTGCAACGTACGTTCCACCACCACGCCACGCGGCACGTAAATGAAGAGTCCGTCTTGCGCCAGCATCGTGTTCAGCGCATTAATCGCGTCTTTCTCCGTACGGGCCAGTTTGCCGTAGCAGGCCGACACCCGGTCGGGATAATCCTCGGCCGCCTGCTTCAGGGAGCATACCACCACGCCTTCGGGCAACGCGGCGGCCGGCAGCGACTTCCGGTAAAAAGCGTCGTTCACCACAAAATAAAGCGAAGTGCTCAGGTTCGGCACGTCGCACCGGAAGGCCTCGTAAGGATTGACGGGAAACTCTACCCGGTTCAGGTTCAGCCCGTAGTCCGGCGCAAAGGCCGCCGGCACGTCCGTATATTTATAGCGTTCCACTTTCTGCGTAGGGAAACCCTGGCGGGTGAAATCCTCAAAAGCCTTGTCGCGCAAGGCGTTCATCGCCCCTGCACTATGGCTGTCGAGCATTTCCCGGCATCCGGTGAAAATATCTATGTATTGTTGTTCGCTATTCATTGCCTCTCATGTTTTTAAACGGCCGAAGTTTCGGCCTTGATCCAATCGAAACCCTTGTTTTCTATCTCCACGGCCAGTTCCGGGCCTCCGCTTTTCACGATGCGTCCGCCGAGCAGCACGTGCACCACATCCGGCTTGAGGTAGTCCAGCAAACGTTGGTAATGGGTGATGACCAAAGCCGAAGTTTCCGGCGTGCGCAATTTGTTGAAACCTTCGGCCACGATGCGCAAGGCATCCACATCCAGTCCGGAATCCGTCTCGTCGAGGATGCTCAACTTGGGTTCGAGCATGGCCATCTGGAAGATCTCATTACGTTTCTTCTCCCCGCCGCTGAACCCTTCGTTGACGGAACGGTTGGCCAACTTGCTGTCCAGTTCCACGACCTTTCGCTTCTCGCGCATCATCTTCAGGAAATCTCCCGCGCTCATCGGTTCCATCCCGTGATACTTGCGTTTGGCATTGATGGCCGCACGCATGAAGTTGACCATCGACACACCGGGAATCTCCACCGGCTGTTGGAAGGACAGGAAGAGTCCTTCGTGCGCCCGTTCTTCCGGTTTCATGGCCAACAAGTCCTTGCCATTGAACGTCACGCTGCCACTCGTCACCTCGTATGCGGGATTTCCCACCAATACATTGCTCAACGTACTCTTTCCGGCTCCGTTCTGCCCCATCAGGGCATGTATCTCCCCCGGATTTACCGTCAGGTTGATACCCTTCAATATCTCTTTGCCATTGATACTGGCATGCAAATCTTTTATCTCTAACATAATGTCTGTCTTTTAAGTTTGTCTATCCTACCGTGCCTTCCAATGACACATTCAGGAGTTTCTGCGCCTCTACGGCAAACTCCATCGGCAGTTTGTTGATTACATCCTTGGCATAACCGTTCACAATCAGTCCCACGGCCTCCTCGGTGGGAATGCCGCGCTGGTTGCAATAGAACAACTGTTCTTCCGAAATCTTCGACGTGGTGGCTTCATGCTCCACGATGGCCGTCTCGTTACGTACGTCCATATAGGGGAAAGTATGCGCGCCGCACTCGCTGCCTAACAACAGAGAGTCGCACGAGCTGTAATTGCGTGCCCCGTCGGCTTTCGGCGCCACACGCACCAACCCACGATAGGAATTCTGGCTTTTGCCGGCCGATATTCCTTTACTGATAATCGTACTCTTCGTGTCGCGCCCCAAGTGAATCATCTTTGTGCCCGTATCGGCCTGTTGGTAATTGTTGGTCACAGCCACACTGTAGAACTCAGCTTGGGAATGGTCTCCGCTCAAGATGCAACTGGGATATTTCCAGGTAATGGCAGAACCGGTCTCCACCTGCGTCCACGAAAGCTTGCTGTTCGCCCCGCGCAGGTGCCCTCGCTTCGTCACTAAGTTCAGCACGCCGCCGCGCCCTTCGGCATCGCCCGGATACCAGTTTTGTACCGTACTGTACTTCACCTCTGCGTTTTCGTTCACCACGATTTCCACAATGGCTGCATGCAACTGGTTCTCGTCGCGCATCGGTGCCGTACAACCTTCCAGATAGGACACATAGCCCCCGTCGTCGCACACGATGAGCGTACGTTCGAATTGTCCCGTATTCCGCGCGTTGATTCGGAAATAGGTGGAAAGTTCCATCGGGCAACGCACGCCTTTGGGAATATAGACAAAGGACCCATCGCTGAACACTGCGGAATTCAACGCCGCGAAATAGTTGTCACGATAAGGGACTACCGAACCTAAATATTGCTTTACCAAATCCGGGTACTCACGCACGGCTTCGCTGATGGAACAGAATATGATGCCGCGCTCCGAAAGTTTTTCCTTAAAGGTGGTCTTCACGGACACAGAGTCCATCACGGCATCCACCGCCGTACCGCTCAGTGCCAGACGTTCCTCCAACGGGATTCCGAGTTTATCGAAGGTTTTCATCAACTCGGGGTCTATCTCATCCAAAGATTTCGGCCCGTCCTTCTTCATGCCTTTCGTCGGGTCGGCATAGTAGGAAATGGCCTGGTAATCTATCTCCGGCATCTTCAAGTGCGCCCACGACGGCTGTTTCTGCGTCTGCCAATAACGGAAAGCCTGCAAACGGAACTCAAGCAACCATTCCGGCTCTTCCTTTTTGGACGAAATGAGACGCACCACATCCTCGTTCAGGCCACGCTCTATGATTTCGGTCTGCACGTCGGTACTGAAACCGTACTCATATTTCTTATGCGCCACCTCACGGACAAACTGGTTTTTCCCTTCGTTCGGCCCTTGTCCGTCCTTAGGAACGTCCCCACTTCTCTTATCTTCTTCTTTCTTATACATTTCTTTCATATCTCTCACTTATAGCCAAAGAGAGGAATGCTCCATAAGTACACCTTATGACCGCATTCCTGCCCTTCATCGTATTATGTAATAAGGTAATAGCTACCTTAACTGCTTTTTCGGGTCTTGCCCGCACGCCGGCGAAGCCGCATCTTCCACAACCCTGACCACATGGGTCTTGCACACTTCGAACAGCTTATCGGACATGGCACGGACCGGATGATACAGACGGGAATGCTCGCCCGTAGAGCCGGAAATCAGATGTATCCTGAACGCGACATTCAACGCACAACTCAGAAACACCATGTATTTCAATCCGCCCAACAAAGCTCCCCCCAAACGGTTCAGTCCTCCTAATTTCACGGTTTCCACGGCTTTTGTCAGCATATACGCCAACAGCGACAGCCCGACCGGAACACCGATCCACAAAAGGATAAATGCCAACGCCCGTCCTACGGATACGTCGCTTCCTATATAGGGAGCTATCCAATCGCCCAACACGGAATAAAGCATGAAGGCCACCCACAGCCCCGCTAAAAACCCCACAATGGAGACGACCTGACGAAAAAAACCGCACATCAGTCCCTTGACAAAGCCCACTAAGACCACGGCCAGAATCAGAATATCCAGCGCATTCATCACCTTTTTACAGCTTGGCCTTAACCTCCACCTCTTGATAGGTTTCAATCATATCGCCTTCGCGCAAATCGTTGTAGTTCACCAGGCTGATACCACACTCGAAGTTCGTACCCACCTCTTTCACATCATCCTTGAAACGTTTCAAGGCATTGATTTGTCCGGTGTGTACCACGATACCGTCGCGAATCACACGAGCCTTGTTGCTACGCTGCACTTTGCCGTCGACCACGTATGCACCGGCTACCGTACCCACCTTGCTGATATGGTAAACCTGACGCACCTCCACCGTAGCCGTCACTTCTTCTTTTACTTCGGGAGCCAACATGCCTTCCATGGCAGACTTCACCTCCTCTATCGCGTCATAAATGATTGAATAAAGGCGAATGTCGACACCTTGCTGTTCGGCCATTTTGCGAGCCGAAGCCGAAGGACGCACCTGGAAACCGATGATAATGGCCTCTGAAGCCGCAGCCAGAGCCACGTCGCTCTCGGAAATCTGTCCCACGCCTTTGTGAATCACATTCACGGCTATCTTTTCCGTAGACAACTTGATCAAAGAATCGCTCAAGGCTTCGATGGAACCGTCCACGTCTCCCTTCACGATGACGTTCAACTCTTGGAAACCACCCAAAGCGATACGGCGGCCCACCTCGTCGAGGGTCAGAATCTTCTGCGTACGCAGACCTTGCTCACGCTGCAACTGCTCGCGCTTGTTCGTGATTTCGCGGGCCTCTTGTTCCGTATCCATCACATGGAACGTATCACCGGCTGTCGGTGCACCGTTCAGACCCAGAATCGTAGCTGCCTGAGCCGGGCCGATTTCTTTCACACGCTGGTTACGCTCATTGAACATCGCCTTCACACGACCGTAGTTCGTACCGGCCAACACGATGTCGCCTACATGCAACGTTCCGTTCGACACCAATACCGTAGCCACGTAACCGCGTCCCTTATCCAAAGAAGACTCGATGATGGAACCGGTTGCCTTACGGTTCGGATTGGCTTTCAAATCGAGCATCTCGGCCTCAAGCAATACCTTCTCCAGCAACTCTTCCACACCGATGCCTTTCTTGGCAGATATGTCCTGGCTTTGGTATTTGCCACCCCAGTCTTCCACCAGGAAGTTCATGGCCGCCAATCCTTCTTTGATCTTATCGGGATTGGCTGCCGGCTTGTCCACCTTGTTGATGGCAAACACGATAGGCACGCCCGCCGCCATGGCATGATTGATAGCCTCCTTCGTCTGCGGCATGATGTCGTCGTCCGCCGCAATAATGATAATGGCAATATCCGTCACTTGTGCGCCACGGGCACGCATGGCCGTAAACGCCTCGTGCCCCGGAGTATCCAAGAAGGTGATATGGCGCCCGCTTTCCAGCGTCACGTTATAGGCACCGATATGTTGCGTGATACCTCCGGCTTCTCCGGCAATCACGTTCGTCTTGCGTATATAGTCGAGCAAAGAGGTCTTACCATGGTCGACATGCCCCATGACGGTCACAATCGGCGCGCGCGGTACCAAATCTTCCTCATCGTCTTCCTCCTCATTCACCGCTTCGGAAACTTCCGCACTGACATATTCCGTCTTGAAACCGAACTCTTCGGCCACCAGATTGATGGTCTCGGCATCCAGGCGTTGGTTGATAGAGACCATGATGCCGATACTCATACACGTACTGATAACCTGAGTGACCGGCACATCCATCATCACGGCCAATTCGTTCGCGGTAACGAATTCGGTAAGTTTCAACACCTTGCTTTCTGCTGCCTGTTCTTCGAGCTGCTCTTCCATGGAGGCACGGGCATTCTCCCGTTTTTCCTTACGGTATTTGGCGCCCTTTCCGGCTTTGTTCTTGTTCGTCAGACGAGCCAACGTCTCTTTTACCTGCTTTGCTACGTCCTCGTCAGAAACCTCTGCCTTGATGACCGGCTGCTGGCGGTTCTTGTTCTTATTATGTTTACCGCCACCCTGCTGGTTGGTCCCGGGGGCATTATCCCGTTTCTTCCCATTCTGCTGGCCCGCTACAGCATTCACATCCACACGTTCCTTGCCGATACGGACACGTTTCTTCTTGCCTTCGGACGCATTCTGCCCCGTTCCGCCCTGACGCGAACGGTCTCCGCCTCCCTGGCGGTTCTTTTCTTCGCGCTCCTTGCGTTTCTCTTCCTTCGTCTTTTTCTTAGGACGGGTAGACTGGTTCAAAGCCGCCAAATCTATATGTCCCTTCACCTTGAGCTGGGGAGCAGCCTGCGCCGTATGGTTCAGACGGAACACACCGTCCGTTTCCGTACCGATGGCTTTGCTCTTCTCCTGCTGGCGTATCTCCTTCTGGCTCACGGGGGTCTCCGTCTCTGCCTGAGGCTTCTCCTCCTGTTTCGGAGCCGGTTCCGCTACGGGAGCCTCCGCCTTTACCTCAGCCGGACGGGCGGGAGCCGGATTCTCCTTTTTGGATAAACCGCTCCCGCTCGGCAGACCCGGAGCAAGCTCCGTCTGCGCTCGCTTACCCGCGGTTTTCTCCGGAGCCGCAACCGGTTTGCGTGCCCCCAGATTATCCAAGTCGATGCGTCCTACGACTTTCGGCCCCTTTCCGAGTTTGGCCTCGGTCGCGGTCTTGATCTCCACCGGCTTCTCTTCGGGAAGCGCGATGGTCGCTTTCTTTTCTTTGTGTTGCCGCTTACGGCTGATGACAGCAGCATCGTCCCTCAACCCCTTGTCCTTCTTGAACTCGGCCACCAACATCTGATACTGTTCGTCAGAGATTTTGGTGTTGGGATTGGCTTCCACGTCGCTGAAACCCTTTTTCTGCAGGAACTCGACGGCCGTCTGAAGCCCTACATTACATTCTTTGGTTACTTTATTTAGTCTTATACTCATACGTTACTTATTCTTCCTCAAATTCTTCTCCTAAGATTCTCAATACCTCGTCCACGGTCTCTTCCTCCAGATCGGCACGGGATACCAACATTTCACGCGGCGCATTCAATACGTCCTTTGCCGTTTCCATACCGATGCTTTTCAACGCGTCTATAATCCACTGGTCGATGTCGCCCACGAACTCGTCCAGATAGATGTCGTCACCTTCTCCTTCGGCTCCCTCTATTTCACGGAACACGTCTATGGTATATTCCGTCAGCATACTGGCCAGTTTGATGTTCAATCCGCTCTTTCCGATAGCCAGCGAAACCTGGTCGGGATTCAGGTAGACTTCCGCCTTGCGCTCCTCTTCGTGGATACGCACGCTGTTCACCGTGGCCGGGCTCAACGCACGGGTAATGAACAGCGAGATGTTCTGCGTGTAGTTGATCACGTCGATGTTCTCGCCGCGCAACTCACGCACGATGCCGTGCACACGGCTTCCCTTCACGCCCACGCAGGCTCCCACCGGGTCGATGCGGTCGTCATAGCTCTCCACGGCTATCTTGGCACGTTCTCCCGGCATGCGTGCAATCTTGCGCACCGTGATCAGGCCGTCATGTATTTCCGGCACCTCGGCTTCCAGCAAACGTTGCAGGAAGACGGGAGAGGTACGGCTCAGGATAATCTTGGGATTGTTGTTCGTATTGTCCACGCGGGCCACCACGGCACGCACGGCCTCGCCCTTGCGGTAAAAGTCGGAAGGTATCTGTTCCGTCTTGGGCAATATCAGTTCGTTGCCCTCGTCGTCTACGCAAAGCATCTCTTTTTTCCATATCTGATATACCTCCGCGCTCACGATCTCGCCCACACGGTCCTTATACTTATTATATAAGCTGTCGTGCTCCAACTCCAGAATCTTGCTGGCCAGCGTCTGGCGCAGGGTCAGGATGGCGCGGCGGCCGAACTTGGCAAAGTCCACATTCTCGCTCACCTCTTCGCCCACTTCATAATCCTCGTCAATCTGGCGTGCCTCTGTAAGGGAAATCTCCCGGTTGTCATCCTTCACCTCCCCGTCGGCCACGACCGTACGGTTGCGGTAGATTTCAAAATCGCCCTTGTCCGGATTCACGATCACGTCGTAGTTGTCGTCCGAGCCGAAGAGCTTGGCGATGACGCTACGGAAACTCTCCTCCAACACGCTCACCAACGTGGCGCGGTCGATGTTCTTCGTCTCTTTAAACTCTGCAAATGTATCAATCAAACTGATGGTTTCTGCTTTCTTTGCCATGATTCTATTTAAAACTTATTGAATACTTCGTGTACTTTACTTCCGTATACCGCAGTGTAACCGCTTCGTCCACCAGGCGGGGACGCTTCTCCCCCTCCAGCTTCTTCTTTACCTTCATCGTCACCTCGAAACTCTCCGGGCCGGCAGCCGTCAGCACCCCGTGGAGCTTGCGCCCGTCGGCAGTGAGCACGTCCACCTCGCTCCCCACATGGTTCACGTATTGCTGCAGGACCTTGAACGGCTGTCCGATACCGGCACTGCCCACTTCAAGTTCATAGTCCTCTTCCTCACGGCTCAGGCGGCTCTCGATGAAACGGCTCAGCTCCACGCAGTCTTCTATCCATACCCCTTCGGCGTGGTCTATCTCCACCACGATACGGTCGTCCGCGCTCACGGTCACGTCCACCAGAAAGTAATCCCGGCCCTCCAGCCATTCTTCCACTAACCCTTTTACAATGCTCTTTTCTATCATGCGATTACACTATTAAATGCAAAGTGAGGAGCCTTGTCAAGCCCCTCACTTCATCATACAACTGCAAAAGTAGGCAAAAAGCATCAATCCGCCAAGCTTTCAAACAGTTATTTTATATCATTTGGGAAAATCCGGTTCAAAAGGCTTCCATAGACACCGTTTCGTCATGGTTTCGCAACACGACACGCCCGCCTTCCGAAGGCAATTCGAACGAACTGACTGCATCTGCCTCCGGACGTACCACCATCAATAAATTCTCTTCATCGGGTACCGCCACAACGACTTCCAATGAATCTGCGGCCACCCTTCGGCTAAACACCACGCTGTCATTGATTTGAAGCTGCACACTATCACCCCGGAAACCTTCCTCCAACGATATCCGATACTCCGCCTGCGCCTCTTCCGTTCCATGCGTCCCGTCGGGGAAACACCACATCCAGAAGAACACGACAACCGCCAGCACGACTACGGCCATAGCCATGATACCGAACATGATGCCCTTGTTGGGATTCGCCCTTTTCTTTTTCATTTTTTCACCGGTTTAAGCAAACTTTCATAGCGTTCCGTATCCGTCAAAATCTCTAAAGCGGTTTTCAAATCCTTATCCGCTTTCAATTGCTGTTGGACCACCCCGCGCCTGAAATAATAACGGGCTACGATATCACTTTCCAATACCGACTTGATTTCCTCCTTGTTTTTCGGAAGCTCCAAATCGGCAGCCACGCCGCCCTTCATCTTTGCAGCCAATGCCTCAAACTCCGGCTTGGCCCCTTCATAGCATCCCTCGAAGCGAGCTGTCCGCTCCAACAATTTCATCATTTCCTCCGTACGACGCTTATAAGTAAAATCACTCTCCTCCACCATCTTCACAAAATCAGCATAGTCCGCATCCGTCAAGGAAAAATCCCCGGCCGGTGCAATGGTGGCGTGCGTCTGCACATAATGGTTGACGTAGTCCAGCAACACGTCGGAAGTGGCTATGTCATAAACGATGGACGGAAGACTGTCCGGCGTAATCACCACGTCCGGCTTAATGCCGCCACCGTCGCGAACCTCACGGCCACCGGCCGTCTTGAACGCTTTCGTCAGGCTGTCCGGCAAAGTCTTCGCAGAGCCGTCCGGATTCAAATGACGGTAGTCATACGCCTGAATACAGCGTCCGCTGGGAATATAATAGCGGCTCGTCGTCACTTTCAGACTTCCGTGATAAGGCACTTCACGAATCATCTGTACCAACCCCTTACCGTAAGTACGCTCACCGACTATCACGGCACGGTCCCAATCCTGCCAAGCTCCGGAAACAATTTCGGCCGAGGATGCCGTAGAACCGTCCACCAACACAGCCACCGGAATATCCACGTCCAAGGGTTCTTTCTTCGTGTAATGTTCCGAATTGACCGAAGCCAGCTTGCCTTTCGTGTACACGACCTTCTGCCCGCGGGGCACAAACAAGTTCGTCACCTCCACAGCCTCGCTCAACGGTCCGCCCGGATTGCCACGCATGTCTATCACCAACGCCTTTGCACCCTGCTCCTTCAAGTCGACCACAGCCCGGCGGACATCGCGCGAACAACCGTCGACAAAACGTTCGAAATAAATATAACCGATACCGTCTGCCACCATTCCGTAATAAGGCACGGGAGGCATCGCGATATTCCGGCGTGTAATCTTGAACGACAAAGGATGTTCCACTCCGGCACGCTTCACGGTCAGTTCAAAAGTCGTACCCGCATCGCCCCGCAAGTTTTCGCTTACTTCCTGCGTGCTCTTCCCTTTCATGTCCTTTCCGTCGATGGACAGAATCAAGTCGCCTCCTTTCACTCCGGCTTCTATAGCCGGGCTGTCTTCCTGGGGTTCAATAACCATCACCCGGTCTTCTTTCTTATAGAACCGGATCACCGCCCCGATTCCGGCATATTTCCCGGTAGTCATCTCTTTCAGCTCATCCATTCCTTCTTCCGGATAATACATGGTAAAAGGATCCACCTGCCGCAACATGGCATCTATTCCCCACTCTATCACCGTATCGGCCGACAAGGAATCGACGTAGAACATATCCAGTTGCTTATAAATGTCATTAAAGATTTCCAGATTTTTTGAAATCTCGAAGTTATGGTTACTGTCCTTCTGGGCGGACACGGGAATGGCCGACATGCAGCACAGCCCCGCAGCTAAGAATATCTTTTTCATACCGCAAATTTAATCATTTCAACCATACGGTGGCAAAATATGGAGACAAGTATTCCTTCGGCTTATGATTTTTTCATTTTAAAGTCATTTTTTTCACCAATAAATTGCATATTTCAAAAATATCCGCTACTTTTGCATCGCAATTGAGGGGAACGCCCCAAACTGCTTCAGTAGCTCAGTTGGTTAGAGCACCTGACTGTTAATCAGGGGGTCGTTGGTTCAAGCCCATCCTGAAGCGCAAAAAAAAGGAGACTTTACAGTCTCCTTTTTTGTTTTTATCCACCACAACAGTATGACAAAACGTCAAATCATCCCCTACAAGAATCCCTTATTTATTTCTCAAACCGGAAGCACAAGGAAATATGCGATTCTCGCTAATTGGAGAATGAACAATCTGTCAACCGTCCAAGACTTCTGCCTTTCACAAAACACAACGAAAGGGCACGGTATCCGCAGATACAAAAGAGGGAATGTAAGCATAAAACAAGATTCACAGGACAATCTGCCAATCCTTTTTAGGCCAAGGAAACGACCCAAATAGAGTAAAAACGAGCCTCGGAAGCGCATCGCCGCACCGTTTTCAGGAACATTTTCAACCCACGCGAGGAGAGTGTCCGGACGACATGCGGACAAAAAAAATGTTTTCTGCTCCAAACGAAAAATCATTCGGCTGAGATTGAAACGCCATTTGGCTTAAGGAAAGTAAAAAAACGACCAATTGCTCCACAAAAGGTTAAAAAGAATAAAACAAAAACGACTTCCACCACGCTATTTGCTTTCCGCTTCAGACATCCGGTTTGACAGTTTGTAAACCGGAAACCCCAATAACGGCAAAAATTAGGGGGCAGCCCCCGAAACCGGAAACCACCCCCACATCCCACGCCGAACCGGGATCAGCGGATAACCTCTCCTTGAGGTATCCGGTGTTTAGGTCGTAAATCTTCCACCCGCAAGCCGGACATATGCTTTTCCGATCCATCGAAATTAAAACGCGACTCACCGGAAGGTATAAAGAAATCCACGGTCTTCACTTTCTTAGGAAGCGGAGGGAAAACCAATACGAAACGAACAAACTTGTCCCTGCTGTCCTTTATCCAAAAACATGTATCCGTAGGATAATACTCCACTTCGCGCAACATGTAACGGTCGCCTCTCTTGTTGTCGATAATGGCCCATCCTGAATTGAAATTAAAAAACCACCAGTCCTCTGGGCAACGGTAAGTGGCTGTGACATAAGTCGCGTCCTTCGCGCGGTAAAGCTCATAAGCCCCCCTACCGAAAAGCACCTGCCCCTCTTGCTGATTCACCGTATAAGGTGCCTTATAGATAGGGAACGTGTGCTCATTGTCCATTCTGTAATAGGGCGAAGCCTTGCGCTCCTGATACAGCGCGGCACGGTTCTCCGGACGCATATCATACACTCCTCGCCGGCTTGCGGCACATGAACTCAGCCCTAACACAGCCACCCATATTCCTAAAAGACTTTGTACACTATTCACCTTCATGGCATGTCTTTTTGATGTCACCATGCAAATATGACGCATTTCTTATAAATAACCAAATATTTTCCCATAAATTTGAAAAGAAATGTATAAGTGACTACAAACAAAAAAAGCTGTCCGCAGGATAGCAGACAGCCTTTCGTTATCATTTTCGTTGATGAAACAATTTATTCTCCCCTCTGTTCGTCATTGCGCGGACGACGTTCGCGACGCTCACCTCTTTCGGGACGCTCGCGACGGGCAGGACGCTCTACGTAGCCTTCCGGCTTTTCGAGCAACACGCGACGAGACAACTTGAATTTGCCTGTCTTTTGGTCGATATCCACCAGTTTCACCTGAATGTGGTCACCTTCTTTCAGACCGGCTTCTTCCACCGTTTCCAAACGCTTCCAGTCGATTTCGGAAATATGAAGCAAACCGTCGCGACCCGGCATGAATTCCACGAATGCACCGTAAGGCATCACGCTGCGAATCACACCGTCATACACCTCACCAACTTCGGGCACAGCCACGATAGACTTGATTTTACCCAAAGCAGCGTCTATCACGTCCTTATTTGCGCCGCTCACTTGCACGACACCTACGCCGTCTGTCTCCTCGATGGTAATGACAGCACCGGTTTCCTCTTGAATACCCTGGATAATCTTTCCGCCCGGGCCGATGACAGCACCGATGAACTCTTTCGGTATCGTAATCTGAACGATACGAGGAACGTGCGGCTTCAACTCGGCACGAGGAGCCGGCATACATTCGGTCAACTTGCCCAAGATGTGTTCACGTCCGGCTTTCGCCTGCATCAGTGCCTTCTCCAGAATCTCATAACTCAAACCGTCGCACTTGATATCCATCTGGGTGGCAGTCAGACCGTCGATAGTACCGGTCGTCTTGAAATCCATATCGCCCAAGTGGTCTTCGTCACCTAAGATGTCGGACAACACGGCGTATTTCTCTTCACCCGGGTTTTTAATCAGCCCCATGGCAATACCGCTGACAGGCTTCTTCATCGGCACACCGGCATCCATCAGTGCCAACGTTCCGGCACAAACCGTAGCCATGGAAGAAGAACCGTTGGATTCCAGAATATCGGAAACGACGCGCACCGTATAGGGGAAGTCTGTGGGAATCTGGCCTTTCAGACCGCGCCATGCCAAATGGCCGTGACCTATTTCACGACGGCCCACGCCGCGTTGTGCCTTAGCCTCTCCCGTGGAGAACGGCGGGAAGTTATAATGCAACAAGAAACGCATCTTGCTTTGGTCGAGCACTTCGTCGATAATCTTCTCGTCCAACTTCGTACCGAGCGTACAGGTAGAGAGCGACTGGGTCTCGCCACGCGTAAAGATGGCCGATCCATGAGGACCGGGCAGCGGACTTACTTCGCACCAGATGGGACGGATGTCTGTAGTGGCACGTCCGTCGAGACGCTTGCCTTCGTCCAGCACGCAACGACGCATGGCATCGCGCTCCACATCGTGGTAGTAACGGTCGATCAACGCATTTTTCTCTGCCAGTTCGTCTTCCGACAAATCGGCGTGTGCTTCAGCATACGACAGTTTGAAGTTTTCGCGGATCTCCATGAAAGCATCCTCACGGGCATGCTTGTCGCGGTTGCCTTCCTGAGCGATACGGTAAGCCGCATCGTAACAAGCTTTCTTCACTTCTTCGCGCAAGTCTTCGTCGTTCACCTCATGGCAATACTCCCGCTTCACTTCCTTACCGGCTTCCTTCTCCAACTCTTTCTGGAGACGACACATCGGTTTGATGGCCTCATGAGCCACCTTCAGGGCGTTGAGCAAATCCTGTTCGGTCACTTCCTTCATCTCGCCTTCCACCATCATGATGTTCTCTTCCGTAGCGCCCACCATGATGTCCATGTCGGCCTGCTCCAACTGGGCGAAAGTGGGATTGACCACATATTCGCCATTCACACGGGCTACGCGCACCTCGGAAATCGGGCCTTCAAACGGTATATCGGAAACTGCCAATGCAGCGGATGCGGCAAAACCGGCCAATGCATCCGGCATGTCCACGCCATCGGCAGAATACAAAATCACATTCACATAAACTTCTGCGTGATAGTTGCTGGGGAACAAGGGGCGCAACGCGCGGTCCACCAGACGGCAGGTCAGAATCTCATAGTCAGACGCTTTACCCTCACGCTTGGTAAAACCTCCGGGGAAACGGCCGGCAGCGGCGAATTTCTCTCTATACTCCACCTGCAAAGGCATAAAATCTGTTCCGGGAACGGCATCTTTGGCGGCACAGACAGTGGCCAAGAGCATCGTGTTGCCCATCGTGAGCATAACGGCTCCATCGGCTTGTTTGGCCAATTTCCCGGTCTCGATGCTGATGGTTCTTCCATCAGGCAATTCGACTGTTTTCTTAATTACGTTCATTTGGTTTCTTAAAATGTTTCATCAATAAATCAGGCAAATGTACGCATAAATATTGATAAATCAGATTTTAACCCTATAAAAAATCGCACAATCCGTCTTTTTTATGAAAAAACCATGGTTTATTCCTCCGGTGAAAGCTGAAAGCCCTTATCTTTGTAAACAGTTTGTAAATACATGATGCCGAGATGAAAAAAATGATATGTGCCATGGCCGCCCTCACGATGCTGGCCACGGCTTGTAAGGACAAGGGAGAGCAGTTTGAAATCAACGGACGGATTGCCGAGGCCGACGGCAAGACGCTCTACTTCGAAGCCGTTACCTTGAACGGGATAGAAGCACTCGACTCTACCCGTCTGGACGAAGACGGCCAATTCTGTTTTCAGGGCACACGTCCGTTCAATCCGGAATTTTACCGCCTGCGTATCGACCGGCAGATCGTCAACTTGTCTGTAGACTCTACGGAGACCATACACGTGGAGGCCGAACTTCCCGACATGGGCACCGACTATGAAGTGGAAGGTTCCGGGAATTGCCAGACCCTTAAAGAAATCAACAACAAACTTATCGCCTTACAACAATCCATTAAGGACATCACGAACGACAAAGCCCTGACGTTGGGGGAACAGGAACGCCTCGTACATGAAAAAATAAACCTTTATAAGAATGAGATGAAGATGCACTATATCATGGAAAATCCGGCCTCTGCTCCAGCCTATTTCGCCCTGTTCCAGACCGTAAACGGAAGCCTCATCTTCAATCCGATAAGCAATCCGGACGATATCAAGTTCGTGGGAGCCGTGGCCACGGCATGGGATGCGAACTATCCGGGCACCAGCCGCACGGAAAACTTGCATAACATTGCCATACAAGGTATGAAGAACACCAAACGCCCCACTCCCGTATCATTGGAAGACATCGACCCGGGCAAGATATCCGCAGCCGGTATCATCGACATAGAATTGCCGGACATACACGGCAAAAACCGCAAGCTTTCCGACATCAGAAACAAGGTCGTACTGCTGGACTTCACAGCCTACTCCCTTCCTTCTTCACAAGAACGTATCATGCAGATGAGGGGATTGTATGACAAGTATTCCCCTTTGGGCTTCGACATTTACCAGGTATCCATCGACCCTGATGAACATTATTGGAAAACGGCATGCGAACATCTGCCCTGGACTTGCGTCTATGAGAGCCGCGGAGAAGCCTCCGGCTATTTGGGTTCTTATCTCGTACGCCGCCTTCCTACCTACTTCCTCATCAACCGCCACGGCGACCTTGTGGCGCGGGACGAGCAAATAGACGATCTGGAAAAAACAATCAGACTATTATGTGAATAAGAGGAAATATCACCCTCTATTTATTGCTTGGCATATTTAGAGGGCGACACACCATACTCTTCCTTGAAACAACGCCTGAAATGTCCCAAATCATTGAAACCGCTGGCATAGGCAGCTTCCGTCACGTTCAATCCTTGTTCTGTCAACAGACGTAAACTGTGTTTCAATTTTATTTTGCGAATGAATTCATTACCCGACAATCCGGTCAGCCCTTTCAACTTCCGGTAAAGCGTGGAAACACTCATATTCATCTCGGCGGCCATGAAAGGAATATCGAGTTTTTCGCGGTTGATGTGTTCCGTGACCACTTCGGTAAACCTCCGGAGAAACTCTTCGTCCAACTTATTCAAATGAATCCCGGTCTGTGCAGCCTCGTGCGTCAACTCCTTGGTCTTACCCGTAATCTGTAAGGCCAGTCTCTTACGCATCTCCAACAAGTTACGCACCCGACTGTCCAACAACTTGGCACTGAAAGGTTTCGTCAGATATGAGTCGGCTCCACTTTCATACCCTTCTTCTTTATCCCGAATAGAATCTTTGGCCGTGAGAAGAATAACCGGAATATGGCTGGTACGCATATCTTCCTTCACCTTCCGGCAAAGTTCTACACCATCCATCTCGGGCATCATAATATCACTGATGATAATGTCCGGCACAAGGCGTTGAGTCTCCTCCCAACCTACCTTGCCGTTCACCGCAGTAACGACGTGATATTCGTCATCGAACGAGGAAGCCACGTAGTCGCGGATGTCATCATTATCTTCTACCACCAAAAGCAGCGGCCTGTTGTCGATTTCCGCCACAGCATCTTCCGTTTTTTTATCCGTGCCTTCCGTTGCGCCTTCCATGTGAAGGGCTTCCGGATAAGTACAATCCGCCCAAAGACGGAATACGAAGACGGAGCCTCTTCCAAGCTCGCTCTCCACCCGCAACATCCCTCCATGCAAATCGACCAATGATTTCACCAAAGCAAGCCCCAACCCCGAGCCTGAAGCCTGATGTTTACCCTCAGCCTGATAATAACGTTCGAAAATATGAGATAACGCATGCGGAGCGATTCCGTATCCGGTGTCTTCTACGATAATTTCCGCATACGGCCTTCCTCCTTCCTCTCCATACTGCAACCGCAAAGCGATATTTCCCTCTGCTGTGTATTTCATCGCATTTCCCAAAAGGTTGTTCAGAATCGTAGTCACGACCTCCGAATCGAAATACATACGGCCTTCTTCCGAAGGGACTTCTACTCGGAAATCCACCTTCGGATTACGGTTCAGTTCTTTGTAACGGAGCCCCACTTCCATTACCAACTTACCCAACCACCCTTTTGTCACTTTGAGCCGACGGTTTCGGGTTTCAACTTTACGGAAATCCAATAACCGGTTAATCAGGTCAAGCAATTGTAAGGCATTCCTATAGATTAAACCAACCTTCCGGCGATAAGGTTCTGACAACAATCCGTCACCGGTTAAGTCTTCTAACGGACCGAGTATTAAGGTTAACGGTGTACGTAACTCATGGGTGACATTCGTATAGAAACGTAAGCGCTCGTTGTTCAGTTCCTGTTCATCACGTATTCTCTTTTCTTCCGCTGCCAAAGCAATTCTGGCAGCCAGCTTGCGTTTGTAAGTACACATCCAGAAATATAAACCACACAAAAGCAACAAACCATAAAATGTATAAGCATACCAAGTCCGCCACAACGGAGGATGAATACAGAACGGTACGGCTGCCACATGGCTTTCATCCCAATCCCCATTCCTCAACCTGGCTTTTACTCGAAAAATATAAGTTCCGGGAGGTATGTTACGAAGTACCATCTGACTCTCCTCTCCGATATTGACCCAGTTGTCTTCCAACCCTTCTATCTTATAAGCATATTCTATCCGTTTGTTTTGTGCGTAATCGGGTACGGAGAAAGTGATTCGAAAAGAATTCCGGTCATAAGGAAGTTCTATATTTCCATTTTCTTCCGGTAAAATCAACCGGTCTCCTTTTCCGGTCCTGCCATCCATTGCCCTACACTCCATAATCTGTACGGGAGTTACCCGATAAGACGTATCTAACTCCTGTGGGTTAAAATGACAAATACCTTTCAATGAACCGAAATACAATGTACCGTCT